>FLNV01000731.1_pt1 | contig 75856 bp, 48 predicted proteins | sample 1140351 | NCBI WGS metagenome assembly FLNV01 (sample SAMEA3878207, study PRJEB12797) | bioreactor metagenome | biome: Moose rumen | place: Sweden | collected 2011-10 | reverse complement strand
TGTTAAAGTTTTCTAATTCAGGAGTTGCAGGAGTAACTACTCCTGAACTACAAAGAAATTGAGAACGGTAAGAAAAGCGGCAGGAAAATAATATTTTCTTAACTTTTTTTGCACAATTAAAAATAATGTTGTACTTTTGTCGCCAAATTTCCCAAAAACTAAATAAAGACAGGACGGGCGCGGCCGTATTCCGCGGTATAGAGAACAATAGGTAACTAATAAAACAAAGAGAATAAACAGATTTATGCAGAAGAGATTAGCGATGCTGATGCTTGGGCTGCTGCTGACTGTTGCGGCGGCACTGGCACAGACAAAGGTGACGGGTACTGTCGTCGGCCAAGACGACGGCGAGCCCGTTATCGGTGCCTCTGTCATGGTGCAGGGCACAAAGACTGGCACCACGACCAATCTGGACGGTAAGTTCACTCTGAACGTTCCCAAGGGAAAGAAGCTTGTTATCAGCTATGTAGGCATGGTGACGCAGACCGTCACGGCCAAGGACGGCATGAGGGTCGTGATGAAGAGCGACGCCCAGACCGTAGATGAGATTGTGGTGACGGGTGTGGTGAAGCAGGACAAGCGCCTCTTCACCGGTGCCGCCGCAAAGATTGATGCCGACAAGGCCAAGCTGTCTGGCATGGCCGACGTGAGTCGCTCGCTCGAGGGCCGCGCCGCCGGCGTGCAGGTGACCAACGTTAGCGGCACCTTCGGCGCTGCGCCGAAGATACGCGTGCGCGGTGCCACCTCCATCTATGGCAACTCGAAGCCCCTGTGGGTGGTGGATAACGTCATCATCGAGGACAACGTGGATGTGAGCGCCGACGAACTGGCGTCGGGCGATGCCAAGACGCTGATATCCAGTGCCGTGGCCGGACTGAACTCTGACGACATCGAGTCGTTCACCGTGCTGAAGGACGGCTCCGCCACATCTATATATGGAGCGCGCGCAATGGCTGGTGTGATTGTCATCACTACCAAGAAGGGCGCACGCGGCCGTGCCTCGGTCAACTACATGGGTGAGTTCACCACGCGCCTGAAGCCGTCGTACCGCGACTACAACATCATGAACTCACAGGAGATGATGGGTGTCTATAAGGAGATGGCCGACAAGGGATGGCTGCAGCTGGAGAACCTGGCCTACGCCCAGAACTCGGGCGTCTATGGCTACATGTTCCAGCAGCTGCGCGCCTACGACGCCACCACCGGCACCTTCGGCCTGCAGAACACCGAGGCCGCGCGCAATGCCTACCTGCAGGCTGCCGAGTTCCGCAACACCGACTGGTTCGACCAGCTCTTCTCTATGGGCATCTCGCAGAACCACTCGGTCAGCGTCTCTGGCGGCACCGACAAGCTGCAGACCTATTTCTCGCTCTCGCTCATGCACGACCCGGGCCAGTATGTCAACCGCGGTAAGGTGAACCGCTATACCATGAACGCCAATATGTCGTATGACCTGCTGAAGAACCTGACCGTGCGCCTGGCCGCGCAGGGCAGCAACCGCGAGCAGGAGGCGCCGGGCTCGCTGAACCGCACCACCGACGTGGTGACGGGCGAGGTGAAGCGCGACTTCGACATCAATCCCTTCAGCTATGCCATGAACACGTCGCGCTGTCTGGACCCCAACACGCGCTACACCCGCTTCTACACGGGCTTCAACATCTTCGACGAGCTGGAGAACAACTACCAGGAGCTGACCGTGAACGACCTGATGTTCCGCGCCGAGGTGGAGTACAAGCCCATACAGACCGAGAACAACACGCTGACCCTGACGGGACTTATCTCGACCCGTGTGTCGAACACCAAGACCGTGCACAACGTCATGGACAACTCGAACCAGGCCAACGCCTGGCGCGCCGGTGTGGATGCCCAGGACGACAACTCTACCATACGCAGCAGCAACCCCCTGCTCTATACCGACCCCGACGACGATGCAGCCCTGCCCATCAGCGTGCTGCCCGAGGGTGGCATCAAGTATGAGGACTGCAACAAGATGCGCTCCAATTTCTATCGCGCCATAGTGAGCTACCGTGGCAAGTTCTTCGACAAGCACACCCTGAATGCGCTGGCCGGCACCGAGCTTTCCACACGCCACATCATCAGCAACAACTGGACTGGCTGGGGATACATGTTCAACGACGGCGGACGCACGCACACGCCATACGAGTGGATGAAGCAGTACAACGAGGAGAACACCGACTACTTCGGCGAGACGTTCACCAAGAACAACTCGCTGGCCTACTACGGACAGCTGGACTACTCCTTCCTGGAGCGCTACACCATCAACGGCACCGTGCGCTACGAGGGCTCCAACCGTCTGGGCAAGGCCACCAAGAGCCGCTGGCTGCCCACGTGGAACATCGGTCTGAAGTACGACCTGGGCAGCGAGCCCTTCATGGAGCGCTTCAGCAGCTGGCTCTCGTCGGTCATGCTGCGCGGCAGCCGCTCGCTGACGGCAGCCCCCGGCCCGTCGAGCGTGACCAACGCCACGGCCATCTACATGTCGCAGAACAAGTGGCGCCCCACCACGTCGTCGGCCGAGTCGGAGATATACATCGACCAGATTGCTAACACCGAGCTGACCTTTGAGAAGAAATACGAGTGGAACGTGGGTGCCGACTTCAGCTTCCTGAACAACCGCATAGGACTGTCGGTCGATGCCTACTGGCGCGACAACTTCGACGAGATAGGCCTGACCTTCACCCAGGGTGCAGGCGGCGTGAACCGCAAGTGGGCCAACGTGGCCGACATGAAGTCGCATGGCTTCGAGTTCAGCCTCCACACCGAGAACATTGCAGGCAAGGTGTTCAAGTGGAGCACCGACCTTATCTACTCCAACTCTAAGACCGAGATAACCGAGCTTAACACCGGCGACCGCGCCGTTGACCTCGTGACCGGTTCGGGCTATGGCGTAAAGGGCTATGCCGTGCGTCCCCTCTTCAGCTACCAGTTCGCCGGCCTGAACAGCGAGGGTCTGCCCATGGTCATCAACGAGGACGGTGTGGCCACCGTTGGCAATGTCAATTTCCAGGAGACAGAGAACCTGACCGACTTCCTCGTCTATGAGGGCCCCACAGACCCGACGTGGTACGGCTCGTTCGGCAACAACTTCCAGCTGAACCTGCCCAAGGTGGGTAAGTTCAACCTCGAGGTGTTCATCACCTACAGCGGTGGTAACGTGGTGCGTCTGGACCCCGTGTTCAGCTCTGCCTACAGCGACCTGTCGTCGCTGCCGCGTGAGTTCAAGAACCGCTGGATGGTGCCTGGCGACGAGAAAGTGACCGACATACCGGCCATAGCCTCGCTCAACCAGCGCGACCGCTACGGTAGCACCTCGCTCTCGACGGCCTACAATGCCTACAACTATTCTACAGCACGCATAGCCAAGGGCGACTTCGTCCGACTGAAGGAGCTGGCGCTGACCTACACCATGCCCTCGCAGCTCATCAGCAAGACGGGCTTCCTGAGCAGCGCCTCGCTGAAGCTGGCCGCCACCAACCTCTGCCTGCTCTATGCCGACGACGCACTGAACGGACAGGACCCCGAGTTCATCAACGCCGGTGGTGTGGCCTCGCCCATCTCAAAGCAGTTCACCGCTACGCTCAGGCTGGGATTCTGATAGATTGAAAATTGAAGATTGAAAATTGAAGATTGAAGATTGAAAATAGCGACTATGAAGATGAAAAACATAAAGCACATTGTTCTGGCATGTTCGGTATGTTGCGTTGCAAACGCAACATTCACCTCCTGCACCGACAAGCTGGACGAGCTGCCCGACAACCGTACTGAGATAGACAGCCCCGACAAGGTGGCGCGCCTGCTCACCTCGGCCTATCCCGTCTCTACGCCCGCCGTCATCTGCGAGCTGTCGGGCGACAACTATGTCGATGACAACGTGGTGGTGCCCGCCACGCACAACGATGCCTACGAGAAGTTCCACGACGAGGCATACCGCTGGGACGACATCAACAACTACAGCATCAACGCCGACGACACACCCTACCAGGTGTGGGAGGCATACTATGCCGGCATCAGCGTGTGCAACCACGCCATCGAGGCCATGAAGGAGATGAGCGCCGACCCCGCACACGACATCAACCTGGCCCACTCGTGGGGCGAGGCTCACGTGCTGAGGGCCTACCTCCACTTCATCCTGGTGAACGTCTTTGCCGAGAACTACAAGAACGAGGCACAGTCGGCACAGGACCGTGGCATACCCTACGTCACGTCGCCCGAGACCGTGGTTCAGGTGGACTACAGCACGTCGGAGTACCTGCTGTCCGTGAAGGGCGTCTATGACAGGATAGAGCAGGACCTGCTGGAGGGCATAGACCTGATAGACGACTCGCGCTACAAGGTGGCCGCCTACCACTTCAACCACAACGCGGCCAATGCCTTTGCCGCACGCTTCTACCTGTTCAAGCGCGACTACGAGAAGGTGATCCACTACGCCACCGAGGCCCTGGGCACCAACCCCTCGACCATGCTGCGCAAGTGGGCCAACATCAACCCCAGCACCATCGACACCCGTCTGAACGACTACAACGACCATACGGCCGCCTGCAACTTCCTGATACAATCGACCTACTCACTGCAGGACCGCATGCTGTCGGCTTGCCGCTACGCCATCAACGACGGAGCCACCTTCACCGACAAGGCCACTGGCCTGCAGTGGACGGTGCCCAGCACGCTGCGCATACTGATGAGCGGCGGCGGCCCCAACTGGTCGGGCTACCTGCCTGCCTTCGACGGCCACCTCTTCATCTTCGGCGGACAGGAGTATGGCGTGTGGCTGTTCCGCGTCTATGAGTACTTTGAATATACCGACAAGATTGCCGGCATAGGCTATGTGCACATGCTCTACCAGCCCTTCACCGCTGAGGAGACGCTGCTCTGCCGTGCCGAGGCCAAGCTGTACCTTGGCGACCGCGACGGTGCCATACAGGACCTGGGCTACTGGACGTCGAGCCACCTGGTCACGACGGCGCTGACGCTCGACAACATCAAGACAAAGTATCGTCGCGACCGCGGTGCCAACCAGTGGGTCAACGAGCTACACCCCGCAGAGATGGGCTTCACGCAGGTGCTCGAGGGCGACGACCTGAGCGTGCTGGACTGCATACTGCACTTCCGCCGCGTGGAGACCATGTTCGAGGGTCAGCGCTGGTTCGACATCAAGCGCTATGGCATGAAGATATACCACCACTACCGCGGACCGCAGGAGGACGACATACACACCGACTCGCTGACCTACGACGACCCGCGCCGTGTGCTTCAGCTGCCTAACAACGTCATCGAGGCTGGCTATCCAGCCAACCGCTCTACCACGGCAGGCGGCTCGCGTGCCGGAGGCTACCAGACAACAGCCCTGAAGACACAGCCCACGCCTTACCAAACACGCTAATCCAAGGAGGAACAACGATATGAAAAAGATATTTGGCTATACACTCGCACTGGCTCTCGCCGCCACGCTGTGGTCGTGCAAGAACGACGACGACTTCACCGAGTCGATCTTCGACACCGACATACAGGTGGTCGATGAGAACAGCGGAACGGCACCCTTCGACCAGTGGCTCTACGACAACTTCGTAGTGCCGTACAACACGGAGATACAGTACAAGTTCAACTTCCCGGCTTCTAACCTCGATTTCCAGCTCACGCCCGCCGACTACAGGAAGTCGCAGCTGCTGGCCCACTACATCAAGTACCTCTTCTACGATGTATATACCAAGTACGCCGGAGAGGAGTTCATGAAGCAGTACGGCCCGCGTATCTTCCACTTCATAGGCTCGGCCGCCTATTCGCCCACCACGGGCACCGAGACCCTGGGCTATGCCTCGGCCGGCGTGAAGATCACGCTTATCAACGTGAACAATATGAAGTTCTGGACTCCCGAGAGTCCATATACCTCGGCCGACATGGAGCTGCTGAACAAGGACCAGTTCCACACCATGCACCACGAGTTCTCGCACATACTGCACCAGACCAAGACCTATCCCGTAACCTTCGGACTGGTCACCGCTGGCACCTATGAGCCGCGCGACTGGCAGGAGCGCGACTCGGTGGAGAGTCACCGCCTGGGCTATGTCACACAGTATGGCTCGTCGGCCACCTACGAGGATTTCGTCGAGACCCTGTCGTGCACCATCACCGACACCGACTACCGCTGGATGACCACCATCATAGACGCCACCTGCAACGGCGGCATCAAGGACGGCGACAAGGAGGCCATAATGACGCTGATAGACTCGCTCGAGATAGAGGGCCTGGACGATCCCGCCAAGGCGTGGAACAAGTTCACCATCTACAAGGAGCTGGCACAGAACAGCGAGACCAACCAGTATGAGGAAACGGGACGTTTGGTGCCCAGCTTCCACCAGGACGACGCCCGCCAGCAGTCGGACGTGGCACTGCGCTTCCAGCGCGTGGCCGACTACAACTCGTTCCGCCAGTATCTGAGCTCCTTGGAGATTGACACCAGCGAGAACACGGCTGGCATCAACGCCATACTGAAGAAGATAGACATAGCCACCAAGTGGTACACCGAGAAGTGGGGACTGCACCTGTATGAGCTGCGCCGCGAGGTGCGCCAGCGCCAGGCCGACATCAACGAGTGGACCCGCAACAACGTGACCATCTACGACGTACAGTAAGTATCGCCTCCCATTATGCCACAATTATTAGTCAATATAAGCAACCAGGCCATGCTACCCAGAGTGAGACAGGCCATCAGAACACTCCAAGGGGTGGACTGGGTGACTGTTCCAAAGACTGAAACCCGCATTCACAAACCCCGGCTTACTGCTGTCCAGAAACGACAGCTGGCACGCTTGGATGAACTGGAAAGGCTGGAGTGTGACTGGGATGACGAGGGTGCCCCCCCCATGGAACCCAAGGCGACAGCCAATGTGCGGTCTTTGATTATGACTAAAGGGGGGGCGCTACTTTCTGATTGGGTCATCTTCCCAGCCTTGAACGGAACATATCAATTACAAGCAAAGCACAGAGAGGCTGTCATCAGTGTGGGAAACGAAGACTACTCTTACGTATTCCATACATCTAACAGGGATGAGATGGTTAGCAACGAAAAATTAAATATCAACACACTCGGACAACTAATAGAACGCATAAATGCATAACGTGAGCAATAGTGAATGTGTTGCCAGAGTGCTGAAGCCTGTGTGGTATTCTGGCGGAATAGTTTCTGCGGAAGCCTTTTTGCTACGTCCGAATATTAATGAAGGATATATATCAGTGCTGCGTGAAATGATGCCTACATTTCGTGAGGATGCCATAACTGTGGCCAGAGGGAAAGCGAATATACCGTATGCCTCGATAAAAGTCAGTGAATTGACTAATGAGCAACGAGACTCTTTTTCCTGTTCAGTTATGGAAATTGACAACAATCTGTTGAAATCACATGCAGGAATTTTTATATACTATCATGGTAAGCATATCATTGCCGCAGAACCTCTCAAGCTAATGACAAAAGAATTAGGCATTGCCGAACATGCTTTTCTCATCCATATAGGACGTCGCATAGCCCGTATGGTAAAAGACATTAAGTATTTGAACAAATAAAAAAAACTATGAAGATAGAACACAAGATGCTTTTGGCAAAGGGTTTGCTGTGCTGCGGATGGATCGTAGCCCTCATCGGTTGCACCTTCGAGCAGGAAGACTACTTCGACGAGTCGGCTTCGCTGCGCGTCACCCACATCAACGAGAACATCAAGCAGCGGCTGGTGAGCCAGAGCGACACCACGCAAGGACACTACGGATGGGTAATACAGTACTTCGTGGCCGGTACCGACGACTACGACTTCGAGGGCTTCAACCTCTTCGGACGCTTCGCCGACAACGGCACCGTCACCCTGGCCAGCAACCACCGCTACCTGCGCGGCGGAAACGCCAACCAATATACTGAACACACCAGCACCTACCAGATGCTGGCCGAGGAGGGACCGGTGCTGTCGTTCAACACGTGGAACGACATCCTGACCGTGTTTGAGGATCCCGTCAGCCCCACCAGCGCACCGCGCACCATCGTGCAGGACGGCGAGGGCATGAACGGCGACCACAACCTGGTGCTGCGCTCCTTCACCGACGACGATATACTGTTCCGCGGCGAGCGCCACTCGGCCATGGTGCGCTTCGTGCCATGCGATGAGCCTTGGGCCGACTATATGGCAAAGACCAGCGCACTGAAGGACTATATCACCAATACGAACATCAACTCATACTATGTCATCAACGGCACAGACACGCTCTATTTCGTCAACCTGCGCCGAGGCTATTTCACCTACGCCGAGCGCGTGTTCGACCCGCTGCTGCCGCGCACGGTGGAGTGTGTCTTCACGCCGCAGGGCTTCCGCCTGCAGCACCAGGACAGCATAGGCAGTGCCACCTTCCAGGAGTTCCGCCTGGCGGCAGACAGCACCAGCCTTGTCTCTGAGGACGGCAACACACGCGTGATGGCTACATGGGACCAGTATCTGGCCGAGCTTGACGAGGTGTGGCAGCTGGACTCCACCCGCTTCACACAGCAGCAGTGGCAGCTCTTCAATGCCATTGACGAGGAGATACGGAAATTCAACACCAAGTGGAGCCTCAAGAGCATTGGCATCGGCGATTTGGGCGACTTCATGGGACTGGTCTTCACCTTCAATACCGGAGTGGCAAAGAAGCCGACCAACACCACTGCCATGGAGCTGACCGTAGCCCGGACGGCATACGGACAGCTGAGCATCACGTGCAGCGACGACCCGGAGATAGACGCCAACATGGAGAACGCCTACGACCGCGGTGCCGAGGACATAGTGAACCTGTCGCGACAGTTTGCCGCCACCATCACCGGCACATTCAACGTCCGACCCAACAGCGTTTTCCTGCCCACAGAGGCAGCCTTCGACCCCGTGGGCGGCGGAACAGCGTTCAGCATAGCAGAGTGAACAGCAACATCGACATTCCGAAATGTCGAAATGACTAAATGACGTAGAAAATCAACAACAAAAAACCAACCAATAAAGGAAAAAGCATGAAGAAAACTTTACTTTTCAGCGCTGCCGCACTGCTATCAGTTGCAGCCAGCGCACAGCTGACCTCAAAGGCCAGTGATGCCAAGGCCACGGCACAGCACAAGGCCATGCCGCAGGCCACGTTCAAGAAGCAGGTGGCCGTTTCTGCCAAGCAGGTGGGACAGCCCGTCTTCTCGGGCTTCGCTCAGCAGAAGCGCTTCAACATGACAGAGAGCATGAAGAAGAGCCTCACGAAGAGCAGCAACGTGAGCCGCCATGCCGCCCCGCGCAAGGTGGGCGAGCTGCAGGCAGAGTATAACGCCACTGGTGTCTATATGGAGTACAACGCTCCCGTGCAGTGGGTGCTGCAGTCGGGTGCCGCCGAGGACGGTACACTGCTGCTGGCCGACCTTATCCCCGACAGCATCTGGGGCGATGGTGGCGTGGCACTGCCCTACACCATCGAGGACAACACCATCACCGTGCAGCCCACCAAGGTGGCAAGCACTGACAATTTTACCCTCTGGTTCTTCGACTACAACACCGACGACGGTGTGCTGCAGCTGACACTGGGCGAGGATGGTTCGCTCTCGTACAGCGGTAGCAATCTGGAGCTGGGCTACGGCGCCTTCACGGGCGACTTCGACCCCACCTTCGACAGCTATCTGGGCTACTACGAGCTGGTGTCGCACATCGACTACCGCCTGCCGGGCGCACCCCCGAAGACTCCCGCCGTGTCGTTCTCGCAGGGCAACACCGTACTGTTTGCCGGTCTGGGCGTCTCTGGCTATAGCTACAACAACAACCTCGCCGTGATTGGCGGTTATGCCCCTGTCAAGTTCCAGAACAACACAATGGATGTGGCTACGTCGTGGAACTGGTGCGCCACTGAGTATGGAGAGGAGGAGCGTGAGCTGAAAGCCAACACCGTCGATTTCACCATCAACACCATTGGCGGCGCACAGTACGCCAACATCGCACTGGTGGGTGAGAACAGCGGATCGGTGGCCGACAGTGTGAAGTTTGGCTCGGGCCACCCCGACAAGGACGGTGCCGTACAGTATGAAGCCTTCTACGCATACGCTGGCGAAACGGCCGACCGCTTCGAGTTCACCGACGGCACACTTGCCACGATGACAGTGCTGAACCCAGATGCCGACCTGACCTACTACACCAACTGGGCAACGCCCGACAAGGCGTCGAACAGCATGACCAAGATATACAGCTATCAGGGCAAGCCGTCGTCGCCACTCTACATCACAGGCTTCAACCTGCCTCTGGTGGGCTTCGAGCAGCTGTCGAAGTTCCAGCTCACACTGAAGGTATATACCTGTCACAACAACGGCAACGGACGCCTTGAGCTGGGCGACCTGATTGCGCAGAGCCGTGCCAACAGCAAGAGCATCAACGCCGAATATGCCACGCAGAGCGGTCTGACGCTGATCAACTTCAATCAGCTCTCCGTTGAGGACGAGACTGGCATGAGCCAGAACATCGACTACCTCTTCATCGATGACGAGTTCGTGGTGGTCATCGAGGGCTGGGACAACGGCACCTTCACCGGTGTGCTGGGCTGCGAGTCGGAGCCTTACGAGGGCAAGCCCATCAGCACTTGGTTCGAGATGACAGGCGAGGAAGGTAGCATGTATCGCTATACCAGCTGGCCCACCACGCTCTTCATCGGTATCAACGGCGCTACCATGGGTTACCTGCACACCACCGACGACACCAACCTGATGTTCGACAACGCTGGCGGAGAGGCCACCATCAATGTGGAGCCCATGCTCTACAGCGTCAACTCGGAGACCGAGCAGCCCGAGTACCGCCTCTTCATCGAGAGCATCACCGTTGACGGTGAGGAGGCCGAGGAAGTGCCCGAGTGGCTCACCGTCGGCGTCATCGACAACGACTATGCCACCGATTCTGAGGGCTACCTTGTCAATGGCATCGACTTCCAGCTGGTGTTCCAGGCTGCTGCCATGGCCGATGGCGTGACCGACCGCAACTGCGAGATTACCTTCATGCAGGAGGGCGCTCTGCTCACCGTCAAGGTGTCGCAGGGTGAGAATGCCGGTGTCGAGGGTGTGAAGACCACCGTCACCAAGAACGGCCGCACCTACGACCTGACCGGACGCCAGCTGCGCAACGGCAAGGGCATCGTGGTTCGCGACGGAAAGAAATTCATCGTGAAGTAAACCAGCCCCTGTTACTGGAATAGTATAGCAACACACACAGCAAGCACACTGTCTGCCCATTGCAGCTGCAAAGCGCATGGGCAGGCTGTGTTCTTTCGTAATAATTTGGAGAATTATTTTGGAGTTTCAAAGAAAAGTAATATCTTTGCAGCGTAAACATTATGCACAAGCGTATTGCAGAGAGAACTGACCATAGAAGCGTTCATTGACTATCTGACACATGAGCGGCGCGCCCAGCCGCGCACCGTGGAAACCTACGAGAAGCACCTCAGACAGTTTGAGCAGTGGATGCACCGGCGCGACGAGACGCTGACCTGGCGCGACGTGGACCGCGACATGATACGCGAGTGGATGACCGACCGCATGGACGACGGACTGACCGCCAAGAGCATCAGCACCAGGCTGCCCGTGTTGCGCTCGTTCTTCCGCTATGCACTGCGCTACGGACTGCTGGAGCGCGACCCAGCACACTTGGTCGAGACACCCAAGGTGCCAAAGCCCCTGCCCATGTTCGTGCGTGAGAAGGAGATGGACAGCCTGCTCGACGACACTGCGTGGGACGACTCGCTGCGCAGCCTGCTGCAAAGGGCTGTCGTCACTATGCTCTACGAGACAGGGCTGCGACGAAGCGAGCTTTGCTCGCTGAACAACAGCGACATAGACCTGCAGCAGCTGCAGTTGCGCGTGACGGGCAAGGGCAACAAGACACGCGTGGTGCCCTTCGGCCAAGAGCTTGCAGATGCCATAGCTGCCTACCAGCAGGAGCGCGACCGGCTGCAGCAGTCTGACGGCGATGCTCTCTTCCTCGGCATGAGGGGCCGGCGTATCAGTGGCAGGGTTGTCTATCAGATGACCCACGACGCCCTGACCACCGTGACCTCGCTGCCAAGACGCTCGCCGCATGTGCTGCGTCACAGCTATGCCACGGCGCTGCTCAACCACGGTGCACAGCTCGAAGGGGTGAGGCGACTGCTCGGACACGCCAACCTCGACGCCACGGAGATATACACCCATGCCACCTTCGAACAGCTCCGACAGACATACACACACGCACATCCGCGACAGAAATAGGTGCCACGCGCGCGTACATTAATATATTATATATACTGTTTAACCTTAAACCAAAATCATTATGGAGATTAAAATTCAGTCGATTCACTTCGATGCCACTGAGAAACTGCAGGCCTTCATTGAGAAGAAGACAGCCAAGCTGCAGAAGAGCTGGGAGGATGTCTCCACGCTTGAGTTCCAGTTGAAGGTGGAGAAGCCACAGACCGCCGACAACAAGACGGTGGCGCTGACCGCCAATGTGCCTGGACAAAAGATATATGTGGAAAAAACTGCCGACACCTTTGAGGAGGCTGTCGATCTTGCCATTGACGCAATGAAGGTGCAAGTGCAGCGTTTCAAAGAAAAAATACGTAAATATTGAAAAAAAAGCGCCAAAAATTTTGGTGGTTAAAAAAAAGTGTGTACCTTTGCACCCGATTTCCGATAAAACCAGCTTTTTAACGAAGCCGGGTGCAGAGGAACTCAGAAAATGGGTGGTTTCCAGAGCGGCCAAATGGGGCAGACTGTAAATCTGCTGTCTTTCGACTTCGGTGGTTCGAATCCATCACCACCCACTCTCTAAAGGGGAATAACTTTGCGGAAATAGCTCAGTTGATAGAGCACTAGCCTTCCAAGCTGGGGGTCGCGGGTTTGAGCCCCGTTTTCCGCTCAACATTCGCTGTAGTAGCTCAGTGGTAGAGCACTTCCTTGGTAAGGAAGAGGTCATGAGTTCAACTCTCATCTACAGCTCATTTTTCCGAGGGGAAAGCGAAAAACTCTCTGATTAAACTATTAAAAAATAACACAAAATGGCAAAAGAGAACTTTGTGCGCACCAAACCGCACGTAAACATCGGTACCATCGGTCACGTTGACCATGGTAAGACCACTTTGACCGCTGCCATCACCACCGTGCTGGCTAAGCAGGGTCTGTCAGAGGTGAAGTCGTTCGACCAGATCGACAACGCTCCCGAGGAGAAGGAGCGTGGTATCACCATCAACACCGCTCACGTCGAGTATGAGACCAAGAAGCGTCACTATGCACACGTGGACTGCCCGGGACACGCCGACTATGTGAAGAACATGGTTACTGGTGCTGCCCAGATGGACGGTGCTATCCTGGTGGTGGCTGCCACTGACGGCCCTATGCCTCAGACCCGTGAGCACGTGCTGCTCGCACGTCAGGTGAACGTGCCCCGTCTGGTCGTCTTCCTGAACAAGTGCGACATGGTTGACGACGAGGAGATACTGGAGCTCGTTGAGATGGAGGTCCGCGAGATTCTGGAGCAGTATGAGTTCGAGGACGACACCCCAATCATCCGTGGCTCTGCCCTGGGCGCCCTGAACGGCGTTGAGAAGTGGGAGCAGAAGGTGATGGAGCTGATGGACACCTGCGACGAGTGGATCCAGGAGCCCCCGCGCGATCTGGACAAGCCCTTCCTGATGCCTGTTGAGGACGTGTTCTCTATCACTGGTCGTGGCACCGTGGCCACCGGTCGTATCGAGACTGGTCGCGTGAAGGTGGGCGACGCTGTGGAGCTGCTCGGTCTGGGCGAGGACAAGAACTCGGTGGTTACCGGTGTCGAGATGTTCCGCAAGATTCTGGACGAGGGCGAGGCTGGCGACAACGTAGGTCTGCTGCTCCGCGGTATCGACAAGAACGAGATTAAGCGTGGTATGGTGCTCTGCCATCCCGGACAGATCAAGCCCTTCAAGAAGTTCAAGGCATCTATCTATGTGCTGAAGAAGGAAGAGGGTGGCCGTCACACTCCGTTCGGCAACAAGTATCGTCCCCAGTTCTACCTCCGCACCATGGACTGCACGGGTGAGATTTCACTGCCCGAGGGCGTTGAGATGGTTATGCCTGGCGACAACGTGGAGATCAATGTCGAGCTGATCTATGCAGTGGCTCTGAACGTCGGTCTGCGTTTCGCAATCCGCGAGGGTGGCCGCACCGTCGGCTCTGGCCAGATCACTGAGGTGTTCGAGGACTAATCGACTGTTAGGTATGTTGCGATAACATCGCAACGCACAGAAGAGCAATCGTTAAGTATGTTGCGATAGCATCGCAACGCACAGAAGAGCAATCGTTAAGTATGTTGCGATAGCATCGCAACGCACAAGACAAGGAATAATCAAGTCTCCCGCTCGTCGGGGCGGGAGGCTACACACGGGAATAGCTCAGTTGGTAGAGCATCGGTCTCCAAAACCGAGGGTCGTGGGTTCGAGTCCTCCTTCCCGTGCAAATAGAAGACAGAAAGATGAAGGATATTTGCAAGAAATTTGTCAACTACTGCAAGGCTTGCTATGACGAGCTGGTATATAAGGTCACATGGCCTACGCGCAAGGAACTGACCCATAGCGCCGTGGTTGTGCTGACTGCTTCGCTTGTCATTGCCGTTGTGGTGTGGTGCATGGACGTGGTGTTCGAGGCCGCTATGAAGGCTGTCTATCCTGCATGACATTTAATTAATGTAAGCGAAACGGGTGATGGCTGGTACAAACACTAACGCAATGAAATGGTATGTCCTCCGTGCTGTTAGTGGCAAGGAGGCAAAGGTGAAGGAGTATCTTGATGCCCTGATCAAGGTGGACGATGTGCTTCAAGGCGTTTGCGGAGAGGTCATGTTGCCCACTGAGAAGTATGCTCAGCTGAGAGGCGGCAAGAGGGTCATCAAGGAGAGGCTCTTCCTGCCGGGCTATGTGTTGGTGCAGTGTCACATGTCGCGTGAGGTGGCCAGCAAGCTGCGCTTTACACCCAATGTGCTGGGATTCCTTGGCGGCATGGATACGCCGTCGCCAGTACGTGATGCTGACATCAACCGCATTCTGGGCACTGTAGATGAGACAGCCCTGAAGGTTGAGGAAATGGACATACCGTTCTCTATCGACGAGACGGTCAACGTGGTTGACGGGCCGTTCAGCGGCTTCAAGGGAGTCGTTGAGGAGGTGCAGAGCGAGAAGCACAGGCTGAAAGTCTCGGTCACCATCTTCGGTAGGAAGACACCGGTAGAGTTGACCTTCAATCAGGTGGAGAAGATAGTATAAGGACAAACAGGAATGGCAGAGGCGCATGTTACGGTACGCCTCTTTCCATCTATATACGGCCAGAGAGGCTTCCACTCCCAGGCTTATATGAGTTAAATAATTTAATAGTTAACAAGAAATGGCTAAAGAAGTTGCTGGAATAATCAAATTGCAGATTAAGGGTGGCGCAGCCAATCCATCGCCTCCAGTAGGCCCTGCCCTTGGTTCCAAGGGTATTAACATCATGGGCTTCTGCAAGGAGTTCAATGCCCGCACACAGGATAAGGCTGGCAAGATTCTGCCTGTCGTTATCACTTACTATACCGACAAGTCATTCTCCTTCATTGTCAAGACTCCTCCCGCAGCCGTACAGCTGCTTGAGGTGGCCAAGGTGAAGGGTGGTTCTGCCGAGCCTAACCGTCGCAAGGTGGGCAGCGTTACCTGGGATCAGGTGCGCGCCATAGCCGAGGACAAGATGACCGACCTGAACTGCTTCACCGTGGAGAGTGCCATGAAGCTGATTGCCGGTACGGCCAGAAGTATGGGTATCACCGTGAAAGGCGATTTCCCCGCATAACACTTTAAACTTCAAAGACAATGGCAAAACTTACAAAGAATCAGAAGCTCGCCGCCGAGAAGCTTGAAGCAGGGAAGCTATACACGCTGAAGGAAGCCGCCGAACTCGTCAAGGAGATAACCACCACCAAGTTTCCCGCATCGGTGGATATCGACGTCCGTCTGGGCGTTGACCCCCGTAAGGCTAACCAGATGGTGCGCGGTGTGGTGTCCCTGCCCAATGGAACCGGTAAGGTGACGCGTGTGCTGGCTCTGTGCACACCCGACCAGGAGGCTGCCGCCAAGGAGGCTGGTGCCGACTATGTGGGTCTGGACGAGTATATCGACAAGATTAAGGGTGGATGGACTGACGTGGACGTCATCATAACCATGCCGTCGTGCATGGGTAAGCTGGGTCCTCTCGGACGTATCCTCGGTCCTCGCGGACTGATGCCTAACCCCAAGAGCGGCACTGTGACCATGGACGTGGCCAAGGCCGTCAAGGAGGTGAAGCAGGGCAAGATTGACTTCAAGGTGGACAAGACCGGTATCGTGCATACCAGCGTGGGCAAGGTGACCTTCACGGCCGACCAGATCTACGAGAACGCCAAGGAGTTCCTCGCTACCATCATCAAGCTGAAGCCCGCTGCCGCCAAAGGCACATACATGAAGAGTATCTTTATTTCAAGTACGATGAGTAAGGGTATCAAGGTTGATCCCAAGTCAGTTGAGTAACCCTAAAAAACGTTAGTAGCAATGAAAAAGGAAGTAAAAGATACTATCATCGTCCAGTTGGGCGAAATGCTGAAGCAGTATCCTCATTTCTATCTCGTTGACGTGACCGGCCTGAACGCCGAGCAGACCTCGGACCTGCGCCGCAAGTGCTTCAAGAACGAGATAAAGATGGTGGTGGTCAAGAACAAGCTGCTGCACAAGGCTATGGAGGCTGCAGAGCTGGACTACAGCGACCTGTACGTGGCCCTCAAGGGCAACACGGCGCTCATGTTCACCAACGTGGCCAACAGCCCCGCCAAGCTGCTGAAGGAATATCTGAAGGCTGGCGTTCCTGCCCTGAAGGCAGCATACGCCGAGGAGGGCTTCTTCGTGGGAGCCGACAAGCTGGACGACCTGGTGGCCATCAAGAGCAAGAACGAACTCATCGCCGACGTTGTGGCTATGCTGCAGAGCCCGATGCAGAGCGTACTTGGACAGCTGGAGAGCGGTGCAAGCACCATTCATGGAGTACTGGAAACTCTCGCCAAGAAAGGAGAGTAACAATTAACCACATTATTAAGAATAACAAAAAACATTTATACAAAAATGGCAGACATCAAAGCTATTGCTGAGGAGTTGGTTAACCTCACAGTGAAAGAAGTAAACGAGTTGAAGAACCTCCTGAAGGAGGAGTATGGAATTGAGCCCGCCGCTGCTGCTGTCGCTGTGGCTGCTGGTCCCGCCGCCGCCGGTGCTGCTGAGGCAGCCGAGGAGAAGACCTCTTTCGACGTTGTCCTGAAGGAGGTTGGCAGCGCCAAGCTGCAGGTGGTCAAGGCCGTCAAGGAGGCTTGCGGACTGGGCCTGAAGGAGGCTAAGGACCTGGTTGATGGCGCTCCCGCTACCGTCAAGGAGGGTCTCTCCAAGGAAGAGGCTGAGAACCTGAAGAAGGCTATCGAGGCCGCAGGTGCCGTGGTCGAGCTGAAGTAATCTCGCTGCACAGCGCGTGAAAGCGTGAGGTATCCCCCAGGCATGACCTGAAAAGGGCTGGGGGGATATTAAAAATACTTAAAAGGTTAGGGACTACCCAGTAGGCGGTCCCTAACCTTTCACATCTTATAAATAACATCATACGAAAAAGATGCCCGCAAGAGTAATTGACAACAGAGTGAACTTTGGCAGCGTGAAGAACCCGATGCCATTCCCGGACTTCCTCGATGTACAGCTCAAGTCGTTCCAGGATTTCCTGCAACTTGACACACCGCCCGAAGAACGCAAGAACGACGGCCTGTATAAGGTGTTCGCCGAGAACTTCCCTATAACAGACACACGCAACAATTTCGTTCTTGAGTTCCTCGACTACTACATCGACCCGCCACGCTACTCCATGGAGGAGTGTCTGGAGCGTGGACTGACGTACAGCGTGCCCCTGAAGGCGAAGCTCAAGCTGTACTGTACAGACCCGGACCATGTGGATTTTGAGACCAGTGTGCAGGACGTGTTCCTCGGCCCCATACCCTACATGACACCCAACGGCACGTTTATCATCAACGGTGCCGAGCGTGTGGTTGTGTCGCAGCTGCACCGCTCGCCGGGTGTCTTCTTCGGACAGAGCGTCCACGCCAACGGTTCGCTGCTCTATTCGGCACGTATCATCCCCTTCAAGGGCTCGTGGATAGAGTTTGCCACGGACATCAACAACGTGATGTATGCCTACATCGACCGTAAGAAGAAGCTTCCTGTCACTACCCTGCTGCGTGCCATTGGCTTCGAGACTGACAAGGACATACTGCAGATATTCAATCTGGCCGAGGAGGTAAAGGTCAATAAGGAGGAGCTGACGGCTGCCATCGGACAGAAGCTGGCCGCACGCGTGCTGCGCTCGTGGAACGAGGATTTCGTTGACGAGGACACCGGCGAGGTGGTCAGCATTGAGCGCAACGAGGTTATCATGGACCGCGAGACGGAGATAACCGAGGAGAACATCGGCGACATAATGGAGAGCGGTGCCCGCACCATACTCGTACACAAGGACGAGCAGATAGCGCAGGACTACGGCATCATATTCAACACGCTGGCCAAGGACCCGTCCAACTCGGAGAAGGAGGCCATACTGTACATATACCGTCAGCTGCGCAATGCCGACCCGGCCGACGATGCCTCGGCACGCGAGGTCATCCTGAACCTGTTCTTCTCTGACAAGCGCTACGACCTGGGCGACGTGGGCCGCTATCGTATCAACAAGAAGCTTGGCTTGGACACGCCTATCGACATACGCGTGCTGACCAAGGAGGATATCATAGAGATTATCAAGTATCTCATCCAGCTCATCAACTCGAAGGCTACGGTAGATGACATTGACCACCTGTCGAACCGCCGCGTGCGTACCGTGGGCGAGCAGCTGAGCAACCAGTTTGCCCTGGGCCTGGCTCGCATGAGCCGCACCATACGCGAGCGTATGAATGTGCGCGACAACGAGAATTTCTCGCCCACCGATCTTATCAACGCAAAGACCATCTCAAGCGTCATCAACTCGTTCTTCGGCACCAACCCGCTGTCGCAGTTCATGGACCAGACCAACCCCCTGGCCGAGGTGACACACAAGCGCCGCCTGTCTGCCCTGGGTCCCGGTGGCCTGAGCCGCGAGCGCGCCGGCTTTGAGGTGCGCGACGTGCACTATACACACTACGGACGCCTCTGTCCTATCGAGAGTCCCGAGGGACCTAACATCGGTCTTATCTCCTCTCTCTGCGTGTACGCAAAGATCAACGAGCTGGGCTTTATCTCCACCCCGTACCGCAAGGTGCAGGACGGCGTGGCCGACCTGGACAACGACCATGTGGTGTATCTGACGGCCGAGGAGGAAGAGGACCACATCATCGGTCAGGGCAATGCCCCGCTGAACGACGACGGCACTTTCATACGCCCTGTGGTGAAGTGTCGCCAGCTGGCCGACTTCCCCGTGGTGCCGCCTTCGGAGGTGGACCTGCTCGACGTGTCGCCGCAGCAGATAGCGTCTATAGCCGCCTCGCTCATACCGTTCCTTGAGCACGACGACGCTCACCGCGCACTGATGGGCTCGAACATGATGCGCCAGGCTGTGCCTCTGCTGCACAACGAGGCTCCCATAGTGGGCACCGGCCTGGAGAAGCAGGTGTGCGAGGACTCGCGCACCATGATTACGGCCGAGGGCGACGGCGTCATCGACTATGTGGATGCCACCACCATACGTATATTGTACGACCGCACGGCCGACGAGGAGTTCGTTTCATTCGAGCCGGCCATGAAGGAATACCGCATACCCAAGTTCCGTCGTACCAACCAGAACATGGTGATAGACCAGCGGCCCATCTGCGACAAGGGCCAGCGTGTGAAGAAGGGCGACATACTGACTGAAGGCTACGCCACCGAGAACGGCGAGCTGGCCCTGGGACGCAACCTGCTCGTGGCCTACATGCCGTGGAAGGGCTACAACTATGAGGACGCCATCGTGCTGAACGAGCGTATTGTGCGTGAGGACCTGCTGACATCGGTACACGTAGATGAGTATCAGTTGGAGGTGCGCGAGACCAAGCGCGGCATGGAGGAGTTCACCAACGATATTCCCAACGTGAGCGAAGAGGCTACGAAAGACCTTGACGAGAGCGGCGTGATACGCGTGGGAGCCCGCGTGGAGCCCGGCGACATACTGATAGGCAAGATCTCGCCCAAGGGCGAGAGCGACCCCTCGCCCGAGGAGAAGCTGCTGCGCGCCATCTTTGGCGACAAGGCAGGCGATGTGAAGGACTCGTCGCTCAAGGCTAATCCCTCGCTCTCGGGTGTCATCATTGACAAGAAAATGTTTACGCGTGCCATCAAGACACGCCAGAATAAGCTGCAGGACAAGGTGCAGCTGCAGAAGATAGACGAGGAGTATGAAGCCAAGGTGAGCGACCTGCGCGACATTCTGGTGGACAAGCTGATGAAGCTCACCCGTGGCAAGACGTCGCAGGGCGTGAAGGACTCCGTTGGCGCCGAGATTATATCGAAGGGCTCGAAGTTCACCATGACCAACCTGAAGAACCTGGAGTTTGGAGACGTGCAGACCAGCGGCTGGACCGTTGACGAGCATACCAACCTGCTCATAGGTCAGCTCATCATCAACTTCATGAAGAAGTACAAGCTGCTTGACGCCGAGTCGAAGCGCAAGAAGTTTGCCATCACCATAGGCGACGAGCTGCCTTCTGGCGTGCTGCAGATGGCTAAGGTGTATGTGGCCAAGAAGCGCAAGATAGGCGTGGGTGACAAGCTGGCCGGACGCCACGGCAACAAGGGTATAGTGTCGAAGGTGGTGCGTCAGGAGGACATGCCGTTCCTTGAGGACGGACGTCCCGTTGACCTGGTGCTGAACCCACTGGGCGTGCCTTCGCGTATGAACCTCGGTCAGATTTTCGAGGCCATCCTCGGAGCCGCCGGCAAGCGCATGGGCGTCAAGTTCGCCACACCCATTTTCGACGGTGCCAAGCTGGAGGACCTGGCCGAATGGACCGACAAGGCCGGTCTGCCGCGTCTGTGTTCTACATACCTGTATGACGGCGAGACGGGCGAGCGCTTTGACCAGCCTGCCACTGTGGGTATCACCTACTTCCTCAAGCTGGGCCACATGGTGGAGGACAAGATGCACGCACGCTCCATTGGCCCGTACAGCCTCATCACACAGCAGCCTCTGGGCGGCAAGGCTCAGTTCGGCGGACAGCGCTTCGGCGAGATGGAGGTGTGGGCACTGGAGGCATTCGGTGCCAGCCATGTGCTACAGGAGATACTGACCATCAAGAGTGATGACACCGTGGGTCGCTCGAAGGCCTACGAGGCCATAGTCAAGGGAGACCCCATGCCCACACCGGGCATACCCGAGAGCCTCAACGTGCTGCTGCATGAGCTGGGCGGACTTGGACTGAGCGTCAAAATGGACTAAAGGAATAGAAAAGAGATATGGCATTCAAAAGAGATAGCAAGATAAAGAGTAATTTCACGAAGATTACTATTGGCCTGGCCTCTCCTGAAGAGATTCTGGAGAACAGCTATGGCGAGGTGACCAAGCCCGAGACCATCAACTATCGTACGTACAAGCCAGAACGTGACGGCCTGTTCTGCGAGCGCATCTTCGGTCCTACCAAGGACTTTGAGTGTGCGTGCGGCAAGTACAAGCGCATACGCTATCGCGGCATAGTCTGCGACCGTTGCGGCGTGGAGGTCACTGAGAAGAAGGTGCGCCGCGAACGCGCCGGCCACATCGAGCTGGTGGTGCCCGTGGCACACATCTGGTATTTCCGCTCGCTGCCCAACAAGATAGGCTACCTGCTGGGCATGCCTACAAAGAAGTTGGATAGCGTCATCTACTACGAACGCTATGTGGTCATCAAGCCCGGCTGCTTAGAGGGCAAGCTGAACGACGACGGCGAGCCCCTGCTGGGTTCGCAGCGGCTCGACCTGCTGTCGGAGGAGGAGTACAACGACCTGTTAGACAACCATCTGCCCGAGGACAACTACCTGCTGCCCGAAGACGACCCCAACAAGTTCGTATGCAAGATGGGTGCCGAGGCTATCTATGACCTGCTGTGTCAGCTGGACCTGGAGAGTCTGTCGTATGAGCTGCGCGACCGCGCCAGCAACGATGCCTCAGTGCAGCGCAAGAACGATGCCCTGAAGCGCCTGCAGGTGGTGGAGGCCTTCCGCCAGAGCGTGGAGAAGGGTATCAACCGTCCAGAGTGGATGATAATGAAGATACTGCCCGTCACGCCGCCCGAGCTGCGCCCGCTGGTGCCTCTGGACGGTGGACGCTTTGCCACCTCAGACCTGAACGACCTGTACCGTCGCGTCATCATACGAAACAACCGACTGAAGCGACTGATGGAGATACACGCCCCAGAGGTCATTCTGCGCAACGAGAAGCGCATGCTGCAAGAGGCTGTTGACTCGCTGTTCGACAACTCGCGCAAGACATCTGCCGTTCGTAGCGATGCCAACCGCCCGCTGAAGTCGCTCTCCGACTCGCTCAAGGGCAAGCAGGGACGCTTCCGCCAGAACCTGCTTGGCAAGCGCGTTGACTATTCGGCACGCTCAGTTATCGTGGTGGGACCTGAGCTGAAGATGGGCGAGTGCGGCCTGCCTAAGCTGATGGCTGCCGAGCTGTACAAGCCATTCATCATCCGCAAGCTGATAGAGCGCGGTGTGGTCAAGACGGTGAAGAGCGCAAAGCGTATTGTCGATCGCAAGGAACCGATCATCTGGGACATTCTGGAGAATGTGATGAAGGGCCACCCCGTGCTGCTCAACCGTGCACCTACGCTGCACCGACTGGGCATACAGGCGTTCCAGCCCAAGCTAATCGAGGGCAAGGCCATACAGCTGCACCCCCTGGCATGTACCGCCTTCAACGCCGACTTCGACGGCGACCAGATGGCTGTACACCTCCCCCTGTCCAACGAGGCCATACTGGAGGCACAGCTGCTCATGCTACAGAGCCATAACATCCTGAACCCGGCCAACGGCGCACCTATCACCGTGCCGTCGCAGGACATGGTGCTGGGTCTGTACTATATCACCAAGATACGTCCGGGTGCCAAGGGCGAGGGGCTCTCGTTCTATGGTCCCGAGGAGGCTATTATAGCCAACAATGAAGGGCAGTGCGACCTGCACGCCCAAGTGAAGGTTATGGTTGACGACATCGTCGATGGCAAGCCCGTGCGCCATCAGGTAGAGACCTCTGTGGGACGTGTCATAGTCAATGGCATCATACCGAAGGAGGTTGGCTTTGTCAACACCGTCATATCGAAGAAGTCGCTACGCGACATCATCGCCCTCGTTATTAATAATGTGGGCTTTGCCGAAGCGTGCGAGTTCCTCGACGGTATCAAGAACCTGGGCTATCGTATGGCCTATCAGGCGGGTCTGTCGTTCAACCTTGATGACATCATCATTCCGAAGGAGAAGACCGAGCTGATAGAGAAGGGCAACCAGGAGGTGCAGCAGATCACCGACAACTACAACATGGGCTTCATCACCGACAACGAGCGCTACAATCAGGTTATCGATACCTGGACGCACGTCAACAACGATATAGGCAATATCCTGATAAAGCAGATGACCGAGGCCGACCAGGGCTTCAACGCTGTCTTCATGATGCTCGACTCAGGTGCCCGTGGTAGTAAGGACCAGATCAAGCAGCTCTCCGGTATCCGCGGTCTGATGGCCAAGCCTCAGAAGGCCGGTGCCGAGGGACACCAGATTATTGAGAACCCCATTCTGTCAAACTTCAAGGAGGGAATGTCGGTGCTGGAGTACTTCATCTCCACCCACGGTGCCCGTAAGGGTCTGGCCGACACGGCCATGAAGACGGCCGACGCTGGATACCTGACCCGCCGACTGGTTGACGTGAGCCACGATGTCATCATCACCGAGGAAGACTGTGGCACGCTACGCGGCCTGACCTGCACGGCGCTGAAGAACGGCGACGAGATTATCTCCAGCCTGTCTGAGCGTATCCTGGGTCGTGTGTCGGTACACGATGTGATAAACCCGCACACCGGCGAGCTGATTGTGGCTGCCGGCGAGGAGATAACTGAGAAACTGGCCGCAACAATCGAGAAGGCCGACATAGAGAGCGTGGAGATACGCTCGGTGCTGACCTGCGAGAGTCGCAAGGGCGTCTGCATGAAATGCTACGGCCGCAACCTGGCCACGCGTCGCATGGTGCAGAAGGGCGAGGCCGTGGGCGTGATAGCCGCACAGGCCATCGGCGAGCCGGGCACACAGCTGACGCTGCGTACGTTCCACGCCGGTGGTGTGGCTGCCAACGCTGCAGCAAACGCCAGCATAGTGTGCAAGCACGACGAGGCCATAATCGAACTGGAGGAGGTGCGTACAGTGCCCTTCACCGAGGACGGCCGCGAGTGCGAGATGGTGGTGAGCCGTCTGGGTGAGGTGCGCTTCATCGACCCCAACACGCAGATAGTACTCTCTACCGTTCCCCTGCCATACGGCTCGTCGCTCTACTATGCTACCGGTAGCAAGCTGAACAAGGGCGACAAGCTGGCACAGTGGGATCCCTTCAACGCCGTCATCGTGACCGAGTATGCAGGTCGCCTGCGCTTCAATGATGTGGTGGAGGGTGTGACCTACCGTGCCGAGACCGACGAGACCACGGGTCTGACGGAGAAGATTGTAACCGAGTCGAAGGATAGGTCGAAGGTGCCCACCTGCGACATATTGGACGAGAGCGGTCAGGTCATTGGCACCTATAGCTTCCCCGTGGGTGGCCACGTGGTGGCCGAGGACGGACAGACCGTCAGAACGGGCGACACACTGGTCAAGATACCGCGTGCAGCTGCCAAGGGTGGCGACATCACGGGCGGTCTGCCTCGTGTGACCGAGCTGTTCGAGGCTCGCAACCCCAGTAACCCCGCTGTGGTAAGCGAGATAGACGGCGAGGTGACGATGGGCAAGGTGAAGCGCGGCAACCGCGAGATCATAGTCACATCGAAGACGGGCGAGCAGCGCAAGTACCTCGTGTCGCTCTCGAAGCAGATACTGGTGCAGGAACACGACGCCGTGCGTGCCGGTACGCCGCTCAGCGACGGTGTCATCACTCCCGCCGACATTCTGGCCATCAAGGGTCCCACGGCCGTGCAGGAGTATATCGTCAACGAGGTGCAGGACGTGTATCGCCTGCAGGGTGTGAAGATTAATGACAAGCACTTTGAGATAATCGTGCGCCAGATGATGCGCAAGGTGCAGATCAACGACCCGGGCGATACTGCCTTCCTCGAACTGGAAATGGTCGATAAGCTCGACTTTGCTGCCGAGAACGACCGTATATGGGGCAAGAAGGTAGTGACCGACGCTGGCGACTCTACCGAACTGAAGGCAGGCCAGATAGTGACAGTGCGCCGTCTGCGCGACGAGAACTCGCTGCTGAAGCGTCACGACCAGAAGCTGGTGCAGGTGCGCGATGCCGTGCCCGCCACATCGACCCAGGTGCTGCAGGGTATCACTCGTGCCGCACTGCAGACCAAGAGCTTCATGTCGGCTGCCTCGTTCCAGGAGACCACCAAGGTGCTCAACGAAGCTGCAATACGCGGCAAGGTGGACACGCTGGACGGCATGAAGGAGAACGTCATCTGCGGACACCTTATCCCTGCTGGCACTGGTCTGCGCGAGTTTGAGAAGCTGATAGTAGGCTCGATGGAGGACCACGAGCGTGCCTTGGCCAACAAGAAGAATGTAATAGACTTGGAGATGGAGGGACTGCATATATGATGAACAGGGCTTTCTCTCTTTGCACTGCTGCCATGCTTGCCATGGCAGCAGCAGCACAGGTCGATGCGACCTTCCAGTTTGTTGACGCAGCTGGCAACGCTGTTGCCGACGGCTCGGTCATAACGGTCAGCACCGTACAGACCAACGTCCTTGACGAACTGCAGATGACCATTCCGCTGCGCCTTAGGAATGCTTCCGCCGAGAATGCGGCTGTCGGCATCTACGAGACTATCGACGCCATACCTAACGGCTGGTGGCAGACGTGTCCGTTGGGCAACTGCTTGTACCTCTCAGAGTCGGGCTACTCTCCCAAGGCTATCGTAAGCGCAGAGACCACTGTTGCTATCGACACAGAGTGGTTGCCCGAGGAAGGACAGTATGCCACGTGGGAGGCCCAGCTGCAGATTCGTGTGTTCAACATCGTGAACAAAGAGCAGTTTGGCCAGACCGTTCCCACCGTAGGGGATGAGGTTATAGGCAATGGGCCTACAGTGACCATCCGCTTCGAGTACAACGACGATACGGCTGTCCGCGATATGCAAAGTGCCGCCTCGCCTGTCCGTGAGAGCTACGACCTGCAGGGACGCCGCGTGGCGTATGGAGCATCCGCGTCTGGCCTGCGCATTGTTCGCCGTGCCGACGGCACTGTGAGCAAGTATATCGGCAAGTAGGACACACATACAGATAATACAAAAAGCCATTCCACTTTGCGGTGGAATGGCTTTTTTAGTGTATCGAGGCCGCATCGTCGGTCTCTGCTATTCATGTTCTCACTTCTTCACCACCTTCTGGCCGTTCACGATGTTGACGCCGCGCTGGGTGTTGTTCAGGCGCTGGCCCTTCAGGTTGTGGATGGTCTTCTGCTTGGCGTTGGCGCGTGCGCTTTCAACACCAACAGTGGTGTTCTCGGTGATTTCGAGTATCCAGCCGTTCTTCACAGTTGCGCTGGGTGCACTCCAGAAGGCCACGATGTCGTAGCCATTGCCGCCCTTCAGCTTGAGGTTGCCGTTCTCGCTACCCTCACTGACAAAGCCCTTTTCGTCCTCCAGCGTTACCTCGCCATAGCCAATCCACTCGCCGTTGACAACGAGCTTGAACTCCTGATCTGCCTCAATGCCGGTAAGGTTGACTGTGGTCTGGAATGCCTTGTCGTTATAGTCGGTGACAGTCATTTCCTCACCGTTCCAGTCGTTCCAAGCACCGCTAATCTTCACGCTGGTAATCTCGGGATACACGCTGTACTTCTTGCCGTTGACGAAGACGAGGTTGTCGGTCTGGGCTGCCTCTTCTTCATAGTCAGGATTGCCGCCGCCGTTGTTCCAGATGATGAACTGGGGCTGCTGCTCTGAGGTGAAGTCGTAAGTCCAGCTGCGGTTGAACCAGCCACCGCTGGCCTCAACGGGTGTGCCGGGCCATGCACCGCTGGGCTCAGCGATGACGTTGCCGTTGCCATCTTCAATCCAAGTGTAAGCATAGACGTTGATCCACTGACCCTCGTTGGCGAAGCTTACCTCGAAGGGGCGCTGTACGCTCAGGTTGAGCGTGTTGGCAGCCACGTCGGCCGTGAAGACAAGCGTATAGTCGCCAGCCTCAGTGGGTTGCCAGCTGTAGTTGCCCTCGGCGGGCAGCTGGTAGCCGTCCCAGTTCTGGTTGGCGCGGAGCTTATACTCGTAAGCCTCGGCGGGCACCTCGTCGATGGTCACGTCGAGCGAAGCGGTGAAGAGGTCCTTGTTCTCAGCATCCTGCGTCAGGAAGAGGTCGTCGTCCCATGTCAGGCCGGGGATGGTGCCCACGATGCCGTAGAGCGTGCCGTCGATCTTCAGGTCCTTGAACTGCACCTGTCCCTTCGACTGGCGCTCGATGTAGAGGCGCAGGCGCACCTTCTGGCCGGCATACTCGCTGAAGTTCACCTTGTAGGCCTTGAACTGTCCGTTCTGCCAGTAGAGAGAGGTCTCGCCGGTCTCCTCGTCGGTGGTGCTGAAGGGCTGGCTGCCCTTGTCGATGACGAGGATGTCCTTGTACTCCACGCCGTCGGTGGTCACCTGCACGGCCACCTTGTCGCCTTCCTTCATGCTCCAGTCGGTGGCGAAGCGGACGGGAATCTCGGTGGCGGCAATCTCAACGCTGAGCCAGTTGCTGCCCTCGCCGAGCCAGATGTCGCTGGTCTCGCGCCATGTGATGGCAGGCTCGCCCTCAGCGGCAGCGTTCACTTGGCTGTAGAAGTAGCCGGAACGCTCATTCATTGACCATACGCTGGTCTCGCTGTTTGCACCTTCAGTCCAGCCAATAGGCGTGTAGCCGACAGGAGCCGTCGAAAGGTCAAATGTCCAAGGCAGCTCGGCAGCCGTCATGGCGTTCACGTCGAGGTACTGCGACGAGTAGCCGCCCTGTCCGTCGGTGCTCCATGCACGGAAGAAATAGGCCGTGCCAGTAGTCAGGTCGCCAATACCGATAGCGTCAGCCGTCGAGCCTATGTAGATGACCTTGCCGCCACCCTCAATCTCGTCGCCCACGCTGTAGGTGCCGGTGGGTGTGCCGAAGACGCCGTAGGTGAGGTGCTGGCCCACGGAGTTCACTGCCTGTTCGTCGGTCATGGCGATAACCATCGTTGCACCGCTGTCCTCGGCCTTCAGGCTGATGTTGGTCTTGTCGGTGGCGGTCACGGTGAGGGCTGCGGGAGCACCGGGCTTCATGGTGACGGCGGCCTTGCCGGCCTCAGCACTGTAGAGCGGGCCGTTCATGCAGAGCGAGTTGTAGGCGTAGATGAACACGTTGTAGGTGCCCTGCTCCAGGTTGTTGGGGCTGGCGAACTCGCCGCGGTCCACGTTGGCGATGACCTTGGCATTGCCTATCTCGTCACCCACGGCATACTTCGTCTTGTCGGCGGGTGTCTCGGTCAGGGCGTCGTCGGTGGTGGCCAGCACAAGGTAGTGGTCGCCGTTGCCCAGGTCGAACGTACCGGTAATCTGCGTGGTGGTCGAGGTCAGGGCGATGCCTGTCGGGGCTACGGTCGGCGTGACGCAAGCCTCGGGAGCCACGAAGGTATAGACGGTGCCGTCCTGCGGATAGGCGGTGGCGCTGTAGGTGATGAACTTGTCCTGCGCGGTGTAGTCGGTGCCGTCGAAGTCGAGCACCATCACGCGGTCGTTGGCATCGCCGAGGATACCGATGCGCATGAAGTTGTTGTTGCCGGGAGCAACGTCCTCGTATGGCTTGAAGCCGTTGACCTTGATCTCAATGTTGCCACTCTTCTCATAGAGGCGGATGAGAACGGTAGCCTTACCGCATACATCCTGCTCCCAGTTCTGGTTGGTGCGCACACCCACGTTCTTCCACTGCACGGCCAGTGCGCGAGAACCCTCGACACCCTCTGTCCAGTAGCTGATCTCGGTGTCCTCATAGCCGTAGAAGCCTTGGCGCATCACAAGGCCGATGACGTCGTGGGCATCGGCATTCGAGAAGAGGTTGGTGCCTGCCTGATGCACGCTGGTGGTGATAGTCTCTGCGGGCGACAGCTGTATGAATCCGTCGGTGCCGATGACGAAGTACTTCATAACTTGGCTGTTGAAGCCGAAGTCGAAGCCGATGGGGAAGCAGGTGACATCCTCGGCGGCGTTGAAGTTGAGGTTGCCGTCGTTGTCAATCAACTGCTTCGAGAAGTCGGTGCCCGTGGTCCCCTGCAGGTCCACCACGGTAGGCTCGCCCGGTGTGCCCTCTATGCGGGACTGCACCGAGTAGGCAATCATCTGTGCCGATGCGCTGAGCACGGCCAGCAGTGCCAAAGCTAAGAAGGAAAGTCTTTTCTTCATAAGCGTTGTTGTTAAAGATTAATGAATATATGAAAATGTAAAAATTGGGTGGTTACCGTATGACGCGTTTCTGCACCGTCCCGTCGCTGTACTTCACCACGTTGATGCCACGCTGTGGCTGGCTCACCTCCTTGCCGTCGATGGTATAGACATGTTGTATGTCTGACGGCTCGCTGTCGTTGGCGTTGGCAATGCCGGTAGGATACTCAACGTTGTAGGTGCCGTCCGTGCCGATGCGGAAGATCTTGATGCCCGGCTCCTTGGCAGAGGCCTCCTCGCGGTAGAACATGTAGGCGGCCTCCTCCTCCACGACGAACGCCACGTTGGCGGGCGCCAGGTCGCGGCCTATGGTCTTTGTCCACGTGCGCTTGCCGTCCTTGTCGTAGCGGCGGATGACGAACGACTCCTTGTTGTAGCTCGAGATGTCGCGGTAGCAGCACACCCAGTCGCCGCACTCCAGCGCGCCTACGCCCACGAGGCCGTAGAAAAAGGTGTTCGACGACGTGCTCTTGCTGGCTATGGAGAGGCCCAGCTCGTCGTAGAGGTAGTCGCCGTCGAAGGAGAACTTCTGGTGCATGACGTTGCCGGTGGCGCTGAGCTGCGAGGCGAACTGCACGAGTATCTCCTCCGTCGCGGGATTGGCGGCGATGCTGGGGTAGTTGTGGTCGTACTCGTCGGCGTTATAGACGTCGAGGCCGACAAGTCCGAATCCTAATGAGCCGTCCTCGTTGATGTGCTGCACGCGCACGTTGTGCGAGAAGGTGCCCATGTTGCGGAGGAAGGCCACGCAGGCTCCGCCCCGGCCGTCGCTGACGATGCGGTAGTGGTTTATCTCGTAGCCGTCGTACTTGTTCTCGTCGTAGATGACGGGCTCGCCCCACACCTCGTCCTGGAGGTTCTTGTCCATGCGGTGCACGCGCGAGCCGTCGGGGGTGCTGTCGAAGACGAGCACCTCGTCGTCGGTCGTGGCCATCATCTTCAGCTGCAGCGTGCTGCCGCCGGGCCAGAGCATCGGCTCGCCCCACTGCTCCACGCCGTCGTCGCTGATGCGCTGGATATAGGTGCCTGCTGTCTCGTCGCCGGTGCGCACATAGACGAAGTACGTGTCGTCGCCGATGACGAAGGCGTTGGTGTAGGGGCCGTCGGCCACGTCGCGGTACTCTATGCCGTCGAGCCCCCAGAGGAAGTTGCCCTCCTGGTCGATCTTGTATATGGCGGGGGTGAAGGTCTGCGGGCTGTAGCCCTCGTCCACATAGCTCTCGTCCTCGTTGCGGCTGTCGGCCACGGTGACGATGGCCGAGCCGTCGGCAGCCACGCACAGGGCGTACTCCGACCACCAGGAGGGTGTGATGTGGTCGTTGACCATGACGGGCTCGTCGAACTGTGGCACGCCGTCACGGTCGAGCAGCTGCAGGAAGGTGCGCACGGCGGTGGTCTTCTGCCCGTCGATGTACTTGTGGCCCCATGTCCTCCAGGCCATCCAGGTTTTCTTGTCGGCCGTGCGTGCCACCTTGGGCGAGCAGGCGTAGTAGTCGCCGCCAGTCTTTGTCTCGCCGTCCTCGTCCACGTATGTGGTGCTGACGAGGCATTTCGGCGTGGCGTTGGTGTTCCACTGTGCCAGGGCCGGGGCGGTGGCGGCCGAGGCGAGGCACATAAGTGCGTAGATTCGTCTCATAAGTCTAAGTAATGGGTTTGTTATTATTTGATTAGGGTTTGTTATTATTTGATTATTGTGTGAAGCATTTTTTCGTGTGTACGTCCGCAAGCCTATTTGCCTTGCAGCCTGACGTCCCCTTGCCTGCCGATGACGAGGCGTGAGCGGCTGGTGGCTGTACGGCCTCCGAGGTCGTAGTCCAGGGCGGCGCTTGAGGCGTTGTTCCGTACCTGGCCGAGGCCGGAGGCCTGTGCGTCCTGCAGGCTGAAATAGACCTCGTGCGTGGCGCTGGTGTAGTCGGCCTGCACCAGCAGTCGCGTCTTGCCGTCGGCATCCACTTCGTGCAGCATATAGTATCCGCGGCCGTTCTCGCCAGTGATGCCGTTTCCGCCGGCATCGCTGAAGGTCAGCGTGTAGCAGTCGTCAACACTGAGGTCGAGGTCTATGACCTGCTTCTTCCGTTTCTCCGTATATGGTCCGCCTTCGCAGACCACCTCGCCGGCCGAGTTGCTGACCTGCCAGCTTATCTCCTCTGGGGCGTTGTCGGTCATGATGGTCAGGCGGACGGCGTTCTGCGCCCTGTAGGCGTTTCTTATGGCCAGGGTCTTGTGCGTGCTTTCCTCTGTCCCGCCGTTCAGGTCAGAGAGCCATATCTCCACCTGGTTGTCGGTGGCCTCGCTCAGTGTGAAGTCGGTGAACAGCGGGGTGTGCAGTGTTGTTATGTCGAGATAGCTGAGGCTGCCTGTCCATGGCGTCTGTTGCACCTGCCCGTTTATGCTGACGTTGATGTTGGCGCTGGTCAGCGTCTCGCGTCCAGTGTTGCGCACCGTCAGGTCCGACGTGAATAGCGGCGAGCAGATACGGTTGGGCGTGTTCTCCACCTGCAGTATCTTCAGTGCCCGTGGGCTGCCTGTTGGACGCGGCTCGTACACGGCACCCAGCACCTGCTTGGTCGTGTTGTCCTGCACGAAGGCAATGATGCCCAGCTCGGTCTCGTCGTAGTAGTTCTGCACCTGCCAGCTGTATTCGTACTGGTACGGTGTGACCTGCGTCAGCTGTGCCTCCAGGGGCTGTCCGTCTGTGCCTGTAAGCAGCTTGCGCATTACGTAGTTCCACGAGCGCTCGCCGTTGGCTGCGGGCTGGTCCCACTCCACGCGCTCCTCTACGGCCGCCACGTGCAGGCGCAGGTCAGAGCCGTCGCTGATGCCTATGGGCAGCAGACTTACGCTGACCGTCAGCAGTCCGTCCTGCAGCTGCGACTGTGTCTGCAGGTCAACGGTGGCGGGTATGGCGGCGGCACCTGTGACGTAGCCGTCCAGGTATTCCTCGTAGCCCCATGCTCCCACGCGTTCGCCATTGACGCGCAGCGACGGCACTCCAGTCACGTCATAGTAGGCGGCGCGTGCCATGTTCTCTTCCGTGTTGGCCATATAGAACGGGTCTTGCGGCGATGGGAAATTGTAGTGGTAGGTTATGGCCGCCATGTCGCCCATGCGTCTGTAGATGGTCTCGTCCAGTGCTGGCGAGAACTCGGCGCAGGGGTCGCAGCTGGTGTTGGTGAACTCCTCGAACAGCACCAGACGCTTCTTGGGCTGCGGGGCTCCCATCAGGTTGAAGTTCACGATGTGCACTGCCCCGCTGTAGTCGCCCTGAGTGATACGTGTCGTCTTTCCCTCCTCGTTTATCTGGAACAGCTGGTAGTAGCCGTTGCCGTTGGCTCCTGTTATGCCGTCGCCGCCGGCATCCAGGAACTCCAGCTGGTAGCAGTCGTCTTGCGTCAGCTCAAGGTTGACGGTTATGAACTTGCGTGCCTCGCTGTAGGGTCCTCCCTCGCGCACCACGTCGCCTGCCGAGTTGTACAGCTTCCATGTGGTTTCCTCGGGCTTTTTGTCGGTGTATAGCTTCAGCTGCACGCCGTAGGTTGCCTGCGGCGAGTGGCTGAACGTGGAAGTGATGGTGTTGCTGGTGGCCTCGGTGCCGTTGATGTCGCTCAGCCACAGCTCCACCTCGTTCTTGCCGTCGGAGAGGGTGAAGTCGGTGAAGTTGCCGAACGCCATGCTCTCGCGGTCCAGATAGCCCATGTTGCCCGTCCACGGATACTGCCTTGTGGTGCCGTTCACCTTGACGTTGAGCGTGGCCGATGTGATGGCGTTGGCACCGTCGTTGCGCATTAGTATGGTGCCGTAGTACTCTGGCAGGCATATCAGGTCGGGCGTGCCTGTCAGGTTCAGCAGTCGCAGCACGTTCTCCTCCTCGGCGGCCGGTCCGGCATAGCTGCATGCCACTATCTCCTTGGTACCGATGTCCTGCAGGAAGGCCACGATGCCCATCTGCGCCTCATCGTTCACGAAGTCGATGGCGCAGGCAAAGTCGGCGGTGTAGTCCTGTCCCGCCGTCAGCGGTGTGGTGGCCACTATGTCGCCGCTGCCGTCTGTCAGCATCTTGCGCATGGTGTAGTTGGCCTCGGTCTCGCCGTTGGGGTAGGGCGCTGTCGGCACGAGGTGTTCCTCTATGGCCGCCACGAACAGCCTGAGTCCCTCGCTCGCGGTGTCAGCGTATGGCGTCAGCGTGGTGTGCACCTGTAGCTGATGGTCGGCCACGGTCTTGCTGACGGTCAGCGCGAAGCGCGCCGGCTGCTCCAGACAGTAGCCGATGGCGCTGCTCATGAAGGCAGAGCTGCGCTCGGCTATCTCCGTGCCGTTCACCAGCGTGGTGGGGTAGGCGTTGATGTGGTAGTAGGCAATGCGCTTGTTCAGCGCCTCTTGGTTCTCAAGGTAGAAGGGGTCGTTGGGATTGGGGTAGTTGCCGTGGTACTTTATGGCTATGCACTGGCCCAGGTGATAGTCGATGGAGGCATCGAGTATGGGCGACCACGCTGCACAGGGTCCGCAGCCCGTGTTGGTAAATTCCTCAACAAGCACCAGCGGCTTCTGTGCGCACACTGTAAGTACACTGACGACAGCGGCAGTCAAAGACGAGTAAAGTCTGTTCATTTTTTTGTGGGTTGCTATTTTTGTCGCGCAAAGATAGGAAAAAATGAATAATAAGCCAAATTGTAGAAAACTTTTAACACAAATTTGACGCAGAATTTGACAAAATCAAACCAGCACCCCCTCCGTTGGTAACAAAATGTAAGCAGGTTGCGGCAAAGTTGAAAGCAGGCGTGTGTTGATATGTGTCAAAAAATGTGCATGTTTGCCTACAACTTATAACAAATGTGTCTTAAAATGTAATAAAATGGCTTTCTTTGCACCCGCAACACTGGACTTAACGGAAACACTATACATTATTATAGTATTTTTTTCTTAATCATTCACAAAAACTAATTCACTATGGGTAAAAAGATTACAAAGCTTTTTGTAGTTGCCGCAGCAGCGCTGCTGGCATTACCATCGCAGGCTCAGCTTGCCCGCAAGGCTCCCACGGGGGAACTGCAGGGACAGCGCCAGAAGACCTTTGTCAAGGTTGCTGACGTCCAGAGACAGGCTGATGCTGCTTCCGCTGCCAATCTGACAGCTGGTGAGAAGGCAAGGATTGACAAGGAGAGTGCGCGTTTTGAACCCGCCGGAATGCAAATCCGTCCCGTCAAGACCACTGCACCCTACTGGTCCAGTGCAAAGAAGAACCAGGCTGTTCCCTCTAAGGGATGGCTGGCCGACCAGCACAAGGTGCAGACACGCACTCCGTTTGCTCCTCAGAGCAATGTGAACGGCCCGCGCCGTGCTGTGACCACCAATGCCTATGGCATCATTACCGCCGTGGATGGCACTGAGAAGTATTACACCCGCACGGGTACGGCCTACTATGCCAGCAGCAATCAGGTTTACAGTGACGGCCAGAGTGGCACCGTGACCATCGTTGAGGGCGAGGACGGCAAGCTCTACATCAAGGACATCATCTCGCGCTACACACAGGGTGCCTACGTAGAGGCTACTCGCGAGGGCGACATCATCACCGTGGCTGCCGGTCAGCCCCAGGCTTACAACACCAACTACAGCACTACGCTGAGCGTGTACTGGGGTAACTACGACGAAGACACCGAATATGGTTGGAACAAGGTGGCAGGCGACATCACCTTCCAGGTGGACGACAGAGCCAACACCATCTCGCTCATCGGCTCTAATGAGGACCTCTACATCGGTATTTTCTGGGACGACGACGACTCGTTTGCCGGCTATGGTGACTATGAGACCGTCTGGACACTGGACGAGGGCTACGAGCCTCCTTCGGAAGAGCTCGTTGAGCTGCCCGCAGGTGCTGAGGTGCTGACCTGGTATCGCGAGCAGACCAATGCCACCAGCAGCGGCACTACTGCTGTTACGGGCGATGCCAAGGTGGCTTTCGTAGGCAGCGATGTCTATATTGCAGGCATGTTCACCGCCTTCCCCGACGCTTGGATCAAGGGCACCATCGAGGGCACGACCGTGACCTTCGAAGGTGGTCAGTTCGTGGGCTACTATGGCGGCTCTACGCCGATCTGGGCCTTCGGCACCGATGGTAGTGCACTGACAGAGTTCACTGCCACTTATGATGCAGCTGCTCAGTCGCTCGTTGCCAACAACGACCTGCTGGCCAACGCCGCTGTTGACCGTATCTACTATCTGCAGTGGATCGAGGGTCTGGCTCTCTATGCTGAGCAGCCCGCTCCCGCACAGATTGACGAGCTGCCTTACAGCAACGACTTCGCTGATGCCGCTCTGCAGAAGCACTTCACTGCTATTGATGCCAATGGCGACGGCAACACATGGGGTGTCGGCACGGAGAATTACACCATCAGCTATGCTACCGATGCCAACGACGACTGGCTGGTTTCTCCCGCCATCAAGCTCGTGGCTGGCAAGAAATATCATTTCGCCATCGACACTTGGGCTCGCTCTGCCAGCTATCCTGAGACCTTCGAGGTGAAGATTGCTGCAGAGGCTACCGCCGAGGCTCTGGCTGCTGGTGCAACTGTCATTGAGCAACAGACCGTATCAAGCACCGCTACCGTGACTGTTGAGACCGATGAACTCACCGTCGAGGCCGACGGCTACTACTACATCGGCATCCACAATACATCGCTCAACCAGTGGGCACAGTATGTTGACAACTTCGTCATCGAGGCTGCTCCGCTGACTGCTCCTGTCTCGCTCGACCTGACGCAGGAGGGTGCCATTGCTGATTTCGGCGTTATCGATGCCAACGAGGACGGTACTACCTGGAGCTGGAGTGCCTCCAACGGTGCTTACTACAGCTACAACACAAGCAACGCCGCCGACGACTATCTCGTGCTGCCCATCAAGCTGGAGGCTGGCAAGGGCTACAACGTGATTGTGACCGCCGCTGCCGCCAGTGCAAGCTATCCTGAGAAGTTCGAGGTGAAGGTGGGTAAGGCCGCCACTATTGAGGGCCTGGACATCACCGCCATCGCCGAGACCACCGTGGCTGTTACTGCCAACACTGAGTATGACGGCAGCTTCACCACCGACGAGGCCGGCACCTACTATGTGGCCATCCACGCTACATCGGATGCCGACCAGTATCAGCTCCGCGTGAAGAAGCTCGTCATCGAGGCTGGTGCCGAGGGCGACGCTCCCGCAGCTGTCGCTGACTTCACCGTCACTCCGCTGGCCGACGTGCTGGGCGCTACCATCGCCTTCACTGCTCCTACAAAGAACCTTGCTGGTGAGGATCTGGCCGCCGACGGCATCACCAAGATCGAGATTCTGCGCGACGGTGCTGTCATCAACACCATCGAGGCTCCCGCCCCCGGCGCCGAGCTGAGCTATGTGGACCAGGACGAGGCCCTGACCATCGGTAACCACAAGTACCAGGCCATCACCTACGGCGCAAGCGGCATCGGTGGCAAGAGCGAGGAGATTAGCGTCTTCCTGTCTGCAATCCTGACCGTTCCTTACACCGCTGACTTCACCGTGGCCGGCACGTTCGATGCCTTCCAGGTCATCAACAACAACGGCGACGCAAGCACATGGGGCTGGAGCGCCTCTTACAATGCTTACTATAGCTACAACAGCACCAACCAGGCCGACGACTACCTCGTCAGCTCGCCCATCCGTCTGGAGGCTGGCAAGAACTACATGGTGACCGTCAACGCCAATGCCTACAGTGCAAACTATCCCGAGCGCTTCGAGGTGAAGGTCGGTAAGGCTGCTACTGCCGAGGCTCTGAACATCACCGCCATTGGTCCCACCGACGTGACTTCTGTCGATGCTGAGGACTTCGAGGGCGACTTCACTGCTGCTGAGGATGGCGAGTACTACGTGGCTATCCACGCCATCTCTGATCCCGACATGTGGCGTCTGCAGGTCAGCAGCCTGTCTATCGAGAAGGGTCTGGAGGGCACAGCTCCCGCAGCTCCTGTGATCAGCGCTGAGGCTGGCGCCGAGGGTGCCCTGACCGCTGCCATCACAGTGGTGGCTCCCAGCAAGACCGTCGATGGCAACGACCTGACGGCCGATAACCTGACCAAGGTTGAGATTCTGCGCGACGGTGAGGTCATCGCTACCGAGACTCCCGCTCCCGGTGCTACCATCAACTACACCGACAACGAGGTGACCACTGGTACCCACACCTACCAGGCTATTCCTTACGACGCTGCCGGCGAAGCTGGTCAGAAGTCGGAGAAGGTTAGCGTCTATGTGGGTGAGGACGAGCTGGCCGACGTTGAGAACGTCGTGGCCCAGGCTACCGCATCGGCCATCACCTTCACTTGGGATGCCGCTACAGGCCTGAACGGTGGCTATGTCAATGCCGCCAACGTGACCTACGAGGTCTATGCCCTTGAGATTGAACAGACCTACTTCGGCAACTATCTTGTGGAGGCAGAGGTGCTGGCCACCGTACAGGGTGCCACCACCGCCACCATCGACTATAACACACTTGAGGGCGAACAGCAGTATGTTTACTTCGGTGTGAAGGCTACTAATGCAGCTGGTTCTACCGACGCTACCACCAACTATACCTACGTAATAGTGGGCGCTCCCGACGAGCTACCCATCGAGGAGGGTTTTGCTGGCAGCGCGCTGCACTACAACTGGGACACCAACGGTGGTCTGGGTGTTGACAACAACAGCTCTGACGGCGACGGCGTGGCCCTGAAGCTCTACAACGATGGCACATCGGCCGACGTGTACTTCGTGCTGCCGAGAGTGAACCTGGCCTCTGCCGCCAACCCGACCCTGAAGTTCGACGCTCTCGATGGTGTGAACGTGGATAAGATACAGGTTATTGGCTCTGCTGACGGTGCTGCATACCAGGTGCTGGGCGAGTTCAACCTGAGCGAGGAGTACAACAGCTTCAAGCAGCCTCTGAGCAGCATTAAGGGTGAGAACTTCTCGGCTGTGGGCTTCCTTGCTCATATCGAGACCGCAAGCATCAGCCAGTATGAGGATTATGCCATCATCGACAACATAAAGGTTGTTGACCTGCTGGAGTACAACCTGGCCGTTGACGTGAAGGCTCCGAAGAGCGTTACCGCCGGACAGGCTGCCAACATCACAGTGACCGTGAAGAACATCGGTGAGAACACCGCCTCTGGCTACATCGTGAAGCTGACCGCTGGCGAGGAGACCCTCCTTGAGGAGGCCGTGGCCGACGAGCTGGGCAGCTACGAGGAGAAGACCTTCACCGCTGAGCTTCCCACCACCATCTTCACCGAGGCTGGCGACATTGACATCGTGGCCAATGTTGAGTATGCTCTTGACCTGGACGAGGACGACAACGAGGCCAGCACCGTGCTGACCATCAAGGCTCCTGCTGCCGCTCCTGTCGAGAACCTCACTGCACAGCTGAGCGAAGACAACACCGTTGTTACCCTGAGCTGGGACGCTCCTGAGAATGCTACACAGGAGGTGACCGAGGACTTTGCTGCATACGAGAATGGTGCCGACGAAGATGGCGAGCTGGGTGACTGGACGCTCATCAACGCCAATGGCTACACCAAGGGTGGCATCTTCAACGACCTGTCGCTGGCCAGCGACGGCCTGGTGCGTGCTTGGCAGGTGTTCAACCTGGCTACCTACGGTGGCGACAACAGCGCCTTCGCAGGTCCTGACGGCGAGGTTGACAACAACTTCCTCGTGTCCATCTACAATCTGGAGGATGGTGGCTATCCCGGCAACGACGACTGGCTCATCTCGCCCCAGCTGCCTGGCGTAGCCCAGACGCTGACCTTCGACGTGAAGGCCTTCAACGACTACGGTGCACAGACCTATCAGGTGCTCTACTCTACCGCTGGTAAGGACATCGCCGACTTCCAGCTCATCGAGGAGGTTGTTGACAATGGCAACGCTTGGAACACCGTGAGCTACCAGCTGCCCGCCGGTACTACCTATTTCGCTATCCGCAACATCACTGGTGGTGACGAGGGCTTCATCCTGGCCATCGACAACATCAAGTTCCTGCAGGGTGGCGGCGAGGTTGCCAACTTCAATATCTATGTTGACGAGGAATTGGCCAACATACTGGAAGCTGGAGAGACCGAGACTGAGATTACCGACCTTGAGGCAGGTACCCACACCTTCAGCGTGACCGCCATATATGGCGATGGTGCCGAGTCGGCTCCCGTGAGCGTCACCGTTACGGACATCGCTACCGGCATCGAGCAGCTCCTCGCCACTGGCAAGTCGGTGAACATCTACACCACCGACGGCCGACTGGTTCGCCAGAACGTCACCTCTGTCGAGGGTCTGAAGGCTGGCCTCTATATCGTAGATGGCAAGAAGGCCGTGATTAAGTGAGAATAGGGCAGAGGCAACTCTTGCTTTATACAATCAGAGGGAGGGAGACCCCATCGGGATCTGCCTCCCTTTTTTATTCCAAAATGTTTGGCTGTTTCGTTCTTTATTCGTACCTTTGCAGGGCATTATATATTCCACTTATCCGTGGATACAAACCTACAGGCCGTGCGGAACAGACTGAATAACTTATAATAAACAAATGACACAGAAACAAGCACTACTCTTGACAGGCCTGCTGTTCACGATGACAGCACAGGCCGCACCCCGAACACAGGCCCAGATGCAGCAGTCTGCCCTGCAGGCCATCAACCAGCAGCGGGCTGCACGCCACCTGGCCCCGCGTAATGAACAGCTGAAAGTGCTGCAGCAGACAGCCAACTACCAGATACTGGGCTATGAGCAGGGCGGCGGCTTTGCCGTGGTGGCGGCCGATGACCTGGTGCCCGAGGTGCTGGGCGTGTCGATGAAGCCCTACAGCGGCGGCGACAACCAGAATTTCCAGTGGTGGCTGCGTGCCATGAACGACGTGATAGCCAACGCTGTTGCCCGGCAGGCACCCTTGCAGGCCATAGCCCCCGACCCCAACGTCTTCCCCATCGAGGTGGAGCCGATGGTGACCACCGAGTGGGACCAGGATACACCCTACGACGGCATGTGCCCCAACTACAGCGGCTCTACACACTGCCTGACGGGCTGTGTGGCCACCGCCATGGCTCAGGTGCTGAACTACCACCGCACGCCAGAACACGGCTATGGACAGCGCACCATACACTATGGAGGCCAGGCCGTGACGGCTAATTTTGAGGAGGACTACTACGACTGGGACAACATGCTCGACCGCTACGTCTATGGGCAGTATAGCGACACGCAGGCCGAGGCCGTGGCCCTGCTGATGCGCGACTGCGGCGTGGCAGCCAACATGGAGTACGGCGGCCCCAGCGAGGGCAGTGGCGCATACAGCACCGATGCTGCCGAGGGTCTGCGCGTATATTTCGGATTTGAGGATGCCGAGTGCCTGGAACGCGACAACTACACAGACTCGCGCTGGATGGACATAGTCTTCCGCGAGCTGAGCGAGAACGGCCCCCTCTACTATGGCGGTGCCGACTGGTGGCAGGGAGGTCATGCCTTCGTGGTGCATGGCTATCGTGCCGACGGCAAGGTATATGTCAACTGGGGCTGGAGCGGCTCTGAAGATGGCTATTATGACATATCTATGCTTAATCCCTCGGGCTATCAGTTCAACTACGGCCAGGACATGATCATTGGAGTGAAGAGCGACGGCGTGTCGGGCCTGAAAAGCGTGAGTGTGGAGGTGGCTGAGGCCGGTCAGCTGCAGCAGCAGGTGGAGCAGGCCACAGAGAGCGACGATGTTGTCAGCTCGCTGGCTGTCAGCGGACCGCTCAACCAGGCCGACCTGGCATACTTACGGTTCCTGGCAGGCTACGATGCCGAGGGAAATGCCACCGGCGGCAAGCTGCGCACCCTGGACATCACCAATGCCACGCTGCCATCCGACGAGCTGCCCGAGGGCTTGTTCCGCGACTGCCAGTCGCTGCAGCGCGTGCGCTTCCCGCAGTCGCTGCAGAAGATAGGTCGCGAGGCCTTCAGTGGCTGTACCGGTCTGCGCGAGCTGCGTCTGCCGTGCCGCGAGGTGCCCACACTGGGCGGCGCGGGTGTCTTCTCCGGCGTTTACGTCAGCAGTGTGCGCCTCTATGTGCGCAGCGGCTTAACAACCAAGTACTTGCAGAAGGCACAGTGGAAGGATTTCCGTAAGGACAATATCACGGAGTTTGGCACCAGCGTCAAGGTGCGCAACGTCATTCGCTACTACGGCGAGGAGAACCCCACGTTCACCTACACCGTCACGGGCGACGCCATTGACGGCACGCCTGAGCTGACATGCGAAGCCACACCCGCCTCGCCCGCCGGACGCTATCCGGTACTGATCAGCCGTGGCACGGTGACCGGCGACGACATCGACTTCATCGACGGCTACATGATTGTACAGAAGGTGAACGCCAAGGCTCAGGTCGTGGATGCAGAGCGCAGGCATGGTGAGCCTAATCCCGACTTCACGCTGGTTTACGACGGGCTGGTGAACGACGAGGTGGAGCCCGTATGGCTTGAGGAGCCCGTCTTCGAGTGCGAGGCCGACGAGGATAGTCCCGAGGGCACTTATCCCATCACGGTCAAGAGTGCCAATGCCGAGAGCTACAACATCGCCTTCACGGCTGGCACCCTGACGGTGGCTGGCACCGTTACGTCTATCCGCGAGTTCAGCGCACAGGAAAGCGCCGCCCCCGTGTACAACCTGAAGGGACAGCGCGTACGGCAGCCTCAGCGTGGACTGTATGTCCGCTCAGTGCAGAAGTATATCAAGTAAAGTTCAGCGTCAGCATTCGAGATACCGCGGAAAGCTGTATTTCAACAATACGCAAACAGCCTGTTCCAGTCCGTCCATACCGACGTGTCAGCTGGGACAGGCTCTTTTTTTTTGCTCTATGATATGTTGATTTGTATAAAAGTATTATACAAGTAGTAGAAAATAATTCAAATTTGACAATTTTCTTCTTCTTTTTTTTGTCTTATAGCAGAATCTTTATATTTTTGCAGCAGATTTTCGCGGTTTTGTGTCTTTATGTGACCGTTGGACGTGTCCTTCACAACATTCAGAGCAAGACATCCACGTCAGGCCGAGTGAGGCGATTCCGCCGTGACAAGGCGGGCGAGTCGTGGATAAGGCGGGAGTCACTACATTTGTAGAAAGGCGTTTACTCAACGCTTCATCGCTACAATCCAAACTTCGAACACTTGGAATCCACGTGGCAGATGTTGCAATGGTAGATGTCCTCGGGATGTGTCTATACGCATCCCCTTGGAGATATAGGTACAGTTATGTGTCTATATCGTTTTCCGTAGGGGGTACTATATGCATATTCGGCGTGGGCTTCGAAGTTGCTTATCTAAACGTGGAGGCAAGTTCGAAGGCCTGGATTGTGAGATAAGTAGCAAGTACGGATCTCACGCTTTTTTATTCATGTAGCTCAAGAGTTTTTGGTTAAAGCATTTCTTGCAGGAGATCGCAGGAACCGTTGGGCAGGACAGCCCATGGGGTGCGAAGAAGAAAAGTGCCGTGGCAAGAAGTGTTTATTCGTACACCCACACTCTCGTGTGTGTTGGCAAAGGATAAAGTTCCCGCACCGAATGTGCGACACTGGAATTAATAAATACCAATCACAATAGGCCGACACGGGAACTGCAGGCCACCGACAACACAACTATGAAGTACAAGTATTTATTGATGGCAGCCGTCATGGCTGTGCCTACGGCGATGTTCACTGCATGCGGGGGTGACGATGAAGAACCAAAGAAGACAGACTCTGAAGAACCAGTGATTGTAGCCCTTGTCAACGACACTAAGGCACTGGACTATGTTGACGGCAGCTACACAGCCAGCCAGTCGGAGATACAGAAAGCTTGGGTAGGCGACTACGAGGGCTGGGACGAGAACCAGAAGGGCAACACCAAGATACGTCGCCTGCTGACGCTCAATCCCAACGGCACCTACACCAACGTGATACAGGGCAAGCTCCTTGGCTCGGGCAAGGAAGACCGCTGGGCCGACTTTGAGCATGAGGCAGGCACTTATACTTACAACGCCAGCAGCAAGACCGTGAACTACACCGTCAGGACCGACTCCGTCTTGAAGTGGGACACACAGCAGATGATAGGCTACAAGAAGAAAAAGTACTACGACCACGAAGAAGGCAACTATGCCGAGCATGTCAATTTCTCCAGCGCCAACAACGGCCAGCGTAGCTGGATAACGCAGGACATGTACCTGCAGTCGCTGACGGACAAGAGCATCAACATCTATTTCATGATGATTGTAAACGTGGAGAACAGATAATGCAGTCGCCCCAATGTTCATTTTTAGAGATGCTGTGTCACGGGGAGTATCCTGATGAAGTGTTGAGAGATGCATTACTTGCTCGCGGCGATGCTCAGGATATGCTTTTCGCCTTGGCTCAGGAGAGGAGGCTCGCCTCCTTTCCTGGGAACCAGGCTCAGGTGCGTAGCGTGATAGAGGTGTCTAATGTGTGTCGCCAGAAATGCAACTATTGTGCCATTGGCGGCAAGAATCAGTCGGTCAACTATACGTTGAGTGCCGATGTCATGGTGGCCTTGATGAAGCACCTCATTGACAAAGGCCGTCAGACCATTTTATTGCAGTCTGGTGAAAATATCAACGATGAGTTCATAGGCGACTTGGTAAATGCAGTTGGAAGAATCAAGAAAGAACATCCCGAACTGCGTATCATCCTGTGCTGCGGCAATCTGCCGAGAGAGCAGTATCATGAGTTGAAGGTGGCTGGAGCAAGTGACTACATCCTGAAGTTTGAGGCATCTAATCCTGAACTCTTTGCCCGTTGTAAGCCCAATGACACATTGGAGAACCGGTTACATTGTATAGAGTTGCTTCACGAAGAAGGATTTCGTATCGGCTCTGGAAATATTGTAGGTCTGCCTGGGCAAACCATTGACGACCTGGTGTCCGACCTGCAACTGGCCCACCAGCTACCGTTGGGAATGAACAGCACCACCATCTTCGTACCGGCAGAGAATACGCCTTACGCCCATGAACCGGCAGGCGACCCCCACTTGACGCTGAACATGATGGCGCTGTTGCGCATAATGAATCCCGACAGGCTGATGCCCACAACCAGCTCTTTGGAGAAGATGATACCCGACGGCCAGTATCTGGGCCTGATGGCAGGCGCCAACACCGTCACCATACACGACGGAACGCCGCCAGAGCTGGAAAAGCACTTCCCCATCTATTCTGCCAAGCGCATTCGTCCGCAGATTGACCATTTCCGCGACATACTGACACGGGCGGGAATGAATACCGACAACATCATGTAGTATACATTAATATTATATTACAGAAATGACACGCGACTATATAGCACTATCCACGCCCCGGTGGCAGGAGTTCCAGCAGTTTCAGCGCTTAGGACTTATTCCTAAGCACGGCGATTTCTCGCCTGCCGGCGTACACTATCCGCCCATTACCAACTACCCACCCATGACTCCCGAGGAAATCTACCGCGACTTTCACGAAGTGGTGCCTGGCGAGTTCGACGTTTATGTACACATACCTTTCTGCCATCGCCGCTGTCTGTTCTGCCACTATCCTTCTCACTACAACTGTGGCGAAGGGGCCAAAGACACCTATCTGGACCATCTGGAGAAGGAGATGCAGAACTGGCTGGCATTCCGTGGTCTGAACCAGATAAAGTGCCGCACCATCCTGATGGGAGGCGGAACGCCTACTGACTTGTCGCCCCGGCAACTGGAACGTTTCCTGACTTTCTTCACCAAGTATGTGGACATCAGCAAGTGCCCCCAGTTCAACTGGGACGTTGACCCATCGACCCTTGTGGGGGAGGAAGGGCTGGAACGTCTGCGTATCATCAAAGACTTCCAAGGCGACCGTCTGACCATTGGCATACAGTCGCTCAATGACGATGTGCTGAAGAAGATGAACCGATCGCACAATGCTGCCACCGCCAAGGAGTCGGTGGAGAACAGTCTGAAGATGGGGTTCCAGGTGAACATCGAGTTCATCTACGGTCATCCAGGCGAAACGCTGCAGAACTGGATTGATGTCTTGGAAGAGGCCTGTACACTTGGCACAGAGGAGATACAGCTATACCGATTGAAGATAGAGCCATACGGCGACCAGGAGGGAACCATTAAGAAATTCTCGGGCTATCACCCAGACGAGCTGATTTCTGTAGAGGACACCATCCGCATGAAGGAGATGAGCGTCCTTATACTGGAGGACCACGGCTACCACGAGAACCTGCGCCGCGTGTTCACCAAGAAGAAGAGCAACATCTCGCTGTATGCCTACAACCAGTGCTGCCGCCTGAAAGACGAGGTCGGCTTTGGTCTCTCTGCTTTCAGCAGCCTGAACGACCGCTTCATGATTAACACGCCCGACTTTGAGGAGTACTATCGCCGCACAGACGAGGGGCTGATAGCCGCAAACCGCTGCCTGCGGCGTGATGCCGACCAGCAGATGCGATGGAGCATCATACTGCCCCTGAAGAATTACTTCATCGACAAGAAGCTGTTCCGTGAGCGGAACAATGGTACGGCTCTTGAGAGTGTGTTCCAGAAGCAGTTTGCATTGCTGAAAGAGTATGGACTGGCCACAGAGGACGACAAGAAGGTGCAGCTTACGGAGAAAGGAGCCTTCTACTCTGACGAGTTGGTACATCTCTTCTATGAGCCGCAACATCAGTCTTTCCCCGCCCGGGACTTCAATGAAGGCCTGCTAAATCCATACAATACATAAAGACCAACATCAACCTTAAACTATCACCACCTATGAAGCGAATACTACTATCCCTAACGCTTGTTGTATGTGTGATGATGGCCCGCGCACAGTCCACAGTCATGGAGATACAGTGGAGCGACGGCACCATCAACTATTCTGGCCTGGTTGTCCTTTATCCAGATAACAGTGGCTGCTGTAAGGTGAAATACTTTCTGCCATACGTGGGGTGGATATGGTGCTATCAGGATGCACGCCTCTCCACCAGCACCGATATCTATGGTAACGTGACATCTTACATCAACTGCTTCAATCCACGCTGTTCAGAGCCATACGCTGCCGACAACTTCGTCATCTACCCTAATGGGCAGATGTTCACACGCGATGCAGCCGGCTCCTGGTCCACACGTATCGTGGCCGTTGTCATACAACCTATCTACTGGGCAGCAAAGAAGGCTGAGTACGGCCTATAAAACCTGTCGTCTCTTACCACTTACGATATGAAATCATTCCTTCTTTTATTGTCATTAGCTAGCCTTCTGGCCTGTCCGACTCTCGCAGGTGCTCAGGTGAGGCTGGTCATCGACGATGCGTCATCGTTGGTGCGCGTTGGTATGAATCCGCATCCCACCGACGAGGGTGACACCCTGACGGCATACACGCTGCTCAGTGCCATAGACCATGGCCTTCCCGACTCCATCGCATACGTGAGAGACGTTTACCGGGAAAAAGCTGAAAACGATCTGACAAAGGAGAAATCATGGGGAGCCTTGTCTTATATTCTGGATAGAATGATGCAAGAGCGAGAGGGAAAGATTGTTGAACGCCAAGACATTCTGACCGAAGACCTCTATCGGTACTTCACGTCAGACGGGTGCAAGGAGCTAAAGAACTATCTCATACTGAAATATGAGCTGAACGGCTATCACCCTCGCTCCGTCAAAGAGTATATTGCCCAACGCACCTATTACGACGACCTGCTTATGTTCAACGATCCAACTCGTGGCAAATGGGACAGAACCGAGGTGGTGATGGCCTCCATGCCCATCGGCAAGGGCGATAAGGTTGTTGATATGGGGTGTGGTTTCGGTTACAACACATTGAGGTTGCTTAACCTTGTGGGTGACTCAGGCTTTGTCTATGCCACCGATACCGAAAAGCCATATGCTGACTATGTAGGCAGTATAATGGCAAAGCACGGGTATAAAAACCTGAAAGCCATCCACACCCAGAGCAACGATTTAGGGGTAGATGACCAGGTGGACTGCATCCTGATGAGTTCGCTGTACCATATCATATATACCTGGTCGCGCGAGGACGAGCGGAAAGCGATGCTTACCTCTATTAAAGAGCATTTGAAACCAAATGGCTATATTGTCATTGTCGATAACCTGAACCGGCACGGAGAGGAACTGAACAACTGCCATGTTGATCCAAGGCTCGTTCAAGCCCAGTTGGGCTACTGGGGATTTAAGACCATTTCGCTGAAAGAATTGAGCGAACAGCGCTACATGCTGACGCTACAGCGAGATGACAGCTACGCACCCGTCAACAATGTGAAGGCTGACAAAGGACAGAAAGTGTTGGACATCAAGAATCAGAAGTCGGTAGTGCATATAGGCAGTCTCGACTCTTACGACATCACCGACCGCGGCATCGATGCCGCCAACTATGTCTATGACTTCATGGGTGGCGGCGACCGCTCGCTGGCAGAGATAGCCATCAGAAAATATGACGAGCTGATACCGGCCGAGAATTTCGGTGGCGAGTATTCGGCCCTGCAGTGGTTGTGCGAGGCCAAGATAGCCTCAGAGGCAGAGCGCGGTGAGATGCTGAAGGACCCTCTGAGCAACAGCTTTTACCACTATCTGACGGACGACAGCTGCCGTGTGCTGCGCTACTACCTGCTGCATAAGTACAAGCTGGGCAACGACTCTATACGTATGCTGTCCGACTCGCTGCTGGAAAAAACTGGCGAGGTGGGCCGCACACACCGTTCCTACTTAGAGGACTATATACTGGCACTGAATCCCAAACGCCCCACATGGGAGAACACCCCCGTTATCATCAGTCATCTGGGTAATCTCAGCGGAAAGACTGTTGCCGACATAGGCTCAGGCTCGGGCTTCTTCAGCTATAAGTTTTCCAATATGGTGGGCAGCAGCGGCAAGGTGTATGCACTGGAGCTGAAAGACGAACACATAGAACGCCTGAATGCCTTCATCGAAGAAACAGGCATAAGTAACATCAGTGTCGTTAAGGGCAAGGAAGATGTACTTCAGTTGCCAGAGCAGGTGGATGTGATGTTCATGTGTTCGCTGTATCATATCATGTACGGAGTAATATCAGACAGCGATCGCGACACCTACCTCAAGACGCTGGCCAGCCTGCTGAAGCCAGACGGCGAGCTGGTCGTTGTTGACAATGGCCCAGTCGATGACGACACGCTGCCCTATCACGGGCCATACATCTCGCGCGAACTGATAGAGTATCAGCTGTCGTTCTATGGATTTGAGTTGACCGAATACGTGCAGGTCATTCCGCAGCGCTACATGCTGAAATTCAAGAAAGTGAAAAAGTGATAAGTGAAGAATTATGGGTTATGAACTGATAGGCATCATAGCCGCGCTGGGTTCTGCCTGCTCGTGGGCGTTTGCCACGGTAGTCTTCGACCGCTTGGGGAAGGTTATCGCTGCCGCGGGCATGACCTTCTTCAAGGGGCTGTTCAGCCTTGTGCTTATGCTTGTACTCATAATGTGTACTGGCGGTTTCGACACCGTCAGCCTCCACGATTTCATCTTCCTCGCCCTCAGCGGTATCATCGGTATATCCATTGGCGATACTCTCTTCTTCCGCTCCCTACAGGATCTGGGTGCCAAAGTGCAGGTTCTCTATTTTATGCTCGGTCAAGTGGTAACCATGCTGTTGTCATTCCTGCTGTTGGGCGAAATACTCAGCATAGAAGAATACATAGGTGCCACTGTCCTGCTGTGTGGCATACTGATTGTCACTATCGGCAAGCAGGAGGATCACCCAAACAAAGTGCGTGGCATCGTAGGCGGGTTCGCCTCCATTCTCTGCTTCTCAACAGCCTCCATCATGGTCAAGGTGTCTATTGTTGACGTTGGAGTCCCTACGGCTACGTTCTGGCGCATGCTGTTCAGTACAGTCTCTGTCATGTTTGTTGGCTTCACGTCGAAGCGGCTCCAGGCATGGACTGCGCCGCTAAGGCAGACCAAGACGCTGCTGCTGTTCCTGCTCAACGTCATTGTGATAACCTACGGGGGATTCCTCCTTTCCATGCTGGCACTGAAACATATCACGGTGTCGCTCGCCTCTGTGCTGAGTGCCACAGAGCCCGTTTTCGTCCTGATACTGGCATTCCTCATAAATCACGAACGAGTCACTAAGAGAGAATTGCTGGGGGCAACAGTCACCATTGCGGGCTTACTGATAATCCTTCTTAACGAGTAATGCCATGAAAATACATCTATATACCATATTGGCTGTCGTCAGTCTGTGTTTCTGCGTGCAGATAGCAGAGGCACAAAACTGCCAAGTGAGCGGCGTGGTCACAGATGCAGAGAGCCATCGTGCCGTTGCCGATGCCAGTATCGTATATACGCTGGATGGTAGCAGAATGGGTATGACAACGAACTCCAAGGGACAGTTTTCCTTCCTGTTGCCCCAAGGCAAGAACACAACGCTGAAGATAACCCATATAGGCTACCGGCCTACCACAAAGCTTGTTGTGGCGGGCAAGAAGCAGCTGACGCTGAAGCTTGAACTGACACCAGAGTCGAACATGCTTGACGAGGTGGTGGTAAAGCGAAAGATACCCCTCGCCACGCAGCGCGGCGACACTACTGTCTATAAGACCGGTGATTTCAAGGTGAACGAGGATGCCACCATGATGGACCTCATGCAGAAGATACCTGGGGCGGGAATGGTCGATGGCAAGCTGGAGGTGCATGGCCAGCAGGTCAAGGAGATAACTGTTGACGGGCGCAAGTATTTCGAGAGCGACATCAACATGGCCATGAAGAACCTAAAGGCCGATGTAATAGAGGAAATACAAATCTACGACCAGTTGTCTGAATATGCCAAGCTGACCGGTTTTGACGATGGCAACACCACAAAGACCATCAACCTGAAAACCAAGAAGGGTACGGCCCGAAGCCACTTCGGCAAGGCTACCGCTGGCTACGGTGTAGAAGATGTCTATAAACTTTACGGCATGTACAACATGTTTCGTGACGACCTGCGCTGGTCGGTGTTTACGCAGTGGAACAATATAAACGAGCAGAATTTCTCAATGATTGACCTGCTCAGTGCCACTGGAACGGCATCGAGTAGTGCGCCATCGCAGTCGCCATATAGCAAAGGCTCCTCGGACAATTTCCACCCAACGGCGAGCGACGACGTGTCGTCCATGATGGTCGATGTGAGCGACTACGGCGTAACCACCTCGCGTGCGGCAGGCACAAACTATAGTGACGAGTGGGCTGGCGGCAAGATGAAATTCACGGGCCACTATCTATACAACAATTCCGACAACCATACCGACTATCATATCCTGGACAACTATTTCGGCAAGTCAGAGGAGAACCAGCTGACCGACAACCTGCAAGACATGCGTGTTGACAACCGCAACCTGAACCACCGTTTCAGTGCCAAGTACGAATACCAGATGACGCCGTCCTCCTACCTGCTACTGCGCCCGGCCGTGGCCTATCAGAAAAAGGACGAGACGGCACGACTCGACGACTATACCGTGACACCGCTCGACACGGCACTGCTGCTGCAGCAGGAGACGCGCACAGACCAGTATGTTACCAAGACCACGGGCGAGGCCATGTTCATGCAGAAGCTTGGCTCAAAGGGACACACCCTGGTGGCCGACGCGCGCGCTTCGTACATGTACACATACGAGGACATAGGCATGGACTTTGCCAACGTGCAGACCGACGAGGCCGCCCTGCAGAGCACCATGTGCAAGAACACCCAGCAGAGCTACACATACATGCTGTCATACATACACCCCATTGGCCAGAACATCAGGCTGAAGCTTGATGTGGGCTGGAAGAAGACATACGGCCTCATGCGGCGTAGGACGGAGATGATGGCAAACGATGCTGAGGAGTTTTCAGTTGATACACTGCTTAGCGGCTCCACTTGGAGCAACTTTGGCGGACTGCTGGCCAATGCCTCATACATGATGAACTGGAGGGGAATGAACCTTGTTGTAGGTACCGAGTTCCAGAAGTACAAGCTGTACAACGCCAACGACATGTATTATTTCCGACGCAACTACAGCACCTTCCTGCCATACGCCTTTATGCGGCTCAGGATGAGCCGAGGACAGCTGCACGTGCAGTACAAGGCATCGCACCAGTACCCAGGCCTGGCACAGGTGCACGATGCCATCAACAACGCCAATGCAGTCATGGCCATACGAGGCAGCATTAAGCTGGAGCCAGCATATCAGCACAGCCTCATGGCAAGGCTCATACTGCCCATATCGAAGAACGGCTCCGTCTTTGTATTCTTTACCAATCTGACACAGGCCGACAACTACATAGGCTCGTTGCGCTCGCTGTCAAGCGACAGCTACGACGAGGACGGCGAACGGCGCAACACCGAGATACTGTCGTACAAGAACACCGACGGATATTTCAGCTGGACCTCGCTCATGGCATACGGACTGCCCGTGAAGCCAATCAGCAGCAACGTCAACCTGTCAACACGTGTCAGCTACACCAAGACGCCAGGATACTGGGACAACAACAAGCAGTTTACCAACCAGTGGAACTGGAGCGGCAGCATGACCATAGGCAGCAACATCAGTGAAAATGTTGATTTCGTGCTTGACGTGAACGGCAAATACACAGGCAGCAAGAACCTGACGTTTACCGACATGAATGTCAGTTTCTGGTCGCTTTCATACGGCGGCCAGCTCAACTGGCAGTTCATGCGCCCGCTCAAGGTGGTGGTGGAGTGCGGACGCACCAACTATTTCGGGTCGGGTACGTCGCAGTTCAATGCCATCATCAGCAACGTCGCACTGGCATACAAGTTCCTCCGCGGACGCAAGGGCGAGCTGCGCTTCCAGGTGAACGACCTGCTGGGCCAAGACAACAGTTTCTACCAGACCACAACCGAACTCTACCGCCGTGAGGTCAACACGAACATCCTTGGCCGCTACGCCATGCTCTCTTTCACCTATAACCTGAACACAAATAAGTGAAGAATGAAGAATTTGCTACCGCTCTCCTGAACTCCCGAACTCCTCAACTCCCCAACTCCTCAACTCCTGAACTATGAACTATAAGACTTTGCTACCACTGTTCTGTTTGGTATGCTGCGTCAGTGGCGCAGCCCAGCCCGCCCCCCACGCGGCGCAGGAGGACACCCTCACAGCCTTCATCCGCGAGAACCCGGGCGCGGTCGATTTCAACGTCATATATGAGGGGACAAAGCTAAACCTCTCTGCCAACGACGATTTCTTGCTCGTGCAGCTATCTGTGGCCCACCCCGCGCTGCAGATGCGTTTCCTGATGCAGAACGTGTCGCTGTACATCGACCCGACGGGTAAGAAGAAGAAACGCTACGAGATAGTGCTGCCCTCTGCCCTCGATGTCAAGGACGAGCTGCAGGGAAACATGCCCATGCCAAGCCAACAGGATGTCCAAAAGGTAGGCGGCGAGGCTGAACGCCCAGACATCAGGCCCCTGATAGCAGCCCTAAACAAGCGCGGGGCCGACTATAATAGTCCGGGTGGCTACCAGCGTCTGGGCTACCAGTTTTTCCACGTGGAGCATGATCGTAAGAACGAATTGCTCAACTACTACGTGCTGGTGCCGAAAAGAAGCCTCATGCAAGACAAGAAACTGTCAGAGAAATGGAACGTGGGTCTCTTCTCCGTGAACGACTTCGCCGCAATGCCCCCACCAGAGCAGCAGGGAGAGGGCGGCATGATGCCACCGCCCATGCAGGGCGGCGACCAGCAAGACATTCAGGAGTTGATGCGGTCGGATATAAAGGAATGGGTGAAATTCTCCATTGACGACGTGAACAATGCAAACATCAGGCAAGACGCCACCACAGGCAACGACATCGACGTGTCTGCCACGCAGTTGGGTGATAGCATATACATTAATATCATCTCACGCACGATAGAGACACAACTGACATTCCTAATGCAGGGGTTGACCCTTAGGCTACACCAGCCCGACAGCCTTACCTTCACCTTCCCCGATGCCGCCATGGTGCGCGACAAGGTGCGTCGCCACCCCAACGAAGTGAAGGCCACACTGGCCGAGCAACACCCACAATCTGGCGGACGCGACAACAAGCATAACGTCGTGCGGCCAGACGTGCAACCACTTGTGGCAGCCATCAACCAAGCCAAAGCTACTGTTACCACCCGTATGCCAGGTCGGGCCCCGGGCGTGAGCGAAGGTCGTTTCAGTATTGGTGTGGAGCGCCAGGAAGCACTTATGACCTTCACAGCCGTGCTGCCAGTCCGTTCGGTAAGCTGCGCTAACAGCGCAGCAATAACGGCGTCAAGCAACGCCGACGGCACAGCAAAAACGCTCACCGTCAGCCTCCTGTCACAGCCCAAGAGCGGCAACATACATGAATACGAAGGTCGGCGCCTCAGTGGCACTGCCGCCCCAGTCCCGCGTGGCATGGGCGAAGGGTTGCGCGAAGGAGATGCCGCAAGCCGCGTCATCAGCAAAACCATTACACTTACGGTTCATGGCTCATAGCCATCAATGTAATTGCAAGTCGAGACTTCTCAATTTAGAATAACCTGTTTAATAATCACAAAAGACAAATGCTTATGAAAAAGAAAGCAAACAAACTGTGGAGGCAAGTAGGGCTCGCCGTCGTAATGCTCACGGCAGGCTGCCTGGCCACCGCCTCATGTAGCAGTGGCGGAGACGATCCCAGTCCCGCACCGACATTGACGGTAACGCCAAAGGAGCTTATCTTTGAGGGTACGGCAGGCAACACGCGTACCGTTAACATCACGTCAAACGCCAGCTGGTCTGTCAACGTACAGAGCGTGCCTTGGCTGCAGATAGACTATGCCAGCGGCAGCAACAACGCCACCGTCAATTTCACTACCACCGAGGAAAACCTGACAAACAAGGACAGGGAGGCCCGGGTGCTGGTACTGGCCAACAACGAGTCGGGCTCGGTCACAGATACAATCAAGGTCGTACAAAAGGGATTCTATCCTGACGGTTGCGACATAGACGTGTCTGGCGAGGTGGGGTCAGAGCTTGACCTCTCGTACGGCTTCAGCCGCCGCATGAAGTATGGCAACAATGTGAAATATTTCAAGTGGCATGTCTATGAGGAAACAGAGTATAGCAACAGGTTGCAGGGCGACAATACAAAGATAGAGGAGGCTGCTGCCAGCTGGGAGCGCATAACGCCAGAGGTAGGCTCGGAGTGTGTCATTACCTATGACCAGTGTCAGCCGGGTGTCAACTATATGCTGCTCGTCATTCCTTATACGTCGGCCAGCAAGAGGGGACCGCTGCTCGAAGAGCCGGTCTATACCATCAACAGTTTGGACCAGCCGGCTCCCAGGGTGAAGAACCTTACGATAGAGGACGGACAGTACAAGTGGGACGTAGAGCGCGGACCCAACTGCGAGAAATACTACACCTACGCCTGTGCCGGAAGCCGCGAGTTCAAGACCTTCGCCGACGGCAAAAACAAGACGCAGAATGTCAGGGGTGTGCAGTTGGCATGGGAGCTGAGCAAAGAGATGAAATTCAACTCTGAGACGCACAACAACACCAGTTTTAACGGAGCCAGCGACAACAATAGCGCACACGACTGCTTCTATGCCTCGCGTCCCAACGATGGTTCAAACTCTATGACAGCCAGGTCAGACGATGGCTACCTTGAGATAATGGTATGGGGCGAAAAGAACAACAAGCTCTCGGGACTGGTCTATGATGTGTTGTTCTATGTCAGAAACGGAAAGCTGGAGCCCGTGGCTGCGTTTGACGATGAGGCATTGCTAAAATTGCCTGACGAATGGGAACTGAAGGCCAATGGAGTCAGTCCGGAACTGACATTCGGCTTCGACAAGGAAGGCGGAGAACAGAGCGTCAGCGTCACGTCAAACGACAGCTGGACTGTTACCACCTCGGCCAGCGACTGGTGCCATCTGTCATCGACTGGTGGAACAGGCAACGGCAGCTTCAATATACGAGTTACACAGAACAGCCAAAGCCGCAGGACAGCCACGGTCATCCTGAAAGGCACCAACAGCGGGCTGACTGTTACCATCACAGTGGTACAGGCAGGTGCAACGCCACCTTCTGAGTTCGAAATCGACGGCTACGGCTCTGACTCCGAACTGGATGGCGGCAGCACCGGCTTCGGCAGGGACGACTACGGCGGCGACTCTAGTCTGGATTGACAACACAAGAACCAAAAAACAACAAATAAAAAGCACAACTAATATGAAGTACAAGAATCTTTTCAAGACGATGGGTTCCGCCTTGGCTGTGGCCCTGTCATTCACCAGCTGCTCGCAGGACGAAAGTATTATGGAAAAGCAGGTCAGCCCAAGCAGCGAGGCTGTGGCAGATGGTCCGCAAGTATATACCCTGCACCTCGACTGTCAGGCACCGGGCTATGACGACGAGAAGACCCGTGCAACCACCACCTGGGCCAACGGCAGCACCATTTACCTGCGCTTCGGCAGCGTGGCCGGCACGGCCGTCTATAGCAGCTCCACTGGCGAATGGACTCTCAGTGTCCCAAACAGTTTGGCTACAACAACGAGCGAGACAAGCTGCCAGGCATACTATTTCGACAATCCAGGGCAGCGCACCTCGACACAGGTCACGTTGACGGAGAAGACCGCCATCTATCAGGGCACCGGCACCTACACAAAGCCATCGGCCTCTGACATCTACGTCAACGCCACGCTCTCGCCACTCACCTGGCGCCTGCGCTTCAACGGCAGCAGCGTGTTGCTGGAGGGCAGCAAGAGCGACCTGAACTACTACAGCGCGTACAACCTTTCTTCAGGCGAGCTGACAAGCAGCAAGATGGGCGACGTGGACCTCACGCAGTCCGACTATGTCTATGGCACGCTGGCCAAGACGGGCGACAACACCATCTACGTACAGACCGATGCCGAGTATCACCGAACGATAAAGTCGTCGAACCTGCAGGCAAAGCAGAGCAAGTATCTGACAGCCCCCAACAGTAGCAACTATGAGTCGAAGGATTGGATACCAGAAGGTCCCATCGATTATTCTGCAACCATTCAGGCCAACCTCTTTTGCCCATTCACCGATGCAATGGTGACCGACTTCAAGCTTGGCAGTACGGCCGTACAGTTCAGCTATCAGGTGATGGACAAGCAGACGGCAGAATCATACGACGACGATGCCGTGGTGGCGTATGTCCAGGGACAGACCAGCTACAGCGTTGCCGACTATGGTGACAACATCTTCGGCCGCTGGAACCTCAACGCAAACACCGAATACTATCTCTGCGCCGTGGCCACCAACAGCAGCGGCGTGAGAGGTCCTGTCACGCGCTATCTGTTCAAGACGCTGGCCACTACCCTGCCCTATGCCGAAATTTCTAACGTGCAGCTGGAATCGACCAAGGCTACGTGCGACGTGGCTATGAAGAACCTCGCGACAAAATACTACATCACCGCTTGGACAAGCGAGAGCATCTACAGCGGCAACTGGCACTGGCCTGCATATTACCTGTTCGACGACATCAAGAGTGGTGAAGAGGATGCTGTTGACTGGGGAAGTGTGCAGTGGACGCTCAACAACGCTGTATCCTATTTCACGGTGTGCACTTGGGCCGCCGATGCTTCGGGCAACCTTGGCAACTGCCAGATAGCCTATAGCACCAGCACGTCGTCGGCCCGCCAAGTCGGAACCGCCGCACCTGCGAGCGACAATGAGACGATGTCGAGGCAGGAACTGCAGAAATACGGCAAATGCGTCAAGAACACAGCAGGTGCCTACGTAGTGAAATAACGACATACAATCATTCGCGATGAAACAGGGATTTCTCATCTATGCCTGCGCCACGCTGCTGTGGCTGCCACTGACCATGGCGGCCCAGCGGCGTGGCGCTGCCCATGCTGAGGCTATAGCCAGCTGGCACTGGCAGAACAGTCAGGTAAGCAGCGCCAATGGCGCAGCAAGCAGATATGTGGCTCGGGACATGACACTCGGCAGGGAGGGGATGCCCTGTTTCGTCGTGACGCGCGAGACGCAGGACACAGGCCGCCCTCTGCCTGGCTTCATTGTGGTGCCCGCCGACGAGCAGATGCCCAGGGTGCTGGCCTACTCCGACGATGCCCATTTCCGAACATCGGACATGCCAGACAGGATAAGGCTGTGGCTTGAGGGCTATGCCGACATGGCGGCCGTGGGTGTTGACGCCCCAGACGCACTGAGCCGGTGGCTGGCAGCCTCCAGACAGCAGCAACATGACATACAGCCCCTGCTGGGGCAGAGGATGTGGGGTCAGGACAGCCCGTACAATCTCTACTGCCCCGACGTCAATGGCGAGGCATGCCCATCGGGCTGTGTGGCAACGGCCTTGGCGCAGGTGATGGCTTACCATGGTTGGCCGCTGACGGGTACGGGCAACATCAGTTACCGAACGAGGACTCACGGCATCAACGTGAGCTACGATTTCAGCGCTGCTGCTTTCCAGTGGCAAGCAATGGAAGATGTATATAGCCCCATGGCATACAGCCTTGACAGGCGATATACGGTGGAGCGGAACAAGAGATTTTCAGTGGGCTATGTTGCACTGGACGAGGCCAACAGCTTTGCACAGTGCTATGTCAGGATAGGCGCTCTGAATATTCTGGGCGCGTCGTCGTTCACAGGCGAAACGGCACTGATGCTTACAGATGAGGCAGACAGTCTGGCGGCACGTCTCAGCCAGACCGTCGAGCTGGAAAGCTGGTATAGTGGTCAGCTGCTTACCGGTAGTACTTTCCCTATATCTGTGCCCAGCAACCTTGCCGACGGTACGTATCGCATATATTGTGCGGTGCGCAGCAAGGGCGACTTGAAGTGGTCGTTAGCTTTCCAGCAGGGCGGGCGCACTGGCGACTACCTGGCCATAGAGAAGGAAGGCGACGTGTTCCACATCGGTGGCATCACCTTCCCGTGCAGCCCCGATGAGCAGAAGGCCGATGCCATTGCCACCCTGCTGCAGGCCGCAGGCGCCGCCGTAAGGATGGACTACGACCCAAGTGGCAGCGGCAGCTACGACAGCAACGTCCTGTCGGGACTGACAAGCTACCTGCGCTACGACAGCGACATGTTCTTCGCCACGCCAGACGCGTTCTCTGACCACCAGTGGCACCAACTGCTGCAGACGGAACTGCAGGCGGGCCGACCTGTTTACTACACAGGGCAGGGAAATACGTCGGGCCACGCTTTCGTGATAGACGGAATGCAGGCGGCTGATGACGGCACCACCTACTATCATGTGAACTGGGGCTGGGACGGCATGTGCAACGGCTATTACCTTCTGAACATGCTCAGACCGTCATCGACGGGCACGGGAGGCTCGTCGGGCTCGAACTACAGTACGAACCCATCCATGCTAATAGGCATGAAGCCTGAGGACGACGTGAGCAATATGCTGATGGCCTGCAAGAGCATGGCTGTGAAGGACACTGATGTGTTCCCACAGCAGATGGTGTCGTTGCGTATAGACAAGTTGGCGGTACTCACCAGCACCGACTTCAAAGGCAGCTTCGCCGTGGTCATGCGCAACACGCAAGACGCAATGGCCGACGCTGTTACCCTGTACCGTGAAGAGGCGACCACCATCACTGCCAGGCGCGGACTGACAGAATACTATCTGCGCTGCAAGGTACCTGCTGACACACCCGCTGGCACGTATGAGGTGGCTGTGGAATGTGAGCGAGAAGACGGCACGCCCATTGAGATATTGGCTGAAGAGTGGCCGACGCTGAAAGTCAGAGATGCCAGCGAATGGCCTGGGGGCGACATGACAACGCCAGAGCAACTCGTGGCACTGAGAACCGCCACGCTGTCGCAGGCCGACGACCCCACACTGGTAACACTGACAGCCGACTCCGTGCTGAACCTGCAGCAGTACGGACTGCAGGGACGGGTGGCGCTGCTGGTGTGCGACTCGCTGGGTCGGATGGTTTCGGCTATGGCAGAGCCGCGACTGCTCATTCTGAGCAGCTATGGCGTGCGCAGGAACGTCAGCGTGACGGGACGGTTCTCGAAGTACTTGCCCGACGGCGACTATCGGCTATGCGTAGGCTATCTGTCCGCAGACAACGCCAAATGGACATACGCAAGCAGCATGGACCACCAAGGAAATATCTGGTGGAGTAGTTTTCCAACATTCTCCATGCCCATGCGCGTGGCCGATGGCAATGCCACCATTGGAGATTTTACATTTGAGGGCACAGACATGTCGCTGTCTGTACCTGTCGTGCAGATGGCTGAGAAATCTGCGGCCAGAGTATATGATTTGTCGGGTAGGCAGGCACGCGACGACGGTAAACATAAGGTGATAATAAAAGATAAGCGAAAGTTACTATGGAAAAGATAAACACTGCGGCTGCTTCGCTGTTGCTACGTGCGGCCTGTTCGGCCGCATTGGTTTTCAGCATCTCACTTTCTTCATGCATAAAGGATGCTGACGACGAGCAGCCGCAGCCTACTGCTGATGACCCTACGACCGTCGTTGCCGATTCTACGGCTGTGGTCATTGATTCGGCGTTTACTGCCACGGCACAGTATATGCAAGGCGAGTGGATGGCCCAGTACGTAGGCTACGACCCTCAGCAGTCGTTGTCGGGCGGCGTGGACGTGGTAAGCGCCATCAGACGACTGGTACTATTCGCACCCGACGGGGCTTACGAGAGCCATGTGCAGGGTATAGTGGACACGGCAGACACCATTACCGTCTATAAGGAATTTGAACACGAACGCGGAACCTACGCTTTCGATGAAGGACGGCAGATGATGACCTATACGGTGGAATACGACTCGCTGCTTAATTTCTTTACCGACCGCATGGAGTACCACAACGGCAAGGTGAAAGGTCCTGTCACAATACCGCAATATGGCGAGCGAATATGGTTCTCTCACGAGAGCGAGGGCAGGCGCGACTGGGTGCGTGTTGACGACAACCTCATGTCGGCCGACGACCACACAGCCCAGCTCTTTTACACTATGAAGAGCATGCAATGAAGCACAGGAGGGCAATCTGTTTTGTGGCTGTGGCCATTGTCTGCGCGAAGAGCATGGCACAGATGTTCACAACCGGCAGTTGGGAACAGACTAACGTGTTCTCCGCCAAGGTGTCGCAGCTATACTATGAATTTAACGTAGGCATAAATGTGGCACCGCAAAGGCACGCATCCGATTTCCTCTACGTGGCTTTCGGCTATGGTAGCCCCACACGCAAGAACGCTTGGCGCAAGTTCATGCCAGCACAGGACATACCCAGCGGATTGCCAAAAAGCCTACAGCAGAAACTCGCACAAAGCGACACTGACCACCTGCATGCTGGCAAAGTGGGTGTCGGATGGAACCATTGGTTCAACCATGCCATAGGACTGTACCTGCAGGTGGGCTGGGGCTTCATTGCCGACCTGGACACGGGCGACAACCTGACGGAAGAGGAAAAGGCGCTACTCTCCGACGGCAACAACAGGCGGACGTTCATATACAACACCGTACCCGTGGAACTTGGATTAACACTGAACGTATGGAAACATTACAATGTTCAGGCGGGTGTCACCTATATGTGGAAAGAGATTCCCCTGCTGACCATTGGCGCAGGATATACATTTTGAACATTGAACATTAAACACTGAACATTGAACATTATTACTGACACACAGTGGGGGCTGGTGCTGACTGCTGCCGTGGCTCTGCTCATGCCGCCTGCCTGTTTGCAGGCAGCCGAGAGGGAGAAACCATATAAAGGATATACTGGCACAGTACACCAGTTTGGCTTTATCGGGGGGATGTATAGTACCGCAAATCCGAACTTTGCAGGCGCCGATGGTGAGACGCTGGTGTTCCGCGACTGGGGACTGGGGGCAACATACACCATGCACGACTATGTGACGCGCCAGTTCACCTTCGATGTCATTACATCCGTGACGGTCATTACGGCAAAGTATCTTGAGGACAATGGCAGCAGCAGCCGACAGAAGATAGTGTGGCCTGTGGATTGCAGGTTCTACCTTGGTCCTTCGGAGGATTTCCAGGCTTACATTGGTACAGGACTGCAGTGGAACATGATGAACAAGGCCACAGGCCCGTACAACGTCGTCACCGGCTCTGCCCCGTCAAAGACTATACACCAGTTGAGCGGCAATACTGCTGTTGGATTTAACTTTTTCGGCCCTCAGAACTATATGTTCCACCTGAACATAGGTGCCAAGTTACATTATACATTAGCAGATAACGACGATATTAGGACTGGCGGTGGTCTCGTTGACCTGTCAAAAGACAGAGAATGTGTTATACTGACGGGCGGCATAACCATAGACATCGACCGGAGGAAGAACGCCTGCCTCATGCTGAACTACGAGCGCCCGCTGGGAACGCCTAAGTCGCCACACGGCAAAAGCGGTTTTTTCAGGAACACGCAAACCTTCTCCGTAGGCCTGATGTTCCAAATCGGGGGGACAAGGTGAAACCAAAAGCAAGCATCACGATATATGTTCCCAGATATAAATATAAGGAATTTCACTATATGCAGAGCATGCTTACATCTTGCATGCTGCACGATTATCATCGCCTGCCACGAACAACAGGCTGAGGCCGACTATGTGACCATCAGTCCGCAGGATGTGTCGTTCACCTATCAAGCCGACATGCAGCAGAGCATCACCATCACTACCAATGCAGAATGGCGCTTAACCTTCGTCCCAGAATGGCTGTCGGCCTCAGCAAAGTCAGGCACAGGCACCTCTACCATTACGCTGACTACCCGCCAGCGCAATAACGCAACGGCGGAATATAGAAGCATGTTGTATGTGGAGGCCGGAACGACTCGCGACAGTATCATCGTGGTACAGAATCCGAGGGTTGCACAGTGCTATGCGCGCCCGGCACTTCCACTGGCCTTATGCTACGGCCTGGCTTGTAAGTTCGAATCAGGCAGCAGAACGAACTTCTACTGCTTCCACGTCTATACCGATGCAGAATACGCCGGCGCCAAGACACAACTTGACTGTGACTTGGAAGCAATGACCAGAAACTGGGAGCAACACAGCACGGCAGAGAACTTTCTGCTGGTCTACGACAAGTGTGAGCCGGGAAACAGCTACCACCTCGTCACCGTGGGTTATGACACCAATAACATCCCCGGTGGCTACGAGGACTACGTATTTAGTACGCCAGAGCAGGACTACGCCGGCCCAAGCGTCAAACTGACACTGATGCCTGATGTTCAGTCTATCACCGAACGAGGCACAGTATGGCAGTGGCATGTGGAGCCGCAGGGCAACTGCAGGGAGTATATCACTTACGCCTGTGCCAGTCCGAAGCTTTTCGACAATTACTCTGCTGCTACCGCCATCGATGACAGTAAGAGACGCGGATTGAGGCTGGCATGGCTTATCTTTGAGAAGCGCATGGGCAACAAGGTGAAGGCTACGTGCAACGTCGGGGCAAAACGACCCGATGAAATGGGTTCCCGCTTTGCTTGGGGAGAGACAGAAGAGAAGGAGGTCTACAATGACAAGACTTACATTTTTATGAACGTTGACCTTGGCAGCAACATCAGCGAAACAGAATATGACGTGGCATACAAGAGATGGCGTGGGGAGGGGCAAGACACGTTCTTTAGTTTCTCGTCAGACATACGAAAATGGCGTATGCCCACAATAGAAGAAATAGAAGAACTGGCAGCGAAGTGCACAATGGTATGGACACATATCAACGGACAAAGCGGACAATATATAACAGGGCCTAACGGCAATAGCATATTTATTCCCATGGGGACGTATTGGTCGGCTACAGCAAACAATTACGGATTATATGGTGCCGGTGCCATTTCTTTCTACGAAACTATTATTGCGCTTGGTGGGTCAGGTAGTAATAGTAGTACATACAGTATTAATAGCTATGGACGCTCAGATGGTTGCTATATACGCCCCGTATGTGAGTTATGAGACATTTCTATAGGATAATTCTTTAAAATCATTATGAGACAACGAATACATCATTGGTACAACTATCTGTTGTCGACTTTACTTTGGATGTTAGGTTTCGGCATGATGGGGTGTACTGAACAGGGTGATGAGTATGGGACTGAACCTCCTATACCCGAGAATTTGTCAATAGATCAAAGTTTCCGGGCTACGTTATCTTATCTGCATGGTGAATGGGCTGCAGAATATGAGGGTTGGGATAATGTGCAAAAAAGAAGTGTAACCATACGCCGTAAGCTACAGCTTGCAGAGGATGGCACGTACCAAAACCTTATTGGGGGGCATCTGCCAAACATGAAGGACGAGCAGGAGTTCGTATTGCTTGAGTCGGAAGGAGGCACTTACACATACCTACCGTCATCAAGAACCATAACCTATACCTGCAAGTACGACTCGGTGCTGCAATTTGAAACACAGAAACTAGTATGTTATGGGCGCAAACACTACTGGGACCACGAAGAGGATACTTATACAGAGAAAGTACAGTTCACCGAGAAAAGGAATGGTAAACGTGAATGGGTGACATACGACCCCTTCCTTGTGCCACAAGATGACAAAGACGCTGTTCTTGAATACCGCATGAACAGACTCGACGGCAACTACGGAAAGCGGCGTGCACAACGAAACAAATAATTGCATGAAGACAGCCACACCATGCTACATTGAGGCGAATGTCCGACCAAAATCGCAAAAAATCATAATTTTGGCGGGAAATTCTTATGGATTGCTCGCCAGAATCGATTATTTTTCGTAATTTTGGCGCTGGATATTAACAAATACGCAATCTGTATGAACAAGAAAATCTATGGGCGCATCGCGGAAATGAAGGAACTTCAGGCATGTGTGGATTCTACACGTAGCGAGCTGGTAGTGGTCTATGGCCGCCGTCGTGTAGGTAAGACATTCTTAGTGAAGGAGTTTTTTGGAGGTGGGCTGTTCGACTTCTCTTTCGTTGGCACTCGTGGACAGACAAAGGAGGAGCAGCTTCGCAACTTCTCAATGAGCCTTAAACGGTATTCAAAGGCCGAATATGTCCCCGACATAAGCAGTTGGGGCGATGCTTTCGACTTGCTGGCGACGTTGCTCTCGCGAAAGAAGGGAAGCAGAAAGAAAGTGGTGTTCTTCGACGAGATGCCGTGGGCAGACACCCACAAGTCGGAATTCGTCCCTGCACTGGAACAGTTCTGGAACGGCTGGGCCAATCTGCGAAACGACATCCTCTTCATTGCATGCGGCTCGGCCACTTCGTGGATGGTGGACAAAATCTTGCACAACAAAGGGGGACTGTTCAACCGCGTCACTCGCCACATATATCTGGCACCGTTTCGCCTGGCCGAGGTGGAAGACTATTTGGTGAAGAACGGTTTCAACTGGGACCGCTACCAAATAGCACAATGCTATATGACCTTTGGCGGTGTGCCTTTCTATTTAACATTGCTCGATGCATCGCAGAGCCTGGCCCAGAACATCGACCGTCTGTTCTTTGCAGGCAGCAATGCCCCCATGCGGGTGGAGTATGACGAAATTATGACCGCTCTGTTCGACCATCCCGACGGCCATGCTGCTATCATTGCCGAACTAAGCCGTCATCGCGAGGGACTGAGTCGCCAGGAACTGACGCAGCGATGCAGGCTCAGCGGCGGGAACCTTACCAAGGTACTACGCGACTTGGAACGTAGCGACTTCGTCTTTGCTTACTCGCGCTACGGCAACAAAGCCAACAATGCCATCTACCGCATCAAGGACTTCTATACGCTGTTCTACACACGGTTCGTGGCCAATAACGCCAATAAGGATATTGCCTACTGGCAACACCTGCTCAACACACCCTCTGTGGCAAGCTGGCAGGGATTTAGCTTCGAATTGCTCTGCCTGCTACATCTTGACGAGGTGAAGCGGGCACTACGTCTCGATGCCATGCTCAATAGTAGTACTACATGGCGCTCCAACGACGCAGAGCATAGGGCACAGATTGACCTTGTGATAGAACGTGCCGACCGCGTTATCAACCTCTGTGAGATAAAGTTCTCCGCTGATGTGTTTGCCATCGATGCCGCCTATGAACGAAGGCTGCGTGAGCGAAAAGCCATTTTCGTGGCAGATACGAAGACTCGTCTCTCCACAGTCCTAACCATGATAACCACATTCGGACTATTGAAGAACAGGCATAGCGGACTTGTGGCATCGGAAGTGACCCTCGATGATCTGTTCCTGTAAGTAACAATTCAAGCGAGCAAGAAGAATGAGAATAGGCTTGTTGACAATACTATTGATGACTATGAGCATATTAGAGACGACAACTGCTATGGGCCAAGATGTTAACAACAAGAAAAACACCTCTGTGCTGAAAATCGGTATTCTGGTGGCAATGGAAAAGGAGTACAACCTCCTGAAGGATATTGCCATCAACGACCAAGTTGTCATTAGACAGTGCGGTATAGGCAAGGTTAATGCAGCAATGGCATGTGTTGAGATGATTCGTGAACAGCATCCAGATATAGTACTTACTTTGGGATGCGCTGGTGGAAATGGTAGCGAGTTATCATTGGGTGATGTCATTGTGAGTACAGAAACAGCCTATCATGACGTATATTGTGGAGAGGATGTTTTATATGGTCAAGTTCAAGGCATGCCAACACGTTATGAGAGTCCGAAATGGCTCATTGAAAGAGCGTGCAAGATAAACGAACGAGTTGTTCCAGGCTTGATTGTGTCAGGTGATTGGTTTGTTGACTCCAAACAAAAGATGTCGGAAATAATAGGTCATTTTCCTGAAGCTAAAGCTGTAGATATGGAGTCGGCTGCCATAGCCCAAGTATGCTACAAATATCAGATTCCATTTGTTTCATTGCGTATTATCAGTGATATTCCGATGTCGGGTGAACATGCTTCACAGTATGCTGGGTTTTGGAACACAGTCTCGAATAAGACTTTCAGTATAGCAAATGAATTCGTAAAACAAATAACAGGAAAGAAATGAGATACTTATTTACATCAGAATCGGTCAGTGAAGGACATCCGGATAAGGTGGCCGACCAGATATCGGATGCCGTCCTCGACCAATTGCTTGCCTACGACCCACAGTCGAAGGTGGCTTGTGAAACACTTGTCACTACAGGTCAGGTGGTGATTGCAGGTGAAGTGAAGTCAAAGGCATACGTTGACTTACAGGATGTTGTACGGCGTACCATCAGCCGCATCGGTTATACAAAGGCAGAATACCGTTTTGAAGCCGAGAGTTGCGGGGTGCTGAGTGCGCTACATGAGCAGAGTGCCGACATCAACCGTGGTGTGGAACGTGAAGAACCTATGGAGCAAGGAGCCGGCGATCAGGGCATGATGTTTGGCTATGCCACCAACGAGACAGAGAACTATATGCCGTTGCCACTCTATCTCAGCCATCGTATTCTTCGTGTGCTTGCAAATGTTCGGCGAGCGGGAGAGTGTATGACTTACCTGCGCCCTGATGCCAAAAGCCAGGTGACAGTGGAGTATGACGGCAATCGTCCTGTCAGAATTGATACAATTGTTGTTTCGGTGCAGCATGATGAGTTCGACACCGATGAGCGGATGCAACACAAAATAAAAGAAGATGTTATCAATATCCTGATACCGCAAGTTGTTGAGTCGATAAAGAACGAAAAGATTAAGAAACTATTCGATGAAAAGATTGCCTACCATGTCAATCCTACTGGTAAGTTTGTAATTGGCGGCCCTCATGGTGACACGGGCTTGACAGGGCGTAAGATTATTGTTGACACATACGGTGGTAAAGGTACTCATGGCGGTGGGGCTTTTTCTGGGAAAGATCCATCGAAGGTTGACAGAAGCGCGGCGTATGCTGCAAGGCATATTGCCAAAAATATGGTTGCTGCCGGTGTATGCGATGAGATGTTGGTGCAATTGAGCTATGCCATCGGAGTGGCTGAGCCCATTAATGTCTATGTCAACACATACGGGACTAATCACACAAAGTTTTCTGATGAAGAGTTGGCTAACGTGGTTTCAGAGCTGTTTGACTGTCGTCCTAAGGCTATTGAAGAGAGACTGAAACTGCGCATGCCTATATATGAAGAGACTGCTACTTACGGACATATGGGAAGAATGCCGAGAATGGTGAGGAAGCATTTCCATAATCAGTATGAAGGCGACAAGGACATTGAAGTGGAGTTGTTTACATGGGAAAAACTTGATTATGTTCAACTAATACAAAACAAACTATCACTATGAAAAAAATTGGATTAGCGCTCGTGTGTGTACTTTGGACGCTGGCAGTCACAGCCCAGCCGCGCCCCTTTGAAATCGATCCGTCTTTTGTACCTTCTTTAGAGTATATGCAGAAGTCATGGTCGGGAGAATATGACGGATTGGAACCAAATTCTGGCATGATTTTATCGTTGAGTAGAACGCTGGTTCTCAATTCGGATCTGACCTACACTAATGAAGTGAAAGGGCAGATAAAGGGACAATCGGACGAAGTCCTGCTGAGGTACGACATAGGAACCTATCAGTATAGCGCAGAAAACCGTACTGTCACCTATTCGATAGATGAGGACTCAACGCTCGATGTCAATATCCTGTTGAGGGGTGAGGAATTGGTCTATGCAGTAAACCATTACAAGGAAGATGGTACTGAGATGACAAGTACAGAGTTGGCCCAGTTTACCGCTGCAGCCACTGACGATGCCAGACAATGGGTACTGTTTGACGGGCAGTTGATGTCGCCTATAGATCCCAGGCAGAAAGCGGTTTATGTTATGTCTGGAGTGGAAGTCCTGCCGTCTGGAATAGCAACGCACTTGTATGGTGTGCGAGGGCAGAGACACAGTCTGTACAACCTGAAGGGACAGCGCGTACAGCAGCCTCAGCGCGGACTGTATGTCCGCTCAAGGCAGAAGTATATCTACAAGTAGCATAGAGTGCAGGATTTCCGTACACATCTTGTACGTTTCCAGAAAAAAGCGTATCTTTGCGGCCGGTTTACAATTTTTCCGGCAATGACAATGAAACGCTATGCAACAATAACGGCTCTGCTGTGCCTCGCGCTGCAGGCTGCGGCAGACGACGGCAAGCTGACCGGCACGGTCATAGGCACTGCCGTGTCGGTCAACTACAGCACCGGACGGCAGTCAACCACCGTCAATACCCGCGCGGATGCCTTCGACGGCAACCTGGACACATTTTTCGCTTCATGGGACCGCAGCTACACATGGGTGGGGCTGGACTTGGGCGAGCCGCACGTCATAACACGTGTGGGCTGGTCGCCGCGAAACGACAGCAACGGCCCGCAGCGCGTGCTGCTGGGCGTGTTCGAGGGCGCCAACCGCGAGGACTTCATGGACGCCCTGCCTCTCTACATCATCGACGAGGCAGGCACCATAGGCCAGCTGTCGTATGCCGACGTAGGCTGCTCGCGCGGCTTCCGCTATGTGCGCTACGTGGGGCCCTCGGATGCCCGCTGCAATGTGGCCGAGGTGGAGTTCTACGGACATCAGGGCGGGGGCGACGACACTCGGCTGTACCAGCTGACCAACCTGCCCACCGTGAGCATACACACCCAGGACGGAGTGCTGCCCTACGACAAGGAACACCAGATAGCCTCGCAGCTGACCGTCATCAGCGACAGCGGCACCACACTGGTCTCGCAGCCCGGCACAACCCGTGAGCGGGGCAACTACTCGCGTGGCTTTCCCAAGAAGCCCTACCGCATAAAGTTCGACCAGAAGCAGCTGATGCCCGGTGCGGCGGGCAAGGCCAGGAAATGGACGCTCATCAACAACTACGGCGACAAGACGCTGATGCGCAATCTGCTGGCTTTCGAGCTGAGTAGGCGCATGGGCATGCCTTACACCCCATACGGGCAGGCGGTGGATGTGCTGATGAACGGCGAGTACGAGGGCTGCTACCAGCTGTGCGACCAGATACAGGTGCACAGGCACCGCGTGAACATAGAGGAGATGACGCCGCAGGACAACAGCGGCGCGGCCCTGACGGGCGGCTACCTGATAGAGATAGACGCATACGCCGGCGAGGAACAGTCGATGTTCTACTCCAGCCGTGGGAACCCCGTCACCATCAAGTCGCCGGGCGAAGACTCCATCACCACCGAGCAGCACCAGTACATAAGCAGCCACTTCAACAAGATGGAGATGCGCTGGTACAGATACCTTGACACCAACACCTTTCTCAGGCATTTCCTGGTGGGCGAGCTGTCGGGCAATACCGACACCTACTGGAGCGTCTTCATGTACAAGCACCGCGACAACGACACCATCTACACCGGACCTGTGTGGGACTTTGACCTGGCTTTCGAGAACGACAACCGCACCTATCCCGTCAACGCGAAGAGCGACTATATCTATCGCAGCGGGGGCAGCTGCACGGGCAACATGCGCAGCTTTGTAGATAACATCGTGGTCAGCAACGCTGCCGCGCGGACACGCCTGTACGAGCTGTGGGACGAGGCGCGGCAGGGCGGACTGACCGAGGAGTACATGACGGCTTACATCGACTCCTTGGAGACCAGCCTCTGGCAGTCGCAGCGGCTCAATTTCCTGCGTTGGCCCATAATGAACGAGAAGGTACACCAGAACCCGCGGCTGTGGGGCAGCTATGCGGCCGAGGTGCAGAACGTGCGCCGCTTCATCGGGGAGCGCATACAGTGGATGGACAACAAGCTTGGCTATACCTACGAGCCTCACTCGGGCATCGCCGCCTGTCGCATTGACTACAGCCAGCCCTACAGTGTGTGGTCGCTAAGCGGCCAGCCGCTCGGCACCGCCACCCACAAGCTGCCCCAGGGCATATACATAGTGCGCCAGGGGCAGGCCGCGCGCAAGGTCAGGAGGTAGAGAGGCGACAAGTCAGCGCTCAATTTCAGACACCTTGTGTTCGGACCGTCTGTTGGCTATCGTCAGATACCAGCAACCTTCGTGACGAACAGGACGGAGAGCGCAACCCATCTGGGCAGGCACATGGCCGTCCTGCGGTGGTGAGACGCGGATGGCGTATTCCACCTTGCAGTCTGTCTCTTTCCAGAATATCAGCCTCTTTATCTCATAGTCGTATATCCTGAACATGTTCATGGCTATCATCTGCTCGCGCCTCTGCTCGGCACTGAGTGGCTGGAGCCGCTCGTTCTTGTCAAGGACATACAGCATATCTACGGCTTCGCGAAACCTGCGGTCCTTCTGCAGGTTGACGTATGTCCGCACCAGGTCGAGTACGGCCAGCGTGTCTTCGCCAGAGATGTCCATCTGTGCCTTAGGAACCTGACTGTCGGCTTGTTGGCTAAGCGACAGTCCGGTCTGATGGTCGCCACAATTGCGAATGACAAATATGGCCATCAGTGCGACGACGGCCACGACTGCTGAAATCTTTAACCACTTCATTCTTTGTGTGTTGCATTATAAAGGACGGGAGAACTACAGCTTGGTTGCTGTTGCCCCTCCCGTCCGTTGTTCAAAAAAAAGTCACATTTTCTTTTTCGGTAAGTGAACTCCTTGCCCGGCCTTTGGGGACGGACAAGGAGTTTTTGCTGCGTTATTGCCTTCTGGCCTGGTTTATGGTCGGGCTGATGGTCAGTTCAACGTCAGTGTAAACCGTACCCCAGTAGTACTTGATGGCCATTGGTATCCAGATGTGGAAGGTGTCGTTTATGGTGGCTCCGTTGTTCACGTAGCCAATCTTGCCGTTGATGCGTTGTCCGGCTGCGGTGGCGTCCCACGAGAGCGCGAGCAGAGGTGCCACGTCGCTGAGCAGCTGCTTGCCGCCGTTGATGTCGGTGGTGGCTCCCTTGATGGTGCCGTCGGCATTAAGTTCTTTCGGGGCTATAGCGTCCTGGCTCACACCATAGAATGAGTAGAAGTTGGGATAGCTGGCAAACTTGTACTCACGCCAGTCCTTGAATTCCACTAGGCTCTCAACCATCCAGTAGCCTCCACCTGCCACAGCGTCGGTAGTGGGTGCGGCATCGATGCCAGTCACGATGATCGGGCACAGGAACTTGGCACGGAAGGTGTTGTTGGCAGAGATATCCATGGCGTAGCAGCCTCTGTAGTTGTTCATGATGAACTCTACGGAGAATGTCTCGGCTATGTTGTTGTGGATGGCATAGTTCAGGATGTCCTCTGCGTAGTCGTTGTGCTGGAAGCAGATGGTGCCGTTATTGAAGACGGTGGGGTCGAACGTGACGACGGCTTGGCGGTTGCTTGTCGGCTCGCCAACCTTCTGGGCGTAGAGCGTCCTCATGTCGTCTGCCACCGACAGTTGGTACTGCTGGCCGCTCGTGCCTGTGACGGTGCGCTTGTTGTATGCGGAATTGGCAATCCAGATGTCGGCGGGATCGTCCACGAAGGTTGTCAGGTGCTCGTCTATACCGCTTATGTTCACCTTGTGACCCACGAAGGTGTTCAGCATGTCAAAGTTGAAATAGGGCTGGCTGTCTCTCTCGGGCACGGACACGTTGGCATGAATCTCCTCGTACTTGCCGGCAACGGCCTGCTCCTTCGAGTCCTGCTGATACCAGTAGGTTATTATCTTGTCCTCGTCGGCCACGGTAGCCTTGCCGTCCTTGTTGGCATATACTATCTGGTCCTCGTCGAGTGTGTACTTCACCCACAGGTCGCTGTAGCCGGCAGCCTGATGTGCGAACTTGGCATAGACGGTTATTGTCTCAAGGTTCATAACATGAGTCACTAATGGATTCGCCACCATTGTCGGATAGAACATTTCCGCAACCTCAACATCTGTCAGTTGTAGCACCAGATTGCCGCCAGACAGGGCGAACGTTCCCTTTCCGTATGCCACTGCGGTAGAGCCGGAGGTGCTGTAAACAGTGGTGTCGAGAATGTACTTGGCTGCGGCAGAGCTGCTGAAGTCGGCCATGACGAGCGTGCTGTTGTACTTCTCCTGGAACTGCTCGACTATGCCGTCCATCTTGACGGTGAAATTCATAGTAGGAGAGCAGTTCAGATAGCCGCCGGTTGACACCTCAGCAGGCTCTGCGCCCTGATCGACAATCAGCATCTTGACATAGCCCACAGACACGGTCTTGTTGTTGCCGTCGAGCAGAAGGATGCGCACCACGTATGTCTCGCCAATGTACTTGGCATCGGCCTCGGCGGGCTTGGTGATGCCCTCGGCGTCAACCTGTCCCAGACTGGCCTGGTCTATCTCCGAGTCGTCGCTCTTCTTGTAGCTCACCAGCTCATACTTGTACTTCAGGCCCGAGGCGGCAAACTCGGCATCGGTGAATGCCTTGTCGCCTTCCTTCTGGCGCGCAGCCGAAGAGGCCACACCATAGTGTGTCTCAATGTGCTGTTTCAGGTCAAGCTCTCCATTGAAGGGCACTTCGAAGGTGACCAGCTCGTCGTGGATGGTTTCCTTGGCCGACGTGCGTATATGGTTCGACTGGTTGTTGCCAGCCTGGTGCTGCGGCAGCCTGTCTTTGTTGGCCAGGATCAGGTTTCCGTAGTAGTTGGGCACCACCAGGGCATAGTCGGACGTGACGGTTCCAGCGGCCACGCTGCTGTTAGAGGAGATGACATCTGCCTCTTTCTTGGTTGCCTGCAGGGCCAGCGTGCTCACCCATGCGTAAATAGCCTCATAGGTATAGTCGTCAATGACGCCGTCGCCATCGAGGTCGAAATTCTTCCTGCCATATACCTCGTCGGCATCGTTCAGGTTCTCCGGGTATGCAATGTTCACCTCCACGTCCAGTATGCCGTTCTCCACGGTTGCGTTTCCAGCGGTGGCTCCTATGGACTTGGTGTCGTTGGCGCGGGTGAGGCTATTCATGGTCTCAACGTCGGAGAACGCGAAATTGTACTTGCTGATGTCTGCCGTTGTCGGGTTCAGATGGTAGCGTGCGTGTGCCGACGGCGCCCAGGTGGAGTAGGTGAGGCCCGTGGTGGGTATGGCATATTCGTAGTCGCCGTCAACGGACAGGGTTCCGTCGCCAGAGCGGTTGTAAATCTCGCAACCGGTGAAACTCTGTACGTCAATGGTGCCAAAGCCGTAGAGGTACTGGCTGGGATAATAGACCAGACTAGTGATGGACTTCTCTATCAGCACAGCCAGGGCGTTCACTTGGCTCTGTAGGCTGTTGATGGCATCGTTCACCTGTGTCATCTTCTCCTTCAGCGTGGCTATGTCTTGCTTGTTGGCCTCCACATCTCCTTTGACGCTGTTTACAAGCGCGATGGCCTCGGAGAGCTTTGTTTCGGTTTCGGCTTTCCAAGACTCAATGGCTGCAACGCTTGCATTGACAGAGGCAAGCTGCGATGTCAGGACGTCTATCTGCCCCTGGAAATCCTTGCCCTCAATCTCTGCCTTCCATGCGTTAAGGGCGTCCAGCTGAAGTTGAAGGTTTGCCACTGCTGCAATGCGTGCGGCCTCTTCTGCGGTCAGACTGGCTGCCAGCGCCTCGTAGTTGCCAGTCAGAGCGGCGTACTTGGCGGCAATGTCTTGCTGCAGGGCATCAAAGTCTTCCTGCGACACCTTGCCGGCCATCAGCGCGTTAAGGTTGTCGATGGCCTGAGTGCATGTTGCAATCTGTGCCAGCAGGCTTGCCTCCTTGGCGGCCAGGTCAGACTCCAGAGAGAGAATCCTGTCTGCCAGTGATTCCACCACTGTGGCATCTGCCTTCTGGCTGATGGCCTGTTGCATGGCGGCCTTGGCCTCGGCAATGGCTGTCTCGTATGAGGACTTCACGTTCTCCAACTGTGAGGCCAGTGAGGTCTGAAGAGACTCCAACGATGCCTGCAGAGAGGCATTGGATGACTTGACGGCGTCCAGCTGTTCTTGCAGAGACGAGATGTCATCGTCGTAGCTCTTGCATGACTGTACCACACCGCAGGCAGTCAGGATGGTAACTGCCGACATGCATACATTCAGAAATTTTCTTTTCATAGTTTTTTGGGATTTTGTTTGACTTTAATTGGGTATTTGATTACATCTAATATTAATATGTAGGCCGACAACCTTCTTTCCCGAGAGCGTGTCAAGTGGTGTCTTGTCCACGCATTTTCGGCTGCAAAGTTACGGCGAAAGAACGATATAAGCCCCCTTATTCCGTATCATCAATGATACGTGTATCAAAGTTGAGACGCTCACTGTACTCTCTGAACAGGTCGCAATGCAAGTATTCGCATACGCGGTACAGTATTTCGGTGTCGATGCTATGTGCCCTGAACAGGCGGTATGCGTTGGGGCGCTGTAGTCCCAGCGCCTCGGCAAAGTCCTTGACCTGGATGCCACGGCTGCGCAGTTCCTGCTCTATACGCTCTCCTATGGAAAAGGTCTTAGGCATTTTGTGTTGTCTTGTTCAAGACTGAGCCTGCTTCCTCCCCAGCGTCAGGCTTTACGTTGATTAGGTGTGAAATATGAAAAAAGCGTAGGAGAATGCCCCTTGTCCGTCTTCATAGTAGGTATCGCCAAACACCCTCGTCGAGATGAACAATTACATAACACCCACGCCATATATGCACGAGCAAACAGCGTGAGAGCCGTATGCATGCGTACACATACAGTCAAGTGTTTCTGTAGTTATTCCCCTTCGACTCAGTAAATTGGCGATTTCACTATGAAAGGCAGAATATACAGGAACGCCCTTTTTGTCTGCACCGGTGGCACCCAACTGGCGTCGGTATGCCACCTATGCAGTTGCAAAGGTATAAAATGAGAGTGGAATGAACAAATAAAAATGTGTTTGCGACGTCCGCGTTAGAAAACTTTAACACAACTATCCACTTGTAGAATCGAATATTTCCGGACAAAAAACAAATGGCGGAGAAAAACGTCATTCTGGGGCATGTTTTCTATGACGCTGTACAACAGACGGTTAGTAAAACAGCGGCCTTTTTACGCTGCAACTGGGGCCCCGCAACACCGCAACGGAGGCCCCATCACCTCGCAACGGAGGCCCAGTTGCAGCCCAACGGAGGCCCAGTTGCAGCCCAACGGAGGCCCAGTTGCAGCCCAACGGAGGCCCAGTCGCGATGCGAGGGAGGCTCAGTCGCGAGGGCGCGGGAATAGTGTTGGCGCGCACAGGGGAAACAATCCGATGGTATGTGGAATAAATTTCCACAACCGACCGCATCTTTTCACTCTAAAAGTGTAGAAAACTCGTGTGGTCTTAGGTTATCAGCTGCTCGTAGAGCGCGGCGGCGGCTCGCAACTCGCTCAGGCATATATACTCGTCGGCAG
>FLNV01000545.1_pt1 | contig 75987 bp, 64 predicted proteins | sample 1140351 | NCBI WGS metagenome assembly FLNV01 (sample SAMEA3878207, study PRJEB12797) | bioreactor metagenome | biome: Moose rumen | place: Sweden | collected 2011-10 | reverse complement strand
AGAATCACCACCACTTTTTCGCCATATTTCTCATAGCATGAAAGAATCATGTTTTTCAGACGTCCGCCCAGAGTTTCCGACTTGCAACAAATTCCGAGACGTCTTTCCTGTTCGCTTAGCAAATCATGTAAAAGTGATATAATCTTCTCAGGATCTATCTCCTTCACCGAAGCCAGACTGAGATGAATCACAGGATACTTCTTCCATTCCGTTTCCAACCTCTCCATAGCCAGGCCCTTGAACAGCTCCTTCTCACCACGAAAATAAGACGCCAGGGTCGATACCAGCAGCGACTTGCCAAACCTCCGCGGACGGCTCAGAAACACATAAGCATACGACTGAACCAACTTATAAATCTGTTCAGTCTTATCAACATACAACATGTTTTCATTTATGATTTTCTCAAATGTCTGGATGCCCAGTGGGTAGCGTCTCGTTATTTCCATAATGCCACTATTTTTTGCGAATTTAGCAAAAAATACATTAACAACAAAATTTTGCCCGTTATTTACTCAAATGGTGATCCGTTCAGCCATATTTGCTTGACAATAGGAGTTGTATAGGCATAAGGGATGAAAGAGAGGCCAGGTATAGGCTGAGTGATAAAGAAATTGGCTGTTTTGCCCTTGGCTATCGACCCCACTATATCCGAAACACCCATTGCGGCTGCAGAGTTGATTGTCGTGGCGTTGAGTGCTTCCTCAGGCAATAGTCGCATCTTGATACATGCGAGGGAGAGGCAGAATTTCATGTCGCCTGAGGGTGTGGAGCCCGGATTATAGTCGCTGGCGATGGCCACGGGCAGTCCGGCTTCAATCATTCGGCGTGCCGGAGCGAACGGCATATTGAGGAAAAACGACGTGCCTGGCAAGGCTGTAGGAATGGTTCCAGGATTTTCTTCCAGCAATTTGATGTCGCGGTCGGTCATGCTTTCGAGGTGGTCCACCGAGAGCGCTTGGTGCCTAACCGCCACATCCACTCCACCCGAATCGGCCAGTTCCTGACCGTGTATCTTCGGATGCATGCCCCATTTGGCACCTGCTTCGAGCAATCGTGCCGTTTCATCGGGAGTGAAGAACCCACGGTCGCAGAACACGTCGATGAAATCGGCCAATCCCTGGCGACCCACCTCCGGGATGGTTTCTCGAATCAGCATATCCACATATTCACTCTGACGGCCTTTATATTCTCTCGACACGGCATGAGCACCGAGGAATGTGCTGCGAACAATCAAAGGAGCGGATTCCTTGATTCTGCGTATCACTCGCAGCATCTTCAACTCATCCTCGGTATTGAGCCCATATCCGCTTTTTATCTCTACGGCTCCCGTGCCTTTAAGAATTATTTCCCTGATGCGCACCATGGCTTGGCTGTAGAGTTCGTCCTCACTCATGTCGTGCAGGCGGTCGGCAGAATTGAGGATTCCCCCACCCCTTCGGGCGATCTCCTCATAGCTGAGTCCACGGATCTTATCCACAAATTCACCATGACGACTATCGGCATAGACGAGATGGGTGTGGCTGTCGCAGAAGGAAGGCAGGAGAGTGCCTCCCTCAGCATCAACCATACTCAACGACTGCGACGCACAAACTTCGGGATATTTGTCAAAGGGGTTTCCTGTGCCGAAATCCTCTATCTTATCATCTTTCAGGAGCAACCAAGCATCATGAAGACAGTCAAAGGACTGCATTTCCTTGCCACGGCGCACCTTCAACCCACCATTGTCAATCCCTGCAAGTAGTGCGATATTGTGAATAAGAGTTCTCATTTTCTCAGGAATTGAATTGCTTTCTCAATCAGCGGATACATCACCACATCGTCGGTGATGAACGGCACTTCCTTTCGGAAAGCCTCATGAATCTTCATAAGCACCGGCGACGACTTCTTCGGGAATCGGAATTCAAGTGCCTGAGCCGCGTTGAAGAGTTCGATTGCCAGCACACGCTCGGTGTTGAGAATCACCTTATGGAGCTTTATGGCTGCATTTGCACCCATCGACACTATGTCTTCCTGGTCCTGGCACGACGGTATGCTGTCGACGCTCGACGGCATGGCGAGGCTCTTGTTGAGCGAAACACACGAGGCCGCAGTGTACTGCGTGATCATGAATCCGCTGTTGAGACCTGAGTTAGCCACAAGGAAATCGGGCAGTCCACGCAGTCCCGACACCAGTCGGTAGATTCGTCGCTCAGCTATATTCGACAGTTCGCTCATGGCGATTGACAATGCGTCGATAGGCAGTGCTATAGGTTCCCCGTGGAAGTTGCCGGCAGAAATAATCATATCCTCATCGGCACAGACCACCGGGTTGTCGGTCACGGAATTGATTTCTATATCTATTACTGAACGCACATAATTCAGGGTGTCCTTCACGGCTCCATGCACCTGCGGCACGCAACGGAAAGAATAAGGGTCCTGCACATGCACCTTCTCAGCCGAGATGAGTTCGCTGCCCCTGAGCAGTTCGCGGATTCGTGATGCCGTCTCCATCTGTCCTTTGTGCGGTCTGACCACATGCACCGGAGTGAGGAACGGGTCGATACGTCCGTCGAAGGCATCGATCGACATGGCGGCAATCTTATCCGCCCAACGGCTCAGGCGCTCAGCCTCAATGATACACCACACAGCGTATGCACTCATATTCTGAGTTCCGTTGAGCAATGCCAGCCCTTCCTTCGACGCCATCTGGATAGGTTCCCAGTTCATGCGTTTGAGCATCTCTGCACCGCTTATGATTTCGCCGTTCATCTCCACTTCGCCTTCGCCCACAAGCGGCAGACACAGATGTGCCAACGGAACCAAGTCGCCGGATGCACCAAGCGAACCCTGACGATAGACCACCGGGGTGATGTCGTGGTTGAAGAAATCGATGAGTCGCTCCACCGTGTCGAGTTTGCAACCCGAATAGCCGTAGGAAAGCGACTGGACTTTCAGCAGGATCATCATCCTGACGATGTCCTTCTGGGTGCGCTCGCCCACTCCGCAGGCATGGCTCTTGATGAGGTTGACCTGGAGTTGCGAAAGCTGGTCGTCGCTCACGCTTACCTTACACAGGGAGCCGAAGCCAGTGGTCACACCATAGATTGGTTCTTTCTCTGTTGCTATTTTCTTGTCGAGGTATTCACGACAACGGATAATCCGCTGACGAGCCTCATCGCTTAATTCTATCTTATATCCTTTTTTTATTATTTCCCCCACACGCTCAATAGAGAGGTGCTCTGATGAAATATAGTGGATCATATTATTATAAATTAGGAATTAGAAATTATAAATTAGGAATTATTTTAGTTAACAAGTAGATAAGTTCGTTGTAGTTGCAGGCGTTTTTTCTTCAGGTCATGTCGAAATATCGACATATCGGTATTTCGACACTCAACACTCAACCACAAACTATAAACTATTATCTATCACTTCGTCATCCACAAGGTTAGGGAGAGTGACTTGCAATCCAGGAGTTCGCTCCATCTCTCGCTTGATGGCATCCATGCTGCCTTTATTGCGTGCCCACGAACGGCGTGCGATGCCGTTGTTGACATCCCAGAAGAGCATTTGGCGGATTCGTCTGTCGGCCTCTTCAGATCCGTCGATGACCATTCCGAATCCTCCGTTGATTACTTCGCCCCATCCTACTCCTCCACCGTTGTGGATGCTCACCCATGTGGCACCTCGAAAGGCATCGCCAATGACATTCTGCACTGCCATGTCGGCACAGAACTGCGAACCGTCGTAGATATTGGACGTCTCACGGAACGGAGAGTCGGTTCCGCTCACGTCGTGATGGTCGCGTCCGAGCACCACCGGTCTACTGATTCGTCCCTCGCGGATAGCCTTGTTGAATGCCAGAGCGATGCTTGTACGTCCTTCAGCATCGGCATAGAGGATTCTTGCCTGTGAGCCTACCACCAAGTGGTTGCGTCCAGCCTCACGAATCCAGTGGAGGTTGTCGGCAAGCTGACCTTTTATGTCGTCCGGAGCCGACTTCATCATGTTTTCGAGCACATCGCCTGCCAATTGGTCGGTGGTTTCCAGATCCTTAGGGTCGGCAGACGAGCACACCCATCGGAACGGTCCGAATCCGTAGTCGAAGAAGAGCGGTCCCATGATGTCCTGCACATAGGACGGATAGCGATACTTATCGCCACTGAACACATCAGCTCCCGCCCTACCCGATTCAAGAAGGAAGGCATTGCCGTAATCGAAGAAATACATGCCTTTAGAAGCCAAACGGTTGATGGCAGCCACCTGCCGTCGGAGCGACTCCTGCACTTTCTGCTTGAACAGTTCAGGCTGCTCCGCCATCATCTTCTGTGACTCTTCCAGGGTCAGCCCCACAGGATAATAGCCACCTGCCCACGGATTATGGAGTGATGTCTGGTCGCTTCCGAGGTCCACTGCCATGTCTTCGTCGGCAAGGCGTTCCCAAAGGTCCACCACATTTCCCACATATGCAAGCGATATGGTTTTATGCTCAGCCACTGCCTTGCGAATGACCGGGATGAGTTCGTCGAGGTCGGTGTGGAGTTCGTCCACCCATCCCTGGTCGTAGCGTTTCTGAGCTGCCTTCGGGTTGATTTCCGCTGTCACGCTCACCACTCCTGCTATGTTGCCCGCTTTAGGCTGAGCGCCCGACATGCCGCCCAGTCCGGCGGTGACGAAGAGAATCTGACGATTAGGATCCTTGCCCTCCAGATTCTTCACCCGTCGAGCCGCATTAAGCACAGTGATGGTGGTTCCGTGCACAATTCCCTGGGGGCCGATATACATATACGAGCCGGCAGTCATCTGTCCGTATTGTGTCACTCCCAATGCGTTGCCCCGCTCCCAGTCGTCGGGTTTGGAGTAGTTGGGGATGACCATTCCGTTGGTCACCACCACACGTGGAGCATCACGGTGTGAAGGAAAGAGTCCGAGCGGATGGCCCGAATACATCACGAGGGTTTGCTCATCGGTCATTTCCGACAAGTATTTCATCACAAGGCGGTATTGTGCCCAATTCTGGAACACGGCTCCGTTGCCTCCGTAGGTGATAAGTTCATGCGGATGCTGTGCCACCCGTGGGTCGAGATTGTTCTGAATCATCATCATGATGGCCGCCGCCTGCCTGCTCTTGTGCGGATAGTCGTCGATTGGACGTGCATACATCTCGTATGAAGGGCGGAACCTATACATATAGATACGTCCATATCTGCGCAACTCTTCTGCAAATTCAGGTGCCAGAGCGGCATGCATCTCTTTCGGGAAATAACGCAGTGCGTTACGCAGTGCGAGCCGTTTCTGCTCCTTTGTGAGGATGTCTTTCCGACGTGGTGCATGATTCACCGACTCGTCGTAGGGAGGCATCTCCGGCAAAGTGGTCGGAATGCCTTCCTGAATGTTTTTCTGGAATTGTGTCATAGTTTTTCTTCTACTATTTTAAGGATTTCTCGTTCATGTTGATCAGCTTCGGCAACCAATTTCATGGCTTCATCGATAAGCGACTGTGCACATGTCTTGTCATCGAGTCCAGCCGCATTGATTCTCACGTTCAATCCAGCTCCATGTACAGCCGCACGAGCAGCCAATGCACCTACGCCCGCATCGCTTACGCTTGCCGGATTGCCTTCCTCAGCCATAGCACGGCATAAATCGAATACCCGCATAGAGGCTTTCATCGTGCGCATCGGAACCTGAGCGGCAAAGAGCGTGGCAGCCTGTATGGCATCGTGGCGTGCCTGTATCTCCTCTTCTGTTTTCTTAGGCATGGCGAAAGCGTCCATAATGGCATTGAAGGCATCGGTATCTTCATCGACGAGGTGCATGAGTTCCGCCATCATCGACTGCCCTTTCTCGGCCCATCCGGAGAATTCATTCCAGCGGTCGTCCCATCCGCGCTTGTGTGACGAGAGGTTAGCCACCATCGTGCCGAGCGCCGCACCAAGCGCACCCATATATGCAGAGACAGTACCACCTCCCGGTGCCGGACTTTCACGCGAGGTTTCGTCGGCGAAGTCCTTCACGGTGAGGTCCACCAGTTTTTTCCTATTCTCCTCAGCTCCGTCCTCAAGCAGGAATTCGATGACTTTCTCCCTCGGGTTGAATGGCTTAAGATCGTCGAGGCCCATGCTCTTTATGGCTATCCGGATTATGTCGTTTTCTGGAATGCCCGTGGAGCGTTGCTGCTTCTGCAGGAAATATTTCCCGGCTTCGATGAGTGTGCGTTTCGGTATAAGTCCCACGATTTCCGTGCCTGTCACCCTTATGCCTCGGTTTTGGGCGCATCGGCACACCTCGTCGAACGCCACATGTAGCGGTGTGGTTGATATGTTTGTGATGTTCATCGACACCTGTGCTATTCCATATTCGTCGATAAACCATCCTATGGCTTTGGTGCCCTTGAGAGTTCCCGGCTGCATCAGCGTGTTGCCGTCAGCGTCTTTCAGCACTTTCCCGGTTAGAGCTCCACCTTCACGCTTAGGGCGTCCCTTCTCCCTCACATCGAAGGCGATGGCATTAGCGCGACGGGTGGATGTGGTGTTGAGATTGAAATTCACGGCTATGAGGAAATCTCTTGCCCCCACGGCAGTGCATCCTGTGCGTTGTATATGCTCAGGTATGATGGTTTCGTCCGTCTTCATCGGGTTGAAGTCGGGTTGCTTGCCCGGTGTGGTGAGTTTGGCTGTAAGTGCCTCATATTCCCCCTCACGGCACACTGCGAGGTTTTTCCTCTCATCGGTGAATGCCGCCGCTTCATAGCAATAGCACGGGATGGAAAGTTCGTCGGCAATACGTCTTGCCAGTTGGCGTGCGAGTTCGGCGCATTCCTCGAGCGAGATTCCGCTCACGGGAATCAACGGCAACACGTCGGTGGCACCCATTCGGGGATGTGCTCCATGATGAAGCCGCATGTCGATGAGTTCGCCGGCTTTTCTTACCGACTGAAAGGCGGCTTCAACCACATCGTCGGGTTCTCCCACGAAGGTCACGACAGTGCGGTTTGTAGCTTCACCCGGGTCAACATCGAGCAGGCGCACACCTTTCACCTTCGTGATTTCAGCCGTTATGGCATTGATAACATTCATATCACGCCCTTCGCTGAAATTCGGCACACACTCGATAATTCTTTTCGTTTGGTTCATAGTATTCGTTTGTTGTGTTTTTTATGTGTTTTAGACAAATTTTTTCAAAGTTACGAAAAACTATTTATAATACGCAATTTTTTTCGGCTTAAAGGTTTTGATTTTTATATTTAAATTCGTTACTTTGTAAGCAAGATGTGAAAAAAACGCGGAATATGATATACAACGAACTGGGCAAGACCGGCATGAGAGTATCGAACCTGAGCTACGGTGCGTCATCTCTTGGCGGAGTGTTTCACGACATCCGTGAATCCGAAGGCATCAAAGCCGTCCATGTGGCAATCGACAACGGCATCAACTTCATAGACGTGTCGCCCTACTACGGCCACACGAAGGCGGAGACGGTGCTTGGCAAAGCACTGAAGGACATTTCCCGCGGGAAATACTATCTGTCGACGAAGGTTGGCCGCTACGGTAAAGACGGAGTGAACACCTGGGACTATTCAGCCTCCCGTGTGAAGTCGAGCGTATATGAAAGCCTGGAACGTCTGGGCATAGACTATATCGACCTGATCAATGTTCACGACATAGAATTTCAGGGCGACCTGCCCGGCGGTTTGCAGAAAGTGGCAGAGGAGACCTTGCCCGCTTTGTCGGATTTGAAATCCGAGGGAGTCGTAAGACACATAGGCATAACCGACCTCCAGCCAGAAAACCTGAAATGGGTAATAGAGCACTCAGAGCCGGGCATGGTGGAGAGCGTGCTTTGCTTCTGCCACTACTGTCTGAACGACATGCTTCTGACCGACTATTTCGGCTTTCTTGAGGACCGCGGCATAGGGGTGATCAACGCCTCTCCTCTGTCCATGGGTCTGTTGTCGATGCGGGGTGCGCCCGACTGGCACCCAGCTCCGGCAAGTCTTCGTGATGCATGCAGGAGAGCTGCCGACTATTGCCATTCGAAAGGGTATGCCATCGAAAAACTCGCCATGCAGTTTTCCACCTCGCTCAACGAACATATAGCCACCACACTGTTCAGTTCAGCCAACCCGTCGAACGTGCTGAAAAACATCGGATATGTGAATGAAGAGATGGACGAGTCGCTGGTGAGGGAGGTTCAGGCTATTATCGGCGACCAGATGGGAGTGAGATGGCGAAACAGCTGACCCGACATTCCAACATCAATTTCCCGAGAGCCTTTTTATAGTTTATACTATCAAGAACATTAATAAATCACATGATTATAATAGATGCACATAGCCATTTGTGGGAGAGTCAGGACACGAAATGGAACGGCAAGAGAATCAAGAGTCTGCCGAACGGACGTGCCGAGTTTCTCGGAGAAGAAGTGCAGATGCTTCCGCCGTTCATGACCGACGGCAGGAACAGTGCCGAGGTGTTTCTCTCAAACATGGACTACGCCCAGGTGGGCGGCGCCGTAGTGGTTCAGGAATTCATCGACGGCATACAAAACACATATCTTTCGCAAGTGCAGACGAAATATCCCAACCGTTTCTTCGTGCATGCCATGTGCGACTATTTCACCCCCGGCTTTGCAGACGAGGCATCCAGACTGCTCGACAACGGTTTCCGTGGAATTGCCATACCGGGCCACAGGCTGATTACCGACAAGGAGCGCATCCGTCTGAACAGCGACGAGATGATGAAGATGTTTCACGACATGGAGCGTCGTGGCGCGGTGCTGTCGCTCTGTCTTGCCGACGGCGACACACAGGTGGGTGAGGTGTCCGACGTGGTGAGCGAATGCCCTGATTTGCGGATTACGATCGGACATTTCGGAATGCCAACCAGCAGAGGGTGGCATTCGCAGTTGGACTTGTGCCTGCATACTAATATATACCTGGAGAGCGGCGGAATCACATGGCTCTATAATTCCGAATTCTACCCCTTCCCCACTGCCATGCGGGTAATACGCGAGGCGATTGACCGTGTGGGTATTGACAAACTGATGTGGGGAAGCGACTATCCGCGAACGATTACCGCAATCACCTACCGGATGTCGTATGACTTCGTGTTGAAGAGCGACCTGCTCACCGAAAAAGAGAAAGAACAGTTTTTAGGCAAGAACGCCATGGACTTCTATGGCTTCAATCATTTGCCCGAATTACCTTATATAAAAAACATGTCAGAATGAAAGCGTTAGAGATCAATGGATATAGGAGCATCAGCATGGTGGATTTGCCAAAGCCGGAACCATCCGATGGTGAGATTCTCCTCAAGACAGAATACGTGGGTTTCTGCGGTTCGGACTTGAACACTTTCCGCGGAAAGAACACCCTTGCCAAGATGCCCGTGATTCCCGGTCATGAGATTTGCGCCCGCATAGAGTCGGCCGGTTCGAATGTGCCCGAGGGCTTCACACCCGGCATGCTGGTCACCTGTGACCCTTACACAGGCTGCGGCCATTGCTCCGCATGCCTGAACGAACGTTCGAATGCCTGTGAGCACAATGCCACGCTGGGCGTTCAGCGCGACGGCGGCATGTGCGAGTATCTCGTAATGCCATGGCAGAAAGTTCTGCCTGCCGGGCAGTTGGATCCCGCCTCAGTGGCACTTGTAGAGCCGATGAGCGTCGGCTTTCATGCAGTGGATCGTGGGTCGGTGACCGACATCGACACGGTGATGGTGATAGGATGCGGAATGATCGGCATAGGTGCCATCATACGTTCCGCCATGCGTGGTGCCACAGTTATAGCAGTCGACATCGACGATTCCAAGCTTGAGATGGCAAAGTCGTTTGGTGCCAAGCACGTGATAAACAGCAAGGATGACGACATTCACCAGCGTATTTCCGACATCACAGGCGGCAGAGGCGCCAGCAAGGTAATAGAAGCCGTAGGCAGTCCGCTGACCCAGCGTCAAGCAATAGAGGAAGTGGGATTTACCGGTACTGTGGTGTTCATAGGTTATGCCCCGTCTGAAACCACATTCCTCACCAAGCTCTTCGTTCAGAAGGAACTCGACATACGCGGCTCGCGTAACGCCAAGCCTTCGGACTTCCGTGCCGTCATCCATTTTCTTGAGCACACGTCATGCCCTATAGAAAAATTGGTCAGCATGAAAATCAAGCCAGAGGAGGCTCAAGCGTCCCTTGAAAAATGGAATGCATCGCCCGGCAAGGTGTTCAGGATTCTCGTTGGATTTTGATGCCGAATATTCACACATATAAATAAGCTCTGCAAAAGCCACAAATCACAAACACAAGAATATAATGGAAACACAATCCCAAAAGCCGCTGATACCCCGCAAATATCTGGTGACATTCATTCTGATTACCAGTCTGTTTGCATTATGGGGCTTTGCCAACGACATAACCAACCCGATGGTGGCTGCATTCCAGACCGTGATGGAGATATCCGCCACCAAGGCATCGATGATCCAGTTCGCCTTCTATGGCGGCTATGCCACCATGGCGATTCCAGCCGCACTCTTCGTCCGCCGTTACAGTTATAAGAAAGGTGTGCTGATGGGGCTTGCCCTTTATGCCGTGGGAGCATTCCTGTTCATCCCTGCCGCAGCCTACCAAGAATTCGCCTTCTTCTGCATATCACTATATATACTGACCTTCGGACTCGCCTTTCTTGAAACCACAGCCAATCCGTTCATACTGTCGTTGGGCGACAAATCCACCTCGACTCGTCGTCTGAATCTGGCGCAGGCATTCAACCCCATGGGTTCGTTATGCGGCATGGCAGTGGCTTCCACCCTCGTGCTTCCCAATCTCATATCCGACCAGCGCGATTCAGCCGGCAACATACTGTTCAACGGTCTGAGCGAAGCTGAGAAAGCCGACATCCGTCTGCACGACCTTGCCATCATCCGCAATCCATACGTTATCATCGGTCTGGTGGTGGGGGCTGTTTTCATCATAATCGCCCTGACGAAGATGCCGAACACCCATAGCGAAGAACTCAAGCAGCAGGGCATAAAGAACAGCACGAGGCAAACACTGTCGAACCTATGGCACAACGTGATTTACTGCGAAGGCGTAGTTGCACAGATGTTTTACGTAGCTGCACAAATCATGACATGGACATTCATCATCCATTATGCCGACAATCTGGGGATTGACAAGGCCACAGCACAGAATTACAACATCATAGCAATGGCGTTGTTCCTCTGCAGCCGTTTCATCACCACACTTCTCATGCAGTTCATAAACTCACGCAAGCTGCTCGCCATATTCAGCATCGGCGCCATCCTGTGCTGCTTAGGCACGATTCTCATCGTCGGCAAAGCGGGACTCTATTGCCTTATAGGCATCAGTTTCTTCATGTCGCTTATGTTCCCTACCATCTACGGAATCGCACTTGAAGACGTCGACAGCAAAGACACCACCCTCGGTGCCGCCTTCCTCGTGATGGCAATTGTAGGCGGTGCGCTTATGCCACCTCTACAGGGTCTTATCATCGACCAAGGCACACTTGCAGGCCATCCGGCAGTGAACGTGTCGTTCGCGCTGCCACTCCTGTGCTTCTGCATCACGCTCTTCTATGGCATTCATGCCGTTCGACGGGTAAAAGCACAGCAGTTCAGCAGAAGCAACAAACAGTCTTGAAAGTCGAGAGACCTTTGAAAGACGAGAGCATTTTTTTAGTTATTATCGTGTCAAGCAATCCTATTGCGACCTGTCATGCCGCATGCACACGGTCTGCAGCCCGTCGGGGCTGATCACTATCCGGTGGCGACCCTTGCGCAAAGTTAAAGCAAACATGAAGAGGGTTCGACGCCCGATTTCGCTTTTCAGAAGCGATTGTGATAAATTCCGAAACATTAATAAAACTAATAATATATGAAACGACTAAACATTTTGATGATATTATTTGCGATATCAGTATTAGGCATACGGGCCCAAGAGTTGCCGGTATATCAGGACCTGTCGAAAGACATAGAGGCCCGCATTGACGATGCCTTGAGCCGCATGACATTAGCAGAGAAAGTGGCATTATGCCATGCCCAGGGCAAGTTCTATTCCAACGGAGTGCCGCGTCTGGGCATTCCCGGACTGTGGATGTCGGACGGTCCGCATGGTGTGCGTGCCGAGATGGACTGGAAAGAATGGCGTCAGGCCGGTTGGGAGATTGACTCCTGCACCGCCTTTCCGTCGCTCACATGCCTTGCCGCCACATGGAACGAGGAAATGTCGCTGAAATACGGGCAGGCTATAGGCGAAGAGGCAGCCTACCGCGGCAAGCACGTGCTGCTGGGACCGGGCGTGAACATCTATCGCACCCCTCTCAACGGCAGGAATTTCGAATATATGGGTGAGGACCCCTTCTTGAGCTCACGGATGTGTGTGCCATATATAAAAGGTGTGCAAAGCAACGGCGTGTCGTGCTGCGTGAAGCATTTCGCGCTTAACAACCAGGAGCGCAACCGCTGGAGCATCAATGTGGAGGTGAGCGAGCAGGCTCTCCGCCAGCTCTATCTCCCGGCCTTCAAGGCAGCCGTGGAGGAAGGCGGGGTGTGGTGCGTGATGGGTTCCTACAACAAACTGCGCGGCACCCACTGCAGCCACAACGATTATCTTCTCAATCAGATACTTAAGAATGAATGGGGTTTCAACGGAGTGGTGATGAGCGACTGGGATGCCACCCACGACCTTCACCAGGCCATATTCAACGGGCTCGACATAGAGATGGGCACATCCCAACGGCCCGACAAGGGAATCAAAGGCGACCAGTTCACATTCAACGAGTCGTATCTTGCAAACGACTTCCTCCGTCTGCTTGAAAAGGGTGAAGTGGCGGAGGAGGTTGTCAACGAGAAGGCACGTCGTGTGCTGCGCCTGATTTTCCGCACGTCATTTTCACCCGTCCGTCATACAGGCAATATGGACTATGCCGCCCACTCCGCCGTCTGCCGCGAGATTGGCGGTGAAGGGATTGTGCTGCTACAAAATGAGAAGAGTCAGGATTTCAAGACACCGCTTCTTCCTTTTTCCAACTGGATGACAGCAGAGAGCACTATACTCGTGGTGGGCGACAATGCCACCCGTCGTCTGACTGAAAACGGAGGCTCGTCGGAATTGAAAGTGCAGCATGAAACGAGTGTGTACGAAGCGTTGCAGCGTGAATATGGCGAACGTGTGATGCTTGTCGACGGATACAGTCCGATGCCTGAACGCATGTCGGCTGAAGAGCGGGAGCAATGGGAGTCGACTGATGCCGCCAAACGTGCCCAGACTGTGCTTCTTGCCCGTACGGCAGACGTGGTGGTGTTTGTGGGCGGATTGAACAAGGAGCGTTTCCAGGATTGTGAAGACACCGACCGCAAGCAGTATGAACTGCCTTATAATCAGGCTGAGCTGATCCGTGACATCGCTGAGGTGAATCCCGATATCGTGTGTGTCCTGATGTCGGGCAATGCCGTTCAGATGGACTGGGCGGACCATACGCCTGCCATCCTTCAGGCATGGTATCTGGGCAGCGAAGCAGGCACTGCTGTGACCGACATCCTCACCGGCAGAGTGAATCCAAGTGGCAAGATGCCGTTCTCCATACCGTTCAAGCTGGAGGACTGCGCCGCCCACAGCTTCGGCCAGCAGGCCTATCCGGGCGACGGCAAGACGGTGAACTACATGGAGGGAGTGCTCGTGGGCTACCGCTGGCACGACAGCAAGGACATCCCTGCACGCTTTGCTTTCGGACATGGCCTGAGCTACACCACCTTCGACTATTCCAAAGCCCGCATTTCTGAGCTCGACGGAAAGTGGAGGATCAGCGTAAACGTGAAGAACACCGGCAGTATTGCCGGCAAGGAAGTGGTGCAACTGTATATCGGCAAGGACAACCCCGACCCTCGCATTCCGAGAGCGAAGAAGGAGCTGAAGGGATTCCAGAAAGTATATCTACGTCCGGGAGAGTCGCAGACCGTGGAATTCACTGTAGACCCGTCGACCGACCTCCGCTATTATGATGAAGCGGCAGGCGAATGGCGTACCGAATCCGGCAAATACACAATCTACATCGGAAGTTCTTCTGCCGACATCAGAGCTCGTCTGAACGCCAAACTACCGGCAGAGTGAGCCATGCAAATCACATTATTTGCGAACGCGAATAGTATATGGTAAAGGTGTTGCGACAACAATTACTTGTTCTTGGACGGTTGTTTTTCGTCTTTGGAGAAGAGTCGTTGTGGTGTAAAGTATTTCGACTTGTAGATTTGTGAAGGCATGATGACGCTGTCGAACGAAGCGATGAGTACATTGTAGGAATGCCGCTCCGGTCCCACGAGGTCGTATCCAGCCTTTAGGTAGGAATAATAAAGGAGTTCGGAGCAGTAGAGCCGAGTTGTGTCGCGGTCGTCATAGTCGTCGTCGAAGAGCGTATGCCGGTAGAACGCCGCTTTAGCCGCTTCCGCCGCCTTCAACGGTGCGACCGAGTCGACGGTCATTCGGCAATAGCCGCCAGCCGACGCCCTGTCGATTCTCCAGAACATCTCGGGGCGATCCATCTTCACCCTGTCGACATCTCCGTCGAAGTCGGGCTCGTCGGGCACTGAATGGACGATTCGAATCTGCCCTGCCGAGTCGACCGCGATTCCGCAATGAGAATACTCGCCGTTGGCGTCAGCCCACACCACCGCATCGCTCTCCATGGAATTGCCGAGGCGGAACACCACGTCGCCCGGCTTGAGTTCGAGGTCGTCGGGCATGATGGAATAGAGTTCGCCCTGCTGGCATGATAAGAAAGAAATGATGACTGCAGGAATCAGGCAAAAAGGAATCAGAATAGAGATGAATTTATGCATAATCGTAACTAAATCGGATGAATTTCGGATGAATTTTAAGATTTTTTTGCAAATTTAGTCAAAATGGATGAAAAAAAAGGCAAAAAAGATAGAATTCAAAAAAAAAAGTATATCTTTGCAACGGATAATGTTCAGAGGCAAAATGGCCTTGGCAATAAAAAGAATTGAAACACCTTATCTTGAGTTACATTCAAAGAAAACAACATAAACGAGTGAAAAAAGCCCCAGGGCTTTATATATAGATTGTAGAAAAACTTAGTATTAACCCTTTTATTAATTAAAAAAACAAAAAGAAATGAAAAAGATTTTAGGTTTGGTAGCAGTAGCTGCTATCGCACTGTTCGCAGTTAGCTGCGGCAACGGCGGAGGCCCAGGTGCAGTTGTAGAAAAGGCTTACAACGACGTTATCAACGGTGACTACAAGGCATTCGTTGACGCTTGCTATTTTGCTGACTCACTCCAGGGTCCTGAACTTGAGCAGGCTAAGACCATGAGCGTTCAGGTGATGGAGAAGACCTTCAAGGGCATAAAGGAAGGCACAGACGAAGAGGCAAAGAAAAAGCTTCCTAAGAGTGTTAAGATTGGAAACGTAGATGAAAAGGAATCTGAAGCTACAGTAGAAGTTGAAGTTACTTCTGAAGGTGGCGAAGTTACCAAGAACACCATAGGTCTGAAGAAGGACGCAAGCGGTGCTTGGAAGATATCTGACCAGGGCAACATCATGCCTACTCCAGGTTCTGCAAGCGGTGAAGGTATGGACCTGAGCGGTCTTGATGAAGAGTCTGACTCTACTGAAACTGAAGAGGCTCCAGCTGAAGAACCAGCAACTGAAGAATAATCTGAAAGATTTTCATGGAAAAAAAGAGGGAAACCGTTCGGTTTCCCTCTTTTTTTTTACGTTTTTTATGACGTATTTTCTCGTTTCAATCAGTTGGTATTCCTCCATTTTTGAGTGCTACATCTTTTCCTTGCTTCAACGGCAGTTCAATTGCTGCTAGTGGAGCGGAAGATTCCCACCCTTGTGCTTAACGTCTTTCAGTTCAGCTTCGTGTCCTAGCTTCCTGAAAGTCGAGCACTGCGCCTCCTCAGAATATTATATACATAAAAATGTATCTAAGATTCTGAGTTCCCGGCTTCCGCACGGCGAATATGGAAAAATGCGGACAAAGGGAAAAAAGTCGTTGAGCGATGGGCTGTCTACAATGTAGAAAGCTAATACAACGCCCCGATGCGGGGACGCGTCGGCTCCACGGGCAGAAGTGCCGTAGTGGGGAATAAAAACGTGGATGACGTTGTGAGGTGTCAAATGATGACGTGGGAAATAAAAACGTGGATAGCGTTGTGGAGATTGATTCTGCCGTTGTGGGAAATAAGAAGGTGAGTAACGTTCCGGGTATTGATACTGCTGTGGTAGGGAACAAAAATGGGGATTGAGTACTACATCTTTTCCTTGCTTCAACGGCAGTTCAATTGCTGCTAGTGGAGCGGAAGATTCCCACCCTTGTGCTTAACGTCTTTCAGTTCAGCTTCGTGTCCTAGCTTCCTGAAAGTCGAGCACTGCGCCTCCTCAGAATATTATATACATAAAAATGTATCTAAGATTCTGAGTTCCCGGCTTCCGCACGGCGAATATGGAAAAATGCGGACAAAGGAAAAAAAGTCGTTGAGCGATGGGCTGTCTACAATGTAGAAAGCTAATACAACGCCCCGACGCGGGGACGCGTCGGCTCCACGGGCAGAAGTGCCGTCGTGGGAAATAAAAAGGTGCGTGGCGTTGTGAGAAATTGAACATCGGGTTTCAGTACAATGAAGGGTGCGTTGTGAGAGATCGAACACCGGGTTACGTACAATGAAAGGTGTGTTAAGTGGTTAAACATCAAGTTGCATACGATGTCAATACCCAACCCTTACTTGAGGTTCTTGTCGAAGAACTGCTCGATTCGAGTGAAGAGATGCCTGCGAGTGTTGCCTCCAAAGATTCCGTGATTGCGGTTGGTATATGTCTGCATTTCAAACTGGATGTTGGCCTGTACGAGGCGTTCGCATAACTCGGCACAGTTCTGGTAATGCACATTATCGTCCGCCAGTCCGTGGCAGATAAGGAGTTTTCCGCTAAGTTTAGAATATCTGTGCATAGGCGAGCAGTCGTAGCCATCCGGATTTTCCTGCGGTGTCCGCATATAGCGTTCCGTATATGCGCTGTCGTAATAACGCCAGTCGGTGACAGGCGCCACAGCCACTCCGCAATTAAACACCGGTCTGCCCTCACACATGGACATAATGGTGTTGAACCCTCCGAACGACCATCCCCATATGGCAATCCGGTCCTTATCCACAAAGGGCAGTGAGCCAAGATATAGCGCAGTCTCCACCTGGTCTTTCGATTCCTTGTCGCCCATAGTCATGTATGTGCATTTCTGGAAGTCGGCACCCCTTCCGCCGGTTCCTCGTCCGTCGACACATGCCACCACATAGCCCTTCTGTGCCAGTCGGTGTTCCCAAATCAGTCCACGGGCGTTGCCGTTGTCCCATGAGTTATGTACCTGTTGGTCGCCCGGCCCGCTGTATTGGTACATGATGACCGGATAGCGCTTGGACGGGTCCATATGTGCCGGCTTCACCATCCATCCGTTGAGTTGCACACCCTCAGAGGTGGTGAAGGAGAATAGCTCGGGCTTGGAGATGTCGAGGCCCTTATACGCCTCCACGAGAGCGGCGTTGTCCTCGAGCACACGCAGCTGTTTACCCCGGTTGTCGCATAATGTGGAGACATACGGGGTGTTGATGTCGGAGAACACATTAAGGAAATACTTGCATCCTTCAGAGAAGCTCGCCTCGTTTACCCCACGGCGTGGCGTGAGACAGGTTTTGTGTCCCTTGGCATCGACAGCGAAGACATACTGTTCAAGCGGGCTACCTTCGTTGCTGGCATAGTAGAAAAGTTTTCCGGCAGGGTCGGAGCCGTAGAAGTCGTTGACCACGTATTCGCCGCTGGTGAGCTGTGAGAGGAGTTTTCCATCGCGGTCGTAGAGATAGAGATGGCGGAATCCGTCGCGCTCCGACATCACCACGAACTGTCCGTGTGTGAAATCGAGGTGGTTATAGAACGAAGTCTCGATATATTTGTCAGCAGTCTCCCTCATCAGCAGTTGTGCGTCACCATTGCGTGTGTCGGCGAGGTAGACGTCGCAACGGTCCTGATGCCGGTTGAGTGTGACCACCGCCACCTTATCGGGTCTGTCGGTAGGCAATATACGCGGTATATATCCGTCGTTGTCGAGCGGCACGTTGAGAGTCTGTATCCTCTGCGTTGCGATGTCGTAGGAGAGGGTTACGACTTTGGAATTCTGCTCTCCCGCTTTCGGATATTTATATTCATAGTTCTGCGGATAGAGGCGGTTGTCCTTCATCTCCGGGCTGGCTCCCATGAAATACTGGAAAGCGAATGTCTTCACCTGCGTTTCGTCGGTGCGCATCCATGCAAGCGCCTTGGAGTCGGCAGTGAACGTCATCGCGCTGTTGTATTCAAACTCCTCTTCATACACCCAGTCGGGTTTTCCGTTGATGATATGGTTGAAGCGTCCGTCTGTGGTCACCTGCGTTTCGCGCAATCCATCGGCGAGGTCGACTATGAAGATATTGTTGTCGCGCACAAATGCCACCTTCGTGCCGTCGGGGGAGAACTGCGGTATTTCCTGGTCGCCTCCCTGAGAGAGCTTTTTCACCGACTTGGTGTCTACGTCGTAGACAAACCATGACGCTGTGGCTGAACGGCGATAGATGGCACGGCTGTTGGTTTCGAGCAGTATGTGCTTGGAGTCGGGCGCAATGATATAATTGGAGAAACGCCCCACCTGATCACCTGTGACGTCGGAGAGGTCAAGCAAGGTCTGCACTGCCTTACCGGTGCTGAAGGCGTACTTCACGATTTTCTTGCCTTCAATAACGGAATAATGCTCTCCGTCGGCCATGGAATTAAAACCGCCCACACGCTGCGGGTAATAACGGTAATAGACTACGTCTTCGAGCGAAATCTGCTGTGCGAAAGCCACAGAAACGGTCATTGCTGCGAATGCCAATGTCAGTATAAGATGTTTTTTCATATTAATTTATCAAGTTATAGTTATGTTATTATTTTTATGGCGTTTAAGACTTTAAGATGCTCTAAAGCGGACATTCATAAAAAATCCTTATAGTAAGAGCATTAATCTTAAGGGTATTTTTATCAAGAATACGTAGATTAGATTGAACGACTGCAAATTTAAGTAATTATACTCAAAACACAAGAAATATCTTTATTAATTTGTAATAAACGGCTTTTATTAAACGCCATATCGTTTTCCTTGAAAAGCATTGCGCTGCTGCATTCGCTTATTCACTTTTTCTGTGAACTGATAGTTCTTGAGTCCCCATCCGGGCACGGCAAGGAGGTCGGGCGGCGACTGCGACACGAAGCGTTCGAAGACGAGTTCGGATCGTGAAAACTCCATGAAGTCGATGACTGCATCCACATATTCGTCGACGGCATAGCGGTGGAAGCGTTCCGGGTGTTCTGCAAATTCGCGTGCCATTCGTGTGCCCTTCACCAGTTGCAGCTGATGGATTTTGAGAGTGGCAAGCGGCAGTTTCGACATGGCTTGCGCTTCTGTCTTTATGTAATCAGGCTTTTCGTATGTTCCCGGCAGTCCGAGGATGATATGTCCTCCAACCGGGATTCCCCGTTCTGCTGTTTTTTCCACCGCCTTGCGGGTGGATTCGAAGTCGTGTCCGCGGTTGACATGCAGCAGCACGTCGTCGAACGATGTCTCTATGCCGTATTCCACTATGAGCAGTGCTTTTCGGCTGAGTTGCTCGAGATAGTCGAGCAAGGCGTCGGGCATGCAATCGGGGCGAGTGCCGATGATCAGTCCTACCACCCCATCGACAGCGAGTGCCTCCTCGTATTTCGCCTTGAGCACATCGAATTGGGCATAGGTGTTGGTGTATGCCTGGAAATATGCCAGATATTTCATATCGGGGTATTTTCGTGCGAAGAACGCCTTGCCTTCCTCAAGCTGACGGGTTACAGACTTTTCATTCCGGCAATAGGCGGGGTTGAAGGTCTGATTGTTGCAATACGTGCATCCGCCCGTTCCCAACGTGCCGTCACGATTGGGGCAAGTGAATCCGGCATTTACAGAAATTTTCTGAACCTTGCAACCGGCAAGTTCTGTAAGCCATGGCCCGAAACTACGATAGCGTAATTCTGTCTGCATTTCAATATTTTTTTGCAAAGACAATCAATGTCAACGATTAAAATCATCAAAATCAACATGTTGTCATCTTATCTGCTTGGACACAACCCTGATGAATCATAAAATAGCGATACTCAAATAGAAAGTATCGCTACTGCAAGACCATATACAAGAGGTTCAATCGTTAATCAAGGAAATGAGCCACTTGATATATTGATTTGTTACGTTGGAAATCTCATCCTTGTCGTATATCGTCAACAATGTAATCTCTATAGTTTCATCTTCGTGCTTTACAATGTTAAACGTTATGACTCGTGCTCCACCACTCTTACCCTTTCCTTTCGAACCAATGGCCATACGAACCTTACGAGTTCCGCCACCAAGGTCGGTTCCAAGAAAAGGATTCTTGCAAAGTTCATTCTTAAAAGTAGCGTAATCGCTGACCAACGACTGATATTTCTTTGCAAGGCGCTTGAATTGCCTACGAAATTCAGAAGACAAACGGATTGTTACATTCATGCGACACCCTCAGCTTTCAGTTCTTTCATAAATTCTTCGTCAGTCATCATTTTGCACTCACCATGCTGTGAACTTTTCAGCTCATCAAATGCTCTTGTAAGCGACTCCTTCACAAATTCCTGCTGGTGAAGCGTCTTCTGATTGGTCTCGGACTTAGTCCTGAATACCTTAGCAGATATCACACCGCGAAGTTGTTCAATAGCCTTGCGAACTTGTTTAGCTGTAACTTCTTCGTTTAATGTCACCAAAATCTGTGTCATAATATTTCTATTTGTTATCTTTGGCGACAAAGATACGAAAAAAACTTTTAATAGCGAAGCATTTAATGAAATTAACGTATTTCAGCCTAATATAAAGACCAGCGAGCATCCTTTATATTCAGACAAGAATAAGCAACTAAGCTGAAAATTAAGCTGATTTTTTCGGAAAAAGTCAAGAAATTCGTTAAAAATCATTGTCATATGGATATTTTTTTGTAATTTTGCAGTCCGTTGTGGAAATGCCCCCGATGCATTTCCTGAGTCAATGTGTGGATAGTGTAGCTTATTAGCCGAGCGCACGGTCCGTGAATCAGAGACGAAAAAAGTAGTAACAAACAAAGAAAAAAATTATCGGAATGAACACATTAAGTTTCAAGACCCAGTTCGTAAAGACTGAAGATTCAGAGAAGAAGTGGGTTGTAGTAGACGCTACCGACCAAGTGGTAGGCCGCATGAGCAGCAAGGTAGCCAAGATACTACGTGGTAAATACAAACCATGCTTCACCCCGAACATGGATTGTGGCGACAACGTAATTATCATCAACGCAGACAAGATTCAGTTTACCGGAGCAAAATGGACTGACAAGGAATACATCACCTTCTCAGGCTATCCAGGCGGTCAGCACCGCATCAGCCCGGCAAAGTTAGCAGAAAAGCCTCGCGGATATGAGAGAATCCTCACTCACGCAGTAAAGGGCATGCTTCCAAAAGGCCATCTTGGATCGAAGATTCTGAGAAATCTCTATTTCCTCAATGCCGACGCATACAAGGAAGGCGAAGAAGTGACCCTGAACACCCGTGACGAGAACGGACGCCGTCAGTCACTGACAGTAAAACCGGAAAAAGTAGATATTAACCTTCTTAAATAAAAACAGACATGGAAGTAATAAACGCATTAGGTCGCAGAAAGAGTGCGGTAGCCCGCATCTACATGAAAGAAGGTAGCGGTAAGATCACTATCAACAAGCGTGAGCTCGCAGACTATTTCCCATCTGAGCTGATTCAGTTCGTTGTGAAACAGCCTCTGAACCTGCTTAACGTAGCAGACAAATATGACATCAAGGTGAACCTCTACGGTGGTGGATACACAGGCCAGTCTCAGGCTTTACGTCTGGCTATCGCACGCGCACTCATCAAGGTGAACGCCGACGACAAGAAAGCACTTCGTGCTGCCGGATTCGTAACCCGCGACCCTCGCAAGGTTGAGCGTAAGAAGCCAGGTCAGCCAAAGGCACGCCGCAGATTCCAGTTCAGTAAACGTTAATATTCTCTTAGTAAAACTGTTGACGAGTAGAACAGTTGACAAGTCGATTGTTTTAGCATACGAATTGACAAAAAGAATGTCATACGAGTCGCAAGAAAGGGAATAGACGTTTGTGAATTATACATTATATTATAATAATAAACGTTTAGTATCTAAACCGGGAAGATTCCCGCGATAAGGACTACTCCCCGGTTGGGTTTAACAATTAAAACTTAAAAAAGAAAGTAAACCATTATGTCAAGAACAACATTCGACACATTATTAGCAGCAGGAAGCCACTTCGGCCACCTGAAAAGAAAGTGGAATCCATCCATGGCTCCGTATATCTTCATGGAGCGCAACGGCATCCACATCATCGACCTTCACAAGACAGTAGCATTGCTCGACGAAGCTGCCGACGCAATGAAGCAGATTGCCAAGAGCGGCAAGCGCATATTATTTGTTGCTACAAAAAAACAGGCTAAAGAAGTTGTGGCTGAAAAGGCCGCATCAGTAGGCATGCCATACGTGATAGAGCGTTGGCCGGGCGGTATGTTGACCAACTTCCCTACCATCCGCAAGGCCGTGAAGAAGATGGCCAACATCGACAAGATGTTTGCCGACGGCACCTACGACAAGCTCTCCAAACGTGAGAACCTTCAGATTCGCCGTAAGAGAGAGAAACTGGAGAAGAACCTCGGTTCAATTGCCGACCTCAACCGTCTGCCATCTGCTTTGTTCGTGGTAGACGTGATGAAGGAGAACATCGCCGTACGCGAGGCCAATCGTCTGGGCATTCCTGTATTCGGAATCGTAGATACCAACTCCGACCCTTCCAACATCGACTTCGTGATTCCAGCCAACGACGACGCAACCAAGTCAATTGAAGTGATTGTTGACGCATGCTGCGCAGCTATAGCCGAAGGACTCGAGGAGCGCAAGGCAGAAAAGGTGGACATGGAAGCTGCCGGCGAGGAGACAGCCGCCGAGAAACCTGCAAGAAAGCGCATCAGCAAGGCTAGAGCCGAAAAGAAGGATGCTCCTGAAGAAGAGGCTCCTGTAGCTGAGGAAGCACCAGCAGAAGACGCAAAGGACGAGGCACCTGCTGAAGAAGCAGAAGCATAATTCTAACATGCTACATCATGCCTTCTGAAGGCATATGGAATTTTATATAAAGTCGAAGGGTGAGCAACATCACTCTTCCTCTTTTTAAAACGAATCATTCATTAAAAACAAATAGAAAAAAATGGCAGTTACATTAAAAGATATCAATGCTCTCCGCCAGAAGACCCAGGCCGGCCTGATGGACTGCAAGAAGGCATTGACAGAAGCAAACGGCGACATGGACGCCGCAATGGAGATACTACGCAAGAAGGGTCAGATGGTAGCCGCAAAGCGTAGCGACCGCGAAGCAGCTGAAGGCTGTGTGTTGGCAAAGGTAGACGGCAAGTTCGGTGCTATGATCGCCTTGAAATGCGAAACTGACTTCGTGGCCAAGAACGCCGACTTCGTGGCTCTTGCCAACAAGATTATGGACGCCGCTATGGCAGCCAAGTGCAAGACTCTGGACGAGGTTAAGAACCTTGACATCGACGGAGTGACAGCAGCTGAAGCTGTTGTGAACCGTTCTGGAGTGACCGGTGAGAAAATGGAACTCGACGGCTATGCAACCGTAGAAGGCGAGAAGGTTGTTGCCTACAACCACATGAACCAAAGCTTCCTCTGCACCCTCGTTGCATTCAACAAGGAATGTTCAGACGAGGTGGCTAAGGGCATCGCAATGCAGGTGGCAGCTATGTCGCCGGTAGCTTTGGACGAGAGCAAGATCACAGATGAAGAGAAGGCTAAGGAACTTGCAGCCATCATCGACAAGACCAAGGAAGACGAAGTGAAGCGTGCTATCGAAGTGGCTATCAAGAAGGCTGGCATCAACCCTAACCTCGTTGACAGCGACGACCACATCAGCTCGAACATCACAAAGGGTTACATCACTGAAGAAGAAGGCGCTAAGGCACGCGAGATTATCGCAGCCGTTGAGCCAGAAGCTCGTCAGAACCTGAACGAGAAGAAGATTGAGATGATAGCCCAGGGCCGTCTGAACAAATACTACAAAGAGGTATGTCTGCTCGACCAGGCTTACATCGACGACAGCAAGGTGTCGGTGGCCAACTACCTGAAATCTCAGGACAAGGACCTCACCGTTGTAGACTTCAAACGCTACACTCTCCGCGCAGAATAATCTTTATTCACATAATTACGCAAAACAGCCCTCAGACTTCTGAGGGCTGTTTTTTATGGAATTGAGTTTTAATAATAACTTATCTGAAGCTCATCAATTTTCCAGTTCACGTAACAGGTCGGTTAAAATGTAGCTGTCGCTCTGCAGTTGCATTCCACTCGCGGGATTATTAAACAGTTCGAAAGTATTAGAATTGTAAAACAAATCCAAAGCACGTTCTATATCAATATTAAGACGCTCGGCAAGCATCTGTGTAATGCGAGCCGTCTTACGCCAAAGCACTTGATCTCTCATCCTTTATATCCTTCCATTTTTACGTTTTCTTTATTTATGAATTTCAAACATTCGTCAACAACCAATTGGTTTCTAATGCACATCTGATGTGTTGGTTTTGCAAATCGCAACTGACCAATAGCTTGCTCTGCTGTTATACGTCCTGCAAAATAATCCTCCACGGTGTCGATAACCTGATCATTGGCAACTCCTCCTTCTATAATATCATAGTCACGCCAAGGTTCTTCACCTCTTCTACTTTTTACTATAAAATCAAGCCACTCGTTGTTATAATTACTCAACCGCAGAATTTTCACATCTGAAGGCAATTTATAATCATCAAACGTATATATTGACAATATTGGTGTGTCAATTGCACGAATAATACAGACTCTACGTGCCCATCTTTCAGCTTGATCACGTAGTTTTGTGACATAGAACCCAGGACCAAAATCCAATTCTTTTCTACCAACACCAGTAAGAGGGTAAGGGACACTGGTGAATGAACCGTGATAAAGTGTTGTCATGTAGTAGCCTTTTCCTTTGCATCCCAATTTTTCAACGCCTCACGCACATTCCAAACCACACCTGCAATGCTTTCTGTGTGGAGCGTGTCGTAGCAATCTAATAGAAGCCGCTTTACAAGTCCATGATGTTTCAGACGATTGTACAGTTCAGTAGAACTGATGCCCATTTCTTTAGCTGTAGCACCAATAGCCAGAGTGACAAATTGAGTCTTTGGATCTGCAAATGATTTCATTTTAAATACGATATAACATCTTAATTGCAAATATACATAATAGATTTGAAACTAAAAAATATGTTTATATATTTTTTTACGAGTAGATTGGTTAACTTATTTTAACAAAAAGAAACGGTTTTAATGAGAACTTGTTTGCTAATTGTCGTGTTTTGACACAAAGAGGCCGTAAATTTGCAATGTGAAAATAAAAACAAGACTATAACCCCTAAAAATGAAATAGAAATGGAAAACATGACTTTTGCAAAAACAAAGAAAACTTCTGCCCTGAAAAATATGTTGAACGGACTGACCGCTCTGTTTTCGGCAGTAGTTGAAGAAGAACTGACCAACAAACAGACTTTGCTTATTCTGAATGCCATCACGGCCACTCTTGTGACAGTGTTTGCGGTGGGGATGCCGCTGTGGTTCACAGGTGTGTCGCTGATATGGATGATTCATTCCCTCCACCTGTGCAAGAAAGCAGGACTTGGAGAAAAGGAAGAAGAGGCCAATGATTAACCCTGATCGCTAATCAGGGATAAACAACCGATTTATCTTAAAGATTCAAACAAAAATGCAAAATAAAGTTACAGGTTGACATGTTTAAAGAAGAATATGCTTTCAATTTGAAAGTGATTTCCAATAATTTGATGTCATTTCTTTGATAATAAGGCAGATTTTAGTAATTTTGCAATTCATGACACTGAAAACCATGTAAAAAGGAAGCTTAGTCAGCAACATATTTTCAGTGTTATTTTCAAAAAGAATTACAGAACTCAAAGAAATACAAAACAGCATGTCAGACAGACTATTTATTTTTGACACGACCCTGAGAGATGGAGAACAAGTGCCTGGCTGCCAGTTGAACACAGTGGAGAAAATTCAGGTAGCAAAGCAGTTGGAAGCCTTAGGCGTTGACATCATCGAAGCGGGGTTCCCTATTTCCAGTCCCGGTGACTTCAAGTCGGTAATCGAGATATCCAAGGCAGTGACTTGGCCCACTATTTGCGCCTTGACACGTGCAGTGGAGAAAGACATCGACGTGGCTGTGGAAGCCTTGCAGTATGCCAAGCACAAACGCATACACACTGGCATCGGAACCTCTGATTCCCATATAAAATACAAATTCAATTCCAACCGCGAGGAGATAATCGAGCGTGCTGTCCGTGCAGTGAAATATGCGAAGCGCTATGTTGAGGATGTGGAATTCTACGCAGAGGATGCAGGCAGGACCGATAATGAGTATCTTGCACGTGTGGTTGAGGCTGTGATTAAAGCGGGTGCCACAGTAGTTAACATCCCGGACACCACCGGTTATTGTCTGCCGTCGGAATATGGAGAGAAAATAAAATATCTGTGCGATCATGTAGACGGCATAGAAAATGCCATCATCTCCACCCACTGTCATAACGACCTGGGCATGGCCACCGCCAACACGATGAGCGGCATTCTGAACGGTGCCCGTCAGGCGGAGGTGACGATTAACGGCATCGGTGAGCGTGCCGGCAACACATCGCTCGAGGAGGTGTCGATGATACTGAAATGCCACAAGCATATCGGCATAGAGACTAATATCAACACCACGAAAATCTACCCTACGAGCCGCATGGTGTCGAGCCTTATGAACATGCCGGTTCAGCCTAACAAGGCTATCGTAGGCAAGAACGCCTTTGCCCATTCGAGCGGCATTCATCAAGACGGCGTGCTGAAGAACGTGCAGACCTACGAGATTATCGATCCTCACGACGTGGGCATCGACGACAACGCCATAGTGCTTACCGCCCGTAGCGGCCGTGCCGCATTGAAGAACCGTCTGAAAGTGCTTGGCATCGACCTCGACCAGGAGAAACTCGACAAAGTGTATGACGCCTTCCTGAAGCTTGCGGACAAGAAGAAGGACATCAACGACGACGACATCCTGCTGCTGGCAGGTATGGATCGCAGTGCGAACCACCGTATCAAGTTGGAATACCTACAGGTGACGAGCGGTGTTGGAGTTCAGTCGGTAGCAAGCCTTGGGTTGAACATATCCGGCGAGAAATTCGAGGAATGTGCGAGCGGAAACGGACCGGTTGATGCCGCCATCAAGGCATTGAAGAAGATCATCAACAGGAAGATGACGCTGAAGGAATTCACCATCCAGGCCATCAGCAAGGGCAGCGACGACATGGGAAAAGTGCACATGCAGGTGGAATACAACAACCAGATGTATTACGGATTCGGCGCCAACACCGACATCGTGGCAGCAAGCGTGGAGGCATATATCGACTGTATTAATAAGTTTAAAAGTTGAGAGTTGATGGTTGATTGTGGAGATATTAATTTGTTAAATTAGAAGAAAAATGAACACATTATTCGACAAGATATGGGATGCACACATAGTGCAAAATGTAGAAGACGGTCCAACACAACTTTATATCGACCGTTTGTATTGCCATGAGGTGACTTCGCCCCAGGCTTTTGAGGGTATGCGTGCCCGCGGACTGAAATGCATGCGTCCGGGACAGGTGTTCTGTATGCCTGACCACAACACACCTACTCACGACCAGGACAAACCGATAGAGGATCCTGTAAGCAAAACCCAGGTGGACACACTGGCAAAGAACGCAGAAGAATTCGGTTTGACCCATTTCGGCATGATGGACGACCACAACGGCATCATCCACGTGGTGGGTCCTGAGCGCGGACTGTCGCTTCCGGGAATGACCATCGTGTGCGGCGACTCACACACCTCCACCCACGGTGCAGTGGGTGCAGTGGCTTTCGGAATCGGCACATCGGAAGTGGAGATGGTGCTCGCCTCGCAGTGCATACTTCAGCAAAAACCGAAATCCATGCGAATCAGAGTGGAAGGACAACTGAAATGGGGCGTTACCGCGAAGGACATCGCCCTCTACCTGATGTCGAAACTCACCACCAGCGGTGCCACCGGCTACTTCATAGAATATGCCGGTTCGGCAGTGAAAAATCTGAGCATGGAGGGACGCCTCACCCTGTGTAATCTTTCGATAGAGATGGGTGCACGCGGAGGCTTCATCGCTCCCGACGAAACCACATTCAACTACCTAAAAGGCCGCGAATATGCTCCAAAAGGTGAAGAATGGGATAAAGCCGTGGAATACTGGCGCACCTTGAAGAGCGGTGAAGACGCAGTATTTGATAAAGAACTGGTGTTTGATGCAGAAGATATAGAGCCGATGATCACCTACGGCACTAATCCCGGCATGGGCATGGGCATCACCCAGTCGATTCCCGAATTGGACAGTATCGATGAAGCGGGAAGGGAGTCGTTTCTCAAGTCGCTTGACTACATGGGATTCAAGCCAGGAGAGAAACTGCTTGGCAAGGCAGTTGACTATGTGTTCCTCGGAGCATGTACCAACGGCAGGATAGAGGACTTCCGTATTTTCGCCACGATGGTTAAGGGCAAGAAGAAGGCAGAGAACGTGACAGCCTGGCTCGTGCCCGGTTCGTGGCTGGTGAGCGAGCAGATACATAAAGAGGGCATCGATCTCGTGCTTGAAGCGTCCGGATTCGAAATACGCCAGCCGGGATGCTCCGTCTGTCTGGCAATGAACGACGACAAGATTCCTGCCGGCAAACTCTCGGTTTCCACATCCAACCGCAATTTCGAAGGGCGTCAGGGACCAGGTGCACGAACCATACTGGCTTCACCTCTCGTGGCTGCCGCAGCAGCCATAACAGGAGGTATTACCGACCCGAGAACCATCATGCTGCAGAATCAGAAATAAATTTCAGTTAACGAGTTGACAATTAGACAAGTTAACAAGTTGTCAGTATGTTGGTTAACGAGTTGGTTGACTTACTACAAATTAAAAATCAAATAAGGCGCACTTTACATATTAAACAAGAATCAATGAAACAGAAATTCGACATTATACAATCCAGATGCGTGCCACTTCCTCTGGAAAACGTGGACACAGACCAGATTATTCCGGCACGCTTTTTGAAAGCCACCACACGCGACGAGAAATTCTTCGGCGACAACCTCTTCCGCGACTGGCGCTACGACAAGGAAGGCAACCCGAAGGCTGACTTCGTTCTGAACGACCCCACCTACAGCGGTGAGATACTCGTGGCAGGCAAGAACTTCGGTTCCGGTTCAAGCCGTGAACATGCAGCTTGGGCCATCGCAGGATACGGATTCAGGGTGGTGATTTCATCCTTCTTCGCCGACATACACAAGAACAACGAGTTGAACAATTTCGTACTTCCGGTGGTGGTGAGCGAGGAATTCCTTGCCGAACTCTTCTCCTCAATCAAGTCGGACCCAGCCACCGAAGTGAAAGTAGACCTTCCTAACCAGACTGTGACAAACTTGCAGACAGGCCGCTCCGAGCATTTCGAAATCAACGGATACAAGAAATACTGTCTGATGAATGCCCTCGACGATATCGATTTCCTCTTGGAGAACAAGGACAAGATTGAAGCATGGGAGAATAAAAACAAATAATTTTTTATTTAAGATTTAAGGATTTAAGATTTACGATTTGATTAGAGGATTTTATGGTAAGAAAGATTGAGATAATGGATACTACTCTCCGCGACGGTGAGCAGACCAGCGGCGTGTCGTTCGTACCGCACGAGAAACTGAGCATAGCCCGACTGCTCCTTCGCGAGCTGAATGTGGACCGCATAGAAGTGGCCTCAGCGCGAGTGTCCGACGGCGAGAAGGAAGCGGTGACTGCCATCTGCCGCTGGGCTCGTCAGTATGGCCGTTTGGACAGTGTGGAAGTACTTGGTTTCGTTGACGGCACCACTTCCGTGGACTGGATAAATGAATGCGGCTGCAAGACGATGAACCTGCTGTGTAAAGGTTCGCTTCGCCATCTCACCTACCAGCTGAAAAAGAGTCTCGACGAGCATGTTGCCGACATACGCTCCTGTGTGGAATATGCCACAAAGAAAGGAATCAGTGTGAACATATACCTTGAGGACTGGAGCAACGGCATGATTGACTCTCCCGACTATGTGCACGACCTCGTAGAATGCCTGCAAGACACTTCTATCCAACGGTTTATGCTACCCGACACGTTAGGAGTGCTGAATCCTGTTAATGTAGGCAAATTCATCCGTCAGATGGTGGATTGGTTCCCTACCCTACGTTTCGACTTCCACGGCCACAACGACTACGACCTGGCAGTGGCAAACGCCTTGTCGGCAGCCAGCAACGGTTGCAGCGGTCTGCACACATCCATCAACGGCTTGGGCGAACGTGCCGGCAACGCACCACTTTCCAGTGTTCAGGCAGCCATCAAGGACCATCTGCATCTCGCCACCTCCATCAACGAAGACCAGCTTCATGCCGCTGCCAAGATGGTGGAAGGATTCAGCGGCATCGCCGTGCCACCCAACAAGCCTATTGTAGGCGAGAGCGTGTTCACCCAGGTTGCGGGTGTGCATGCCGATGGCGACAAGAAGAACAATCTCTATTGCAACGACCTGCTTCCTGAACGCTTCGGGCGTAAGCGCGAATATGCCTTGGGAAAGAACAGCGGCAAAGCCAACATACTGAAGAATCTTGAAGAGCTGGGTCTGGAACTCACACCTGAGCAGACCAAGCGTGTGACCGACCGCATCATTGAGCTTGGGGACAAGAAGCAGCTCATCACCCAGGAAGACCTGCCATACATCGTGAACGATGTGCTGAAGCACAGCACTCCGGAAGATAAGGTAAAGCTGCTGAGCTATATGGTTTCAACCGCATATGGTCTGAAACCGATGGCGAGTGTGAAGATGGAAATCAACGGCGCAGTATACGAGGAAAGTGCGATGGGCGACGGTATGTACGACGCCTTCATTCATGCTGTGAGACATATCTACCGCGACAAACTTCAACGCACCTTCCCATGGCTTACCAACTACGCCGTGAGCATACCTCCCGGCGGCCGCACCGACGCACTGGTTCAGACGAGTATCTCTTGGACCTATAACGACAAGACCTACCGCACACGCGCACTCGATGCCGACCAGACCGAAGCCGCCATCAAGGCTACAATCAAGATGCTGAACATACTGGAGAATGAAGTATGCTGACTGACATTCAGCCGGTATGCCGGATATGAGAGTTGGCAAAGAGCATGCAATTATGTGATCAATAAAGGCAAGTGCCTTAAAGTGCAAGAACATAAAGGGCGGCGGACCGGTAGAACGGTTCGTCGCCCTCTCTTTATATAGAGGTTCTCGAATCGAGATTATTTATGTTCGAAGATGTCCTTTAGGCTGCCGATAGAACTGAGCGCCGTAGACACCTCGTAAGGGAGATATACGGTTTTGTTGCCTTGTCCGCTTGCTATATCGCGCAGTGTAGATATATACTTGTCGGCAAGCAGATATTGAGCCGGCGACATCTTGGCATCCTTGATGGCCTCAGCGATTTTGGCGATTGCCTCCGCTTCGGCATTAGCCTGGAGAATTTTAGCCTCAGCCACACCCTGTGCATCCAGGATTTTCTTCTGTTTCTCAGCTTCAGCACGATTGATGGCAGCGATTTTCATACCCTCAGAAGTAAGGACAGCCGCCTCTTTGTCACCATTGGCCTTAGTCACCTGAGCACGCCGTTCGCGCTCAGCCTGCATCTGCTGTTCCATCGCATCGCGCACGCTGTTCGGCGGCATGATATCCTGCAGCTCTACACGATTGACTTTCACACCCCATTTGTTGGTTGCCTCGTCGAGTACCAGACGCAACTTGGAGTTGATGGTGTCGCGAGAAGTAAGGGTTTCGTCGAGTTCCAATTCACCAATCACATTACGAAGTGTGGTCTGCGCCAGTTTCTCGATTGCCATCGGCAGGTTGTCGATTTCATACACCGCCTTGAACGGGTCCATAATCTGATAATAGAGTAATGCGTTGATGGATGTCTGCACGTTATCGCGAGTGATCACGCTCTGACGTGGGAAATCGAACACCTGCTCACGAAGGTCGATACGGCGTTTCTGTGCAAAACGGAAAACGACACGTCCGTCGAGAGTTTGTGTTGAATAACGCATATTTATCGGTCGTGCCGACTCAAAAATAGGCCAGATGATGTTGATACCCGACTGAAGGGTTCTATGGTATTTTCCCAGACGTTCAACCACCATGGTTTCCGACTGCTTCACAATATTGAATCCCTTCACCACGAAGATGAAAACTAAAAACGCCAAAATGGCGAAAATAACGGTTCCGCTTCCTAATTCCATAATTTCAAAAAATATTTAAATATTATACCATTACCTAATTTTCCAAAAGATTCTTCACTTTTATTCGAATACGACAAGTCAAGGCATCAGACTCCTACAGTGAGCACTATGCTGTCGCGGCTTTTCACCACCACCGTCTCTCCTTTCGTAATGATTGACTGTGTGTCGCTCACCGCTCTCCAGTCGTCGCCATCTATAGCCACGCGACCTGTGCCCTTCTCATTGCATATTTCCTCAGTCACTTTCGCACTTTTTCCGATAAGCGCATCGGCATTCGACTTTCGCTGCGCCTCATCAGTCTGATAGAAGTGCTTAATCACAAATGGCCTGACCATGACGAAAGCGAGGAAAGTGAAAACCGAGAAGAAAACGAGCTGCCATGTCAGTCCGAGTCCGCACGCTGCAACAATTGCAGCCGCCACTGCGCCCACAGAGAAACATGCCACTGCAAAGCCGGCGGTGAAGACTTCGATAATAAGGAAGAACAATGCTATTATCACCCAAATAACCCAAGCAGAAAGTATGCAACTTGATGATTCCGGTTCTGCTATTTGGTCCACAATTCCGGGAACAGGAGCCACATCTGTCAAACGTGAAGATATGGATAAAAGGGAGTTAATCATAATAATCAGAATTTATATGTTTTTTATAACATACTGCAAATATAACAAAAGGAGAGATAAAGACAAAATAAAATATACGATTTTTTTCATTGTTGTCTGATAAAAAATCTACTAAAAAAATCCACATGCCCACATTTTGCACACATTTTGCCCACAAACGGGCAATAAACTGTAAAAAAGTGGGGAAAAAGGGGGAAAAGCCGCCAAAAAGTCGGCAAAAACCACACTTTATAAAACAAACAAATCGTTATAAATCTATGATTTATAGCGATTTGTCAAAAATAGCTGTGTACCCCTGACCAGAATCGAACTGGTATCTAATCTTTAGGAGAGATTTGTTCTATCCATTGAACTACAAGGGCGGGATAATCATCCTCTTAAAAGGTCATCCAGAAACCGCCTTTCGGAATGCGAGTGCAAAGTTAGTGAAAATTATCGTTATTTCTTAGTTTTAACCGTTTTTTTTAAATATTAGCTATAATTCACAGAGGTACACGTCCTACCTGCCGCTTCTGCGAGAAGCCGGAGATGTGCGAGAATTATTGTTATTGCTCGACTGACGACTCGGACTACTTGCATTATTATTGTTATTTGACGGACGGCTCGGACGGCTAACATTATTGTTGCTGTTGTTCGACGGACGGCTCGGACGACTAACATTATTGTTGCTGTTGTTCGACGGACGGCTCGGACGACTAACATTATTATTGCTGTTATTGTTCGACGGAACAGAAGGACGGCTAACATTATTATTGCTGTTGTTCGACGGAACAGAAGGACGACTAACATTGTTATTGCTGTTGTTCGACGGAACAGAAGGACGACTAACATTGTTGTTATCAGCGGTAGGGCGGCTAACATTATTATTATTGTCTGTAGGACGAGCGACGTTGTTGTCCGACGGACGAGTCGGGCGCACTGTATTGTCGCTATTTGATGTAGGACGTGAGATGCTGTTGTTATTGTTGTTGTTATTATTGCTATTGATATTGTTCACGTTCACACCGTTGTTGCTCGGACGGTCAGGACGAACTGTGGTTGGATTATTATTATTGTTGTTATTGTTATTGTTGTTGTTATTATTCGATGGGCGAGTCGGATGACTTACGCGGTTATTGTTATTGTTATTGTTATTGTTTCCCGGGCGGCTTACGTTGTTGTTATTGTTGTCAGGTCGTGTAGCCGGCGGGTTGGAGTTATTGTTATTACCCGGACGTGTAATTCCATTGTTATTATTGTTCGGATGGTTATTATTATCCGGACGATTGTTGTTATTGTCAGGTCGGTTGTTATTATTATTTCCCGGTCGGTTGTTGTCGTTGATCAGTCGATTTCCTGGGCGGTCAGCCTCTATTGGGTTTACCACAGGCCTGAAATAAGGGTTTCCGTTGTAGCGTATGTTGCCATATCTGGTCGGTCCCACATATGTGCCTGGAGGCGGCACTACTGTAGGGTGCATATTGTTGTAGTGTGTAGGCACGGCATAAGTGACGGTTCTGTAATGGTCAGGGAAATTCATGTATGCCCCTCTATATGTTCTGTATGCTACAGGGCGTGTACGATAGAAGTAGTTTCGGTTGGTGTATTGTGCATAAACCGGAATGCTCCATCTGCCATTTACATATGAAGCAGGAGAGCAGAAATACGGAATGACGGAGAAAGTTTCGAACTGATACCAGTCGAGCACATAGTAGAGATTCTGATCTCTGACAGCGAGGTATCTGTCCATGTCGGAAGCACCCCGGATTGACCTGAAGTAGTCGTAATTTATTTGATAAACGGCTTCATACTGTTCTGGTGTGAGGTCGAGTTCGTAAGCCATCTTGTCGGAAAGGAATAGAGCATGCTCCTTTGCATTGGAAACTGAAGACAGACGTTCCGACGTGTATGATGTGCCGTAAGTGGTGAAACACGAAGTCATCACACAAGCGGTAAACAGAGCCGTTAACGAAAACAGTGAAATGTATAACCTTTTCATGATATTTATTGTTTTAAATTATTACTATTTTACTTTCTAAATGCAAAGATGAGGATAAATCTCCAATATTTCAAATAAAATGCCCTAAAAAATGAAAGTAAAATCACTAAAAGGAATAGGGAATTCTCTCAGAGAACTTAATTCGATCCGATTATTTAACTGAAAATGAACTTGTCCATAAATATCATGTGTTTGTCGCATCATTGAAGCATTTCTTCTGCATCATGCCTTCATCTGCCTCTCAATGTTGCCCACTGCACTTTCGGGGCCAGAAAGAATAATACGCACAACAGAAATACCACTCTGACTTAAAATCAGATGACCGAATAACGACCAATTGGGTTAAAAAATGTGATATTACGTCAATTTTTGAAATGCATATTAGGAATTAGTGTTTTTTTTAATTAAGTTTGCAATTGAAAAAGAATAATGAACTGAACAAAACAGAAAAACAGAATTATCTGAAGGGAAGTATACGGAATAAATTAAAGTAACAGAAGAAAAACTATAAACTGTCATGACTATGAAAAGAGCTATTTTTTCCATGCTGCTCATCGCCCTGATGACCATGGCTTTGGGTTCCTGCTCCACCAAGCAGCGTGCCATCAACCAATTGGAATCATTCTCCTATGAGCTTCGCGACAACGGCCGCTATTACACCTTTCGCGACTGGGAGCGTGCAGCCGAGCGCTTTTCAGAAATCAGGAAGAACTTGAACAAGCACGACTACACCGGCGACCAACGTCACCGGATAGGCGAATTGGAGGGCCAGTGTGCCGGCTATGTGTATGAAGGCATCAAGGGTCGTCTTCAGGATTTCGGCTACGAGATTAACGGCATACTGGAAGGTTTGCTCGACATCATCGACATGCGTTTTTGATTGATTCAGCCAAGTGAAAAGAGTTGTTACCATACTGCTGTTTCTGCAGTGCATATTCCACAACGAGGTGTATACCCAGAACAGTCTTTCAAGCCTTACCTCAGCCGACCGGCCGAAGATAGGGCTGGTGCTTGGTGGCGGCGGCGCAAAAGGAGCCGCTGAGGTTGGCGTGTTGCTGGCTCTTGAAGAAGCCGGTCTTCAGTTTGACTACATCACAGGCACGAGCATAGGCTCCATAATCGGTGCGCTATACAGCTGCGGCTACCGTGCAAAAGAAATCGAAACATTGTTTCTTTCACAATCATGGCTTAAGTTGCTGACTGACACCGGCAACCGCCGTTCACGCCGTCATCGCGGCAGACATTCCGACTCTGACGGCGAGGGCAATCAAGATGAAATCGACGGTATAGGCCTGAGCCGTGGCGAGCAAGTTGTAGAACTTTTCGACAGCCTGACCCGCCAGTCTTCTGACATCGAGTTCGACAGTCTGCCTATACCATTCAGATGCGTTGCCACGGAACTACGCACCCAAGAGCAGGTGATTCTCAAGTCGGGCAGTCTGCCGCTGGCCATGCGTGCCAGCATGTCGATTCCCGGCATGTTCAAGCCTGTGCATCTCAACGGACAGACCCTCGTGGACGGCGGGATGCAGAACAACCTGCCGGTTGACGTTGTGAAGGACATGGGTGCTGAATACGTGATAGCCATTGACCTCAGCCAAGCGAAGCATACCCCACGGAATTTCTCATTGAAAGAGACCTTCGGCATTGGCGGCATTCTCGACTGGGTGGTTTCGCGTCCCGACTGGTCACAACACGAAGCCAATGTGAAAGCCACAGACCTCTATATCAAACCTGACCTCAACGGCTATGATGCGATGGATTTCCAGAAGGAAAAGATTGAAAAGATGATAGCCATCGGATATGCCACAGCAAAGCAAGTGCTGAGCGAAAAATTCTGAGATGGCGTGACTTCTTTGAATTTCAAGAACCAACTACATCATTCCCTCCACACTCTCTCACTTAGCTTGAAAAAACAAGACAAATTTCAACCACAACACAAATAAAAATACAATATCGATGGAAGCAATACAAAGTTTCACAATTGACCACACCAGTCTGAAGCCCGGCATCTACGTGTCGCGTCGCGACAAGGGGTTCACAACCTTCGACCTACGCATAACAGAGCCAAACAAGGAGCCGGCCATTTCCCCTTCCGCCATTCACAGCATAGAGCATCTGATGGCCACATGGTTTCGCAATTCCAGGGTGAAGGACGATGTGGTTTATGTAGGTCCGATGGGCTGCCTGACAGGGATGTACATAATCATGACCGGCGAATATACGCCCGAAGACATGCGCACCCTGACTATAGAATGTATGGACTGGATAATCGTTCAGGACGAGGTGCCTGCCACCACTCCTGACACCTGCGGCAATTATCTGCTGCACGACCTCCCGATGTGCAAATGGGAATGCCGCCGCTACAAGCAAAGGCTTAAAGACGACTTCCACAGTGAATACAAAAAGCTGCAAGTCACCCTCTCCGACGGGAAAACATTCGCAGACGCTTGACGGACAGTTGCTTATCGGCCGTCAGAACAACTGGCAAATATTGCTTCATCCCTGCAGTTATATGCTGAAAACATCGGAATATACTGAAACCCAAAATCATAATAACTGTTTTTTTTTGAAAAGTTTTGTCAATCCAAAAAAAAGGCTTAACTTTGCATCCGCTTTGGCGAAGCCTCTGCCGTGGGCGAGCAAACTGATGATAGTCCTTGCCCGAAGAGAGACCGGGAATGCTTCGTTGGATATACAATAACATTAAACAAAAGAATAAAATGGACTTATTAAAAGTAGCTGAACAAGCTTTTGACACAGGTAAGGTAGAACAATTCCCTAAGTTCAAGGCAGGTGACACAATTACCGTTGCTTATCGTATCAAGGAGGGAAACAAGGAACGTACACAGCTTTACCGCGGTGTAGTTATCAAAATTAACGGCGAAGGCGCCAAGAAACGTTTCACAGTTCGCAAGATGTCGGGCACGGTAGGTGTAGAGCGTATCTTCCCTTTGGAGTCGCCAAACATCGAATCCATCACCATCAATAAGGTTGGTAAGGTTCGCCGCGCCAAATTGTACTACCTTCGCGACCTCACTGGTAAGAAGGCACGTATCAAGGAAAAGCTTACAAGACGTTCAGAAGAAGCTTAATTTGTTCGGCAGAACAGAGATAACCATAAAGGCTGAAATCCAATTGAGGGTTTCAGCCTTTTTTAGTGAAAAGTTTTTACCTTACAGCAATAATTCCGAAATCAGAATAAAACTAATGGAGCCGGAACATCAAAAAAAGCGGGACGCCTACACGAACGTCCCGCTTAATTATTTAGAACATATAATTATTTCACAAGGATTTTTCTGCTTGTGCCATCACTCATGCGGATGATATTCACACCCTTCTGAGGAGTTTCCACGCGTACTCCGCTGAGGGTGTAAATACCAACTACAGATGCGTTGTCATCAGCATCGTCAGCCTGAACCGACTCGATGGCTGTTGGCTGGCCGATATAGTAGAGATTCCAAGCACCTACCACCTCGTAGTCGTTGTCGAAGGTCTGCTCCTTTATCAGTCCGATGCGCACCTTGCCGTCGGCCGGAACCTCGAACTGCAGGCGGTTGAGATATTTGCCCTGGCCGAACCAAGCCACAGTGGCCGATGTGCCGTCAGGGGCATGACGACCGTCGTCGTAGGTGTAGCACTTGGCGCCGAAGTCATCTTTGTCGGCATCGTCAAGCAGATTCATCACAGGGGTTTCTTCCCTTGTTTCTGACGTTTCTGCATAGAGGGTTGTGAGTTTAGTGTCAACACCGTTCTGGATTCTGTCGAATTCCTCGTTATAGTATCCGGCACGATAATAAGTGTGAACCGTAACTTCATATTTTCCGGCAGGCACACCAGTGAGGTCCTGATAGAGGTGGAATCCTGCGCGGTTGTAGCTTACGGAATATTCCTTGTAGCCGTTCATAGGAGTTGTCACCCATCCTTCAATCACACCGGTGCCCTTATCGCCCTTAGTAGGGTCGAATGTAGGGTTCACGATTAGGCTTGTGCGGTCGTTGTCGCCTATATAATAGAGTTCCCATGCACCTACCACTTCATAGTCGTTGTCGAATGTCTGGTCTTTCTTCAATCCGATACGTGCCTTCCCGTCGTCGCCAACCACGAATTCCAGTTCGTTCATGTATTTGCCTTGAGCAAACCAGGCCACAGTGGCTGATGTGCCGTCAGGAGCATGACGACCGTCATCGTAGGTGTAGCACTTGGCGCCGAAGTCGTCAGTGTCGGCATCGTCGATGAGGTTCTTCACCGGTATTGCAACCGTGCCGTTCGATGTTTCGGCATACAAGTTGGTGAGGTGTGTCTCTATACCGTTGTTGATGCGGTCCGCTTCCTCATTATAATAACCGGCACGGTAATAAGTGTGCACCTTAACTATATAGCGTCCTCTTGGTAGACCGCTGAGGTCTTGATAGAGATGGAATCCGGAGCGGTTGTAGCTTACGGAATATTCCTTATAGCCGTTCATTGGAGTTGTCACCCATCCTTCAATCACGCCTGTGCTCTTGTCGCCCTTAGTAGGGTCGAATGTAGGGTTGACGATCAAGCTTGTAACATCGGTTCCTTCGCCCACATCGCCAAGTTTAACGGTAGCGGCCATCGCTGCCACTTCCTCAGTCTTGGCTATTGCGTCGGCATTGTTGTAAGCTCCGTTGTCGTAAGCGGTCTGCACCTCATTATAGAGGCTCTGCGCATCGGCAATGCTCGAAGAAGAAGGATTGTCGGCAATAGCACCTTCCAAGTTGCTCAATGCGGCGGCAAGGGCAGTATATGAATCAGTACATTCCTTCACGTCGGCCATTGCTTTCTTCAGAGCCACGAGCGCATCATATACATTTTCATCGGTTGCAGCCTTGGCAGCGTCGACGGCTGCTCTGAGTGCATCGAGTTCGGCAGCGCCGCACTTATTTTCGAGCATAGCCTCAGCGGCAGGCAATGTAGAAGCGAGGACTTCTTTCGACACCTCCACGTTCTTTGCGCGGAAAGTGAGGTGGAAATCCGACCACACGCCCCAGCATCCCTCATAACGCACATCAGTGCGCACACCGATGCGGAGTTTGCCGTCGGTCACGATGCCATACACTTTCTGAGCATAGCGCCCGGCCTTGAAGGCAATTGCTGCACCGTCAACGTCGTTAGGCACGTATTTGCCTTCAGAAGTCTGATAGTCGGAAGTGTGAGCCTGCTCATCAGTAGCATCCGATTCGATGTGGTTCATCTTCTCCTCATCGTCGTTCATATATACATATGCACGGAATGTTTCATAGTCGGAAGAGCCGTAGTTGGCAGGGCGGTAGAAGTCGTTCAGAGTGAGTTCATACAATCCGTCCTGCAGTCCCTCTATGTCCTGATATACGTTGAACACGATGGAATAAGCCTGTGCCAGCTTATAGTCATCAGGACCGAGTGGCCATTCCGGCAGACCTTCCTTTGTCCAAATGCCGTTTTCAATGAAATGCGGGTTCTTCAGAAGACCGGTCACGTCGTCGCCGTCCTTCATACTGTTGGCCACGGCATTGTCTCTCAACTGAACCATATAGTCGATTTCCTTCAGGATATTCTGTGAATCCAGCGTACCGTTGGCAAGGATATACGCTGCAGAGCCGTTAGGATAGAGGTCGCCCGGTTCGATGTCGTCAGCCATGAGATAGTCGGCCAGTTTGTCCATTTCAGGTCCGGCATAAGTGGCTCCGTATTCATCGATAAAGTCTTCAACCTCCATATACTTGTCATAGAACTGCTTGTAGGCAGTACAACTTTCCTGCTTTGCTTTCAGAGCGGCAATATATGCAGGATAAGCAGTGCTCACTTCGTCGAGTGTCGACGCACTTTCGAGTGCCGACTTGGCGGCATCGTAGGCTTCAGCCACGCTTGCCTGACACATCTCGAAGAATTCTGGCTCGGCGTCAAATGTGCTCTTCTTCAACAGAGCGATAGCGTCGTCGCCAGCACCGAGGAAATAGAGCCCGGCATTGTCGAGTCCAATCCAGTAGGCGCTCTTCTCCTTCAGGTTGAGTCCCACCTTCAGCGATCCTGAATTTACGAATGTGACAACACTATATGAGTCGTCAACACTGATTTTCGGTGCAGTCACCTCAGTTTCCACGTCGCCTGCGAAAAGATATGTGGCACCTGGCACATCAGTGAAAGCGAGCGCTTCAAATCTGTAGACACCAGTAGGAAGTTCGTTTGCTGTCACAGAGATGACACCCGGATTCATCTGCGACGGATTCCAGTTTTCGTAGTGGTTTCCTGTCACGTTATAGTCGACAGCGGCATTGCCGTTAGAAGCCTGCTTGTTCTGAGCATTGGTTGTGGAAGTCCATCCTTTCACCTCTCCATCGGTAAAGTTTGTTCCAAGACCTCTGGCAGCCAGCATCTCAACCGGATTGTCCACCGATGCCTGATTCTGCTTGGCAACCTGAATGGCATTTGCCAGTGCCTCAGCCTTGTTGTTCAGTGTTTCCTCAGGGGTTGTAGTGTCGGCATATGCGCCTTCTGCAGCGGCAAGGATGATGGCATCCACGCCTTCCACCGTCTTAGCCTCATCGATGAGAGCGCCCAGCTTCATTGCTGCATCCCATTGCTTACGGTCAGTCACATACTGGTTGTAGACATCAGGCGCAACGAAATACCATCCGAGGTTAGCGTCGTTCACTTCATTAGTGTCAATGAGGTAGAGGCGCGTGTCGGACAAGTCGGACTTGGCACCGAAATACACCTTCTCATAGCCTTCGCTCTCCTTGTAAGTGGCATTGAGTTCCGACAGACCGATATAGAAACTGCCGTCGCCCTGGTCAACGAAATTGAAACTTTTGTCGTTTTCACCGTCAATGGCCTGGTCAATCCATATGGCATTGGCATCGGTGATGTAGAGGTAAAGGGAGTTGCCGGCATTCCATCCGTCCTCTATGTCGCAACGAATCAGATAAGAAGAACCGTCGAAAGCACCTTTTCGGGTGTCTTCCTCCACATACACCTTGTAGCCGCGTGTAGTGCTGTAGCTGGCACGCGTGAGATACTCGTTTGCACCAAGATAAAAGCCTTCAACTCCTGTGTTGTAGAGATAGCATGCCTCGCCCGCCTTAAGCGGAGTGCTTGCAGGAGCAGCCGGTTTCACCCATCCTTGTGCGAATGCACTCATGCTGAAAAGCACGGAGCACAAGAAAAAAGTAATTTTTTTCATCATAAAAACAAGTGAATTGATTAGTTAGTATATAAAAAAATATTTTCATGGCTGATTCAGACTCCAAAAGTACAACAATTTTCAGAAACAAGCAAAAAATACATGAAAAATAGAACATAATTCAGTTTTTTTATTTAACTTTGCCAATGAATTGGTAACAAGGCATCAACAAAATGCCAAGTGAAAGGGAATCAGGTGAAAAACCTGAGCTGTTCCTGCAGCTGTAATCCATATTTTTAGCGAATCAACACACAAGTCACTGATTATGTTCAAAAACTGCTTTTGAACTCCACAAGTCGGGAAGACGTTGGTTCAATGGAAAGCCAGAAGACCTGCCAATCCTCAACCCTTAACCTGCTCCCAGGATAGGAGCTGTTGGAAAATGAAAATCAAGCGAATAGCCACAACAGCCTTATTGGCTGCATTTCATATTGTTGTCACACAGGCTCAAGTGATGAGCGACTCTCTCCCGGAGATAGTGATAACGGGCACCGGAACAGAACATCTGCTTCGGGACGTACCCGTGCAGACCGAAGTCATCTCCAGGAAGGTGCTCGAGAGCTATGGTGGCAAGTCGCTCGAAGAGATATTGAGCGGCCTCACCTCTTCGTTTGCCTTCAACGAGGGAGACATGGGCAGCCAGATGCAGCTGAACGGGCTTGGCAACAACTATATTCTGATTCTTATCGACGGCAAGCGCATCCACGGAGATGTTGGCGGCGAGAACGACCTTGGACTGATTGACCCTCAGAACATAGAGCGTATAGAAATAGTGAAAGGTGCGTCATCGGCCCTCTACGGCAGTGATGCAATAGCCGGCGTGATCAATATCATAACCAAGAAGCACGACGAGGGCATTTTCCTTGAGAATGCCACCCGCTATGGTTCCCACAACGACTTCAGACAGCACAACACACTCGGCTTCTCCACCGACAAATGGAAAAGCCTCACTAACTTCCAGCTTCAGCATAGCGACGGCTGGCAGAACACGTCAGTAGAGCATACCCCCTCTTCTGCCGCCCCGATTACCGACTCGCGCAGCATGACGGTTAACAAGCACACTAACTGGCAATTGTCGGAACAACTCACCTTCACTCCGAATAAGGATCTGGAACTCTACGCCAACGGTTCGATCTACAGGAAAGAGATAAACCGCCCATCGGGCAAATACCCTAAATACGATGTTAAGACCTTCGACCTCAGATACTTCAATGCATCAGCCTCACTTGGGGGCAAATGGAAACTCGGCGGTGGCGACTTCATAACGTTAGACATCGACTGGAACAAGCATGCCTATTATCACGACTTCACCTCCACCACCCTTGCCGAAGGGTTCGACTCAGACGGCAATCTGATTCTCGACTTCCCCTATTTCGAAGGCCAGAGCCTGCTGCAAAGCGACCAACAACGTGTGATGGGCAATCTGAAAGGAGTGTTCTATCTGCCTCACGACCATCGTTTGAGCAGCGGAATGGAATACCGCTACGACTATCTGAAGTCGCCGACAAGCTTGGAGAGCCATAGTGCCGATGACAACACGGAATCATTATTTGTCCAGGACGAATGGGAAGCGCTCGACTGGCTCCAGCTGACCGGCGGTCTCCGACTCATACGCAACGAGGCGTTCGGATGGCGTCTGACTCCCAAACTGTCGTCGATGCTGAGTCTCGGCGATTTCCGTCTGCGGGCATCATGGAGCCAGGGATTCAAGACACCGACTCTGAAAGAGCAGAACTACCGTTATATACGCGAAATGAGTTCGGTCATCATGTATCTCGGCAACAAAGACCTCGACGCACAGAAATCCAATTATTTCTCATTGAGCGGCGAATACACCATAGGCGGTCTGAATCTGTCGGTTAGCGGCTACTACAACAAGCTTGACGACATGATCACACTCGTGACAGTTCCGAAAAGCGAGGCGCCAGCCACATATATAGAGCAATACGGCGAGATGCTCAACAAGGTGCGCCGCTATGAGAACATGGAAGACGCGCGTACATGCGGAATAGACTTCAACCTGCGGTATACATATAAAGAATGGTCTGCCGGACTGGGATACAGCTATCTCGACACGAAGGCACACGTCTACAACACAACCCACGAGAAACTCGAACGTGTGATTATCGACGGCATGGCCTATCACAAAGGCAATGTGTTCGCCACATGGAACCACCGCTTCAGCCCGACATATAAATTGGGCATTGGACTTTACGGCAGGATGTCGAGCAAACGTTATTATGCCGTTGACGGCAACGGCAAAGGATTCAACGTCTGGCGCCTTAACACGAGCCACGAATTCGGTTCTTCAAGTCATATGGGCTACAGGCTCGAGGCTGGCATCGACAACATCTTCAACTATATCGACAAGACACCTCACGGGTTGCACCTCGGAACCACAACACCGGGCACGACCATTTACGCAAAATTCACGATTACATTCCGTCAAGGGAAAAAAATAAACATATCTAACAAAACATTTAACCAAAACAAAGAAGAAAATGAAGAAAATTAAATTCTTGATGATTGCCATGCTGGCAATTATCGCAAATGCCAGCTTCACCGCTTGTAGCGATGATGATGATGACACAAACTCAAACATGGAACGTTATCAGAAAGAAGTGGACAAGACCGTAAAACAGCAGAAGAAGCACAACAAGGCAATTCTTCTCGTGGCATTCGGTTCCACTTGGCAGCAGGCTTACGACGCATTCGACTTGACCCGCAACGAATACGCAAAGGAATTCAGCGACTACGACGTATATCTGTCGTTCTCATCCGCTATCTGCATCAACCGCGCACGTGCAGCCGAGAACACAGCAGCACGCGACTTCTATGAGCCGAAATACTGGCTTGAGGCATTCGGCCGCGTGCAATACGACGAAATCATCGTTCAGTCAATGCAGGTAATCCCAGGTGAGGAATATTCTCGCGTAGTAAATGCAATGAAGGACTTTGCCAACAACGTGAACGGCGACCTCGACGACAAGTATCTGTCGGAAGTGACACTGAAAATTGGTCTGCCTCTGATGGCTACCGAAGGCGATGCAAAAGAACTTGCCGTAGAACTCGACAAGAACTTCGCTTCATATGCATCCAAGGGAGCTATGCTCTTCATGGGCCATGGCAACCCTGACGAATACGACACCTATAAGGCAAACGTGCGCTACACTCAGCTCGAGAACTATCTCCACACAATCAACGCCAACTATTTCGTAGGTACTGTCGACATGAAGGAGAACTTCAAGGTTCAGGTTAAAGAGCGCATGGAAAAAGAAGGCATCGTTTCCGGAAATGTATATTGCGCACCACTGATGTCGATTGCCGGTGACCACGCTCACAACGACATGGCAGGCGACGATGACGCATGGGAAGAAGGCGTTGGATATACAGTAAACGACGAAGGCGAAGTTGAAGATACCAGCTGGAAATGCTATTTCGGCAATATGGGTTACACCATCGATGAACAAGCTTACACCGACGATAAGGGTATCGTGAAGGGACTGTTGGAATACAAGAACATCCGCGACCTCTATCAGCAGCACACCAAGAACGCTGAAGTGGTAGACTATTATCACTCAATGTATCCAGAAGAATAAAAACAATGCAATGCGGGTAAGACAAAACACCTTACCCCATTCATTTCTGAAATATTCTAATCCATAGACACACTATTTACAACATTTTTACACACTCCGAATAGGACTGGCGGAAGGGGATAAGCCACCAGTCCTATTCTTTACGTTAAACCAACAAAGATGAAGAAAATCCTGTACTTGTGCATAACCACCCTGCTGGCTACATCCTGCGGAAGCCGTCAGAGCAACGGGTCAGACATTTCAGCCGATGAATTTTTCCAGTCAGCCGATTCTGTGCTTGCCCATTCCGATGAATATAGCGACACAATCGAAATCCGCTATGCCAAAGGGCTGAAAGTGGACTATCAGGCAGACGGCATACATGTGGAAATCAGCAATCCCGACCCGAAAGCCAAGATGAAGAAATCTGAGGAATTCATCATCAAGCAGCCTTCAAAACGCTTTATTTGCACCACAGCCCTTCAGCTCGGCAATTTCGAAGTGCTTGGGCTGGAAGATATGATTGTGGGCATGAACAGTCTGAAGAACCTCTTCTCCCCAAAGATGAAGACACAAATGCAGGACGGCTCCACCGTGAAGATCGGCAAGGAGGGCAATTTCGACTTGGAGGCGGTGATTGCGAGTCAGCCCGACTACATTTTCGTGTCGGCATCAAAGCATGGAGGGTTTGAGGCATTGAAAGAATGCGGCATACCCATCATACCTCATCACGGATATAAGGAAACCAACCCGCTCGGCCAGGCTGAATGGATAAAACTCATCGGTCTACTCACCGGCGAGCCACGCCGTGCCAATGCCGTGTTCGACGACATAGAGAAGAAATACCTGAAACTCAAGTCGGAAGTGGAATCGCTATATGCCGACGGCCGTTCGGAGAAGATGCCTACAGTGGTGAGCGGACGCCAACTGCGCGACGGATGGTATATCGTGGGCGGAAAGAGTTATATGGCACAGATTTTCAAGGATGCCGGAGCCAAATACATAATGGACGACAATGAGGAGTCGGGCGGTACAACACTCGATTTCGAAGCAGTCTACGCCAAAGGCATACATGCCGACTTCTGGCAAACCGACGGCACATTCGACGGAGAATTCACTCTTCAGACCCTTGCCGAAGAGGACGAGCGCTATGCCACAATGGACGCATTCAAGAAGAAACAGGTGCTTTTCTGCAACCTCTCACACACTCCGTATCGCGAACTTGCAGGCGTGCAGCCACATCTGCTGCTTGCCGATTTCGTGAAGGCATTCCATCCGGAACTCCTTCCAAACTACAATCCGAAATATTATAAATTGTGTAAATAGAGAATCTACAGAATCTAGAATTTCTAGAATTTCTAGAATATCTAGATTATCTAGAGTTGCCAGAAAAAAATACAACAATATGGTAAAGAAAATTCTAATAGGGGCATTAACTGTCATGCCGTTCACAAGTGCAGAGGCACAGACAGACTCAATTAATTCTGCGATGCTCAATCCGGTTGTGATAACAGCCACAGGCACATACCACAAGGCCGACAACTCACCACTGGCAGTAAAGGTGATCACCGCCAAGGAGTTGAAAGATGCCCAAGTGACAAACCTTCAGGAGGCACTCACCCGCATGACCACCAACATCACCACACACACCAATGGAATGGGCACCTTCGTGAATTTCAACGGCGTGAGCGACGACTATATCATCATCATGGTGAACGGTAAGCGCGTGAGTGGCGACGACCGTTGGGAGCGTATGAGCATCAACAACATCAAGCGCATAGAAATCTATAGCGGTGCCGCCAGTGCGCTCTACGGCAGCGACGCAATAGCCGGTGTGATCAACATCATCACAGAAGACATCAAGGAAGGCGTGGACGCATCAGCCTACACACAGTTCCGCAGTAAGGGCCGCATGGACCAGGAACTGAATCTAGACATCAACAGCGGCAAGTTCTCCAGTTTCACTTCCTACGGACGCCATCAGGCCGACAACTGGCAGGTGAACAAATACCAGCAATTCATGGAAGGCGAGAACGAGGTGCTCAAACTCACCGGACGCCCCATGTCGGCTGGATACCACAGCAACAACCTCAATGAGCGACTCGAATGGAAATTCAACGACCAGTGGTCGGTATACCTACGTGGCGACTACTACGACAACCTCACCGACCGTCCGCAAAACGCAACTTACTTCACACAGAAGAAGCAGGGCGACGGCACCTACACCTACACACCAAAGCAGGCATACACCTACGACATCTACCATAAGTCGTACACCTACGGAGGAGGGGTGAGATGGAATCCAAACAAGCGCACATACATCTATCTGGATGTGTTCAGCGACAACTTCGTGTCGAAATACCGCTATTGGCAAACATCCGACAAGGAAGAATACGACGAGACACGCAAGCGCACACACTACGTGAACGAAACCCTCAAGGGCATCTTCCGACTGAGCGACTGGAACAAGCTGTCGGCAGGCATCGAGTTCGTGCAGGAAAGCCTCAACAGCCAAAGCGACAACATCGACTTCGAAACCACCAACACCTACAACGTCTTTGCACAGGACGAAATCAACATATTCAAGAATCTCGAGGCTGTGGCCGGACTCCGCTACACATATAACGACAACTTCGGGTCGAACCTCACTCCGAGTGTAGGACTCTTCTACCATCTCAACGGATTCAGATTCAGGGCCAGCTATGCAGGAGGCTACAGAACCCCTACCCTCTCACAACTCTATGCCACCGACCAGGCAAAGACCACATCGCGCTATACCATCAACAACACGTCGCTTGACCCGGAGAAAAACCATTTCTGGAATCTCAACGCCGAATACAGCAACGACTGGATGAGCATAAGCGTGAGCGGATTCTTCAACAAGATACGCGACATGATCAACTACCGCACCATGACGCAGGACGAAATCGATGCCAGTCCAGAACTATCCGCCATTCAAGCTGACGGCTGGACCACCATACGCCAGCGCGACAACATCGACAAGGCCACGCTCAAAGGCATAAGCGCAAACCTGAAATTCGTGCTGCCACTCGGATTTGCCATCGGCGGCGGCTACACCTTCACAGATTCAGAAGCAGAGACTCTCAGTCTGAACAACAAGACCAAAGAATACGAGATTACGAAATCGCCGGTCGACAAATCAGTGAAGCACGTGGGCAACATCAACGCAACGTGGGACAAGACATGGGGCAACTACCATCTGAACGTAAGCCTCAACGGACACATTCAGAGCAAGCGATTCAGCAGCACTTACGGATATGCGCCGCACACATCCATCTGGAACCTCACCACACGCCATTCCATCACATTCGACCAGTTCATACTCGAACCGGGATTCGGAATCGAGAATATCTTCAACAAAAAGGACAACTCCTACTGGAATTCCAACTTCTCGACCATCAATCCGGGAAGAACCCTGTTCGTGAGCCTAGCACTGAGATTCAGAAAATAAGGACGTGTCAGTCACATATTTCCACTCGCAGAGAATGTGCCGGCAATTCGGAGCATCCTCTGTGCTGTTAATCCCGAATCGGCAAGTCTAACTCCAACTCATTTCGCCCTAATGGCCGATTAGGGTGAATCACCACGGAAAATCCGGATTTGTGGACCGAACAGAAAGCAAAACCGATAATTTTGCGTATATTTGCAATTAAGAATAAAACAATAACATTTTAATAATGAAAATCTATGTTGCCGGCATAGGTCCCGGTTCAGAGCAAGACATCACTCCCGCTGTGATAAACGCAATCAAGGAAAGCGATGTGGTTGTGGGCTACAAATATTATTTCCAGTTTATCACGCCCTATCTTCAGCCCGGCACAGAGTGTGTGGACACAGGCATGAAGAAAGAGCGTGAACGCGCCGAGCAGGCATTCCTACTTGCCGAAAGCGGCAAGAATGTGTGCGTGATATCAAGCGGTGACGCCGGCATATATGGAATGGCACCTCTGATTTACGAAATGAAGGCAGAACGTAATTCCGACGTGGACATCGTATGCATACCCGGCATCAGTGCTTTTCAGAAAGCCGCCTCCCTGCTTGGAGCTCCGATGGGTCACGACTTTTGCGTGATTAGCCTGAGCGACCTGATGACGCCATGGAAGGTGATAGAGAAACGAATATCAGCAGCAGCCCAAGCCGATTTCATCACTGCCGTCTACAATCCCAAAAGCAACGGCCGCTACTGGCAGCTTCATCGTCTGAAGGAGATATTCATGGAATGTCGCAAAGCCGACACCGTCGTGGGCTATGTACGTCAGGCAGGCCGTGAAGACGAATCAGTCAGAGTCACCACCCTGCAGGAGTTCAACCCCGACGACATCGACATGTTCACCATCGTGATTATCGGCAACAGCCAGTCGTATACCCACGACGGCAAATTCATCACACCGCGCGGCTACTACCGGCATCAGCAGGACGAAGGTGACAAGATTGGACAGTCGATCATGATACGCTCGTTTCAAACCATCAGGAGCGAACTCCACAATCCCGACATACCACTATGGAAACTATGGCCTATGCTACATGCCATACACACTACAGCCGACTTCGAGATGGAGAACCTGCTGTGGATGGACGAAAGGGCAACCGAAATCCTCTACGGCAAAGTGGCAGACGGCAGTCTGAAGACTATAGTCACCGATGTGACGATGGCTGCCAGCGGAATCCGCAAAGGGGCACTCGAACGACTCGGCATCAACGTGGTGTGCTACATAAACGACCCACGTGGAGCCGAAATGGCAAAAGAGCTTAACATCACACGAGCCCAAGCCGGAATGCGACTGGCAAGCCAGGAGCATCCCGACGCACTATATGTGTTTGGCAACGCACCTACCGCACTGCTGGAACTCTGCGAACTGGCAAGGAAAGGCAAATGCCAGCCGGCGGGCATAATCGGAGCACCGGTGGGATTTGTCAACGTGTGTGAAAGCAAACATGCAGCCAAAGCACTGAAAACCATTCCGAAAATCCTTATTGACGGGCGTAAGGGAGGCAGCAACCTTGCCGCCACACTCACCAACAGCATACTCACCTACGACGATGCACAAAGCCTCAAGCCAGGAAGAGACCTGTGATGAAAAATCATTACTGAAATCATTAACACTCAGATATTTTCGAAATACAGCACAGACAGACAAAACCATCGAAAAGGAATGAAACACTGCATAATCATAGGTATCAGCGACAGCCATCAGCAATGGTTTGCACCCGAAGTGGAGAGCATCATCCGCTCCTCACACTTTTTTTCAGGAGGTAAGCGTCATCATGAAATCATGCGGAACCTGTTGCCATCCGTATATGAATGGATTGACATAACCGTTCCGCTGAGTGCAGTGTTTGAGAACTACCGCAATCATGAATCTGTGGTTATCTTCGCATCAGGCGACCCGCTCTTCTATGGTTTTGGCAACACGGTTATCCGCGAATGCCCTGACTGCGAAATCGAGATATACCCTTCGTTCAACTCCCTTCAATTGCTTGCCCATCATCTGAAGACACCTTATCATGACATGCGCTGCGTGTCGCTTACCGGCCGACCATGGGACAAGTTTGACGAAGCGCTCATAAGAAACGAGCAGATGATTGGCTGTCTGACCGACCACAACAAGACGCCTGAAGCCATATGGCTACGCATGCAAGACTACGGCTACTACAACTACCGTATGTTTGTAGGCGAAAAACTGGGCAATAAGGAAGAAGAGCGGGTAAGTGAATTCAAGGAAGGGACAACCTATGCCAATCCCAACTGCATACTTCTCCAGCAAACCCACCGCAGAATTATTCCTTTCGGCATTCCCGACAACCAATTCGAACTGCTCAACGGCAGGGAGAAGATGATCACCAAAATGCCGATACGACTCGCAACCCTTGCCGAGCTTGGGTTAGGAGACAAGAAGACTTTCTGGGACATAGGCTTTTGCACTGGCAGCATCAGCATTGAGGCAAAACTCCGATTCCCGCATCTCAACGTCACGGCATTCGAAATCAGGGAAGAAGGACGCCTACTGATGAGCAAGAACGCAAGAAAATTCGGAACTCCCGGCATCAATGCCATCATCGGCGATTTCCTCGAAGCCAACCTCTCTGCACTTCCGCAGCCCGATGCAGTGTTCATAGGCGGCCATGGAGGCCGGCTGGCCGAAATGGTAAGCAGAATCAGACAAAGGCTTGCAGAAGGCGGCTGCATTGTGTTCAACTCGGTGAGCGAGTCGAGCCGGCAGATTTTCATCTCCGCAGCCGAGTCCAATGGAATGCGGTGGAAGATATGCCATCAGATACAGACCAATGACAATAACCCGATAACCATATTGAAAGCAGAATGATAAGATACGAATACGTGAACGAGGCAGGCGAACAACTCGCCAAGACCATAGAGAAAGAGATTAGCGATTACAGCGGCGATGCCGTCGTGTTCATAGGCGCACTGGGTATCTGTGTAAGAAAAATCAAGGATTTGATCAACGACAAATACACCGACCCGGCTGTAGTGTGCGTGGACTCCACCGGGAGATACGTCATCCCCGTACTGAGCGGCCATGTAGGAGGTGCGAACGACTTGGCAAAGCGAATATCGCTTATCACCGGCGGTCAGGCCATCATCACCACGCAAAGCGACAACACCGGACTATGGGCACTCGACACACTGGCACGCGACTACGGATGGAACACAGGCAAGCAGAAACGTCTGGCAATGAATAAAGCCATCGCCACATTCGTGAACAAAAAGCCGACAGCACTCATCATTGAATCCGACGACGAAGGCACTAAGATGATGGAAACGACCCGTCCGCCACATGTCAGGATTTTCACGTCGTATAACGACTACCGCGCATTCTGCCGTAAGACTTGCAAAGACTTCGACCTGCTGATCATAGTATCGCCGAAAATCTATCCTTCTGAAGGCATACCGACCATTCAGTACTATCCGCCTTGCCTCCATCTGGGAGTCGGCTGTCAGAAATTGGCACCAGTGGAGATAGCCAATCATCTCATCGATAACATCCGCGCGGCGGGATATGCCAAGGAATCGATATCTACAATTGCAACCATAGAGTTGAAGAAAGACGAACCGCTCATAAAGGCCATCCACGACATTCTGCCCTGGGCCAGCGTGAACATCTACACAGCCGACCAACTGAAGAAAATCAAGATACCTAATCCGAGCGAGAAGGTGTTCGAAGTGACCGGTTGCTACGGAGTGGCGGAATCCTCGGCCAAAGCCCACGACATCCACTCACGCCTGGTGATAGAGAAGCAGAAAGGAAGTCTGAACCTCGACGGCAAGATAAGCCACTACACCTATGCCCTCGCCCAGGACGGTCAATTCGCGCCTAAAGGCCACATAGAGATAGTGGGCGCCGGTCCGGGCGACCCAGACCTGGTGAGCGTGCGCGGAAGAAAATTCCTACAGCGTGCCGACCTAATTCTCTATGCCGGAAGCTTGGTGCCACGCGAACTCACACTCTGCGCCAAACCGGGGGCTGTGGTCAGAAGCAGTGCCGGGATGGACCTGGAGGAGCAGTTTGAACTGATGAAACGGTTCTACGACCGCGGTAAGCTCGTGGTACGCCTGCACACAGGCGACCCATGCATCTATGGCGCCATACAGGAACAGATGGCATTTTTCGACGAATACGAAATGGACTATCACATTACGCCCGGCATCAGCAGTTTCCTGGCTGCTGCAGCTGAACTACGCAGCCAATTCACCATCCCTGAACGCTGTCAGACTATCATCCTCACACGCGGTGAAGGACGCACGCCAATGCCGGAGAAGGAGCAATTGCACCTACTCGCCGAACACCAGAGCACCATGTGCATATTCTTGTCGGCATCTATCGCACAGCAAGTGCAGGACGAACTGCTCAAGGGAGGCTATCCGCCAGAAACACCCGTTGCGGCATGCTACAAACTCACTTGGAAAGAGCAGAAAATCTATCGCGGGCAACTGAAAGACCTTGCAAAGATACTGAAAGACAACAATCTGACTCTGACAACGATGATAGTGGTGGGTGAAGCCATCGACAACCGCGAAGGACTGAGCAAACTCTATGACGGACATTTCACACACCTCTTCAGACAAGGAAAGGACTCCGACGACAAATAAAAAAGCGTAAAGGCTGATAAATCCGAAAGCGATGAAAACGCAAAAGTTGATAAATCCCTAAAACGATTAATCAAAGGCTGATAAATCCGAAAACGATTAAAGTCAATAAAGATACTGTAATTTTCTAAAACATGATTCTAATCTTCGGCGGCACGACAGAAGGCAGAACTGCAATCGACGTATGCGAGCAGGCAGGCAAGCCGTTCTACTATTCCACCAAAAGCGACACCCAGCAAGTGGAGATGAAGAACGGCATAAGGCTTACCGGCCCAATGACCGAAGACGACATCATACGATTCTGCATGAAAAACGTAGTGAAGTGCATCATCGATGCCGCCCACCCATTTGCAGAAAACCTCCACAAGGCTATACTCGGATGCCAAATACCGATAATACGCTTTGAGAGGACAAAAGAAGAACGGATTGAAGGCGCAATTTACTGTAAAGGCTACGAAGATGCAGTGAAGGCGCTGAAACATAATGACATAAAATTACTGCTTGCACTAAGCGGAGCAAACACAATAGCAAAACTCAAGAACTACTGGCAGGATCACAGAACCATATTCCGCATTCTACGCCGTAAGGAAAGTGTGGAAATAGCCGAGCGCAACGGTTTTCCTTCCGACGACCTCATTTTCTATGACGACACCCATCTTCTGCCCACCACAGCCCAAGAGGCAGATTTGATGAAAGCGGTTGGTTGCGATGCCGTCATAACCAAGGAAAGCGGCAAGAGCGGAGGATTTCCGGCAAAGGCGGCTGCAGCTAAGCAATTGGGTCTGAAGCTGTTCGTGATTGAACCTCCACGCTATATGTCCGATAACAAAACTGTCCAGCACGTGACCGGACGTTACGGACTGCGTAGGGCAATCGAGCAATTGCTTCCCGACTTCTTCCCACTCAAGACCGGTTTCTCTACCGGTGCATGTGCCACAGCTGCCACAAAGGCTGCACTCATCAGCCTTCTGAGCGACGACTGGCCCGAAGAGATTGACTTCCAATTGCCCGACGGCGAAATCATGACCATCTGCGTCGATGTGGAGAAAGCAGGTGTAGCCAGCGTGGTAAAGGATTTCAGCGACGACCCCGACGTGACCCGCGGTTGCAGAATCCGTGCAGAAGTGGGGTTCAACGACACAGGTGACATCCGTTTCCTCCAAGGCGACGGAGTGGGCACCGTGACACTGCCCGGACTGGGCATACCCGTGGGCGGTCCCGCCATCAACGCCACACCCCGCCAGATGATGACCAGCGAAATCAAATCGCTCACCACCCGTGGTTGCGATGTCCGCATATCAGTAGAGAACGGCATGGAGATAGCCCTTAACACTTTCAATTCCAAAGTTGGGGTGGTCGACGGAATCAGCATCATCGGCACAAGCGGCATAGTGACACCTCTGAGCAACGAAGCTTTCATAGAAAGCATAGGGCGGGAGTTGGAAGTGGCTAAAGCCATAGGATGCGACACCATCGGCCTGGCATCCGGCAAGAAAGGGGAAGAAGCATTGAAAGAGGTCGACTCCGAAATGCGTGTGATACACTATGGCAATTTCATAGGGGAGAGCCTAAAGAAAGCTTTCCACCTGGGTTTCAAATCGGTACATATCGGCATTATGATCGGCAAAGCAGTGAAACTGGCTGAAGGCCATCTCGACACTCATTCACATAAGGTTCAGATGAATAAGGAATTTCTAAAGCGTCTGGCAGGGGAAGATGCCTGGAAGATTGACAACATCACCATGGCACGTGAACTATGGCAAATCATGCCTCCGGATTTCTTCGAAAAAATAAGACGTCTTTGTTATGACAACTGCAGGAAAGCATTCCCTCAAGGCGAACTTTTCATCCACATAATACCAGCCACTTGAATCACAATTCATCGCCTCAACACATGCCAGACACGATCATTCACCACACATAATCAACGAAATACCCACATAAAGAATATGCACAAACATAAAACCTTGATGACACTGCTCATATTGAGCATCCCGATATTCTTCATACTGAATCTGATTTTGGGTTCGGTGTCAATTCCTATTGCCGATGTATTTGCCATCCTCTCTGGCTCGGAAACAGAATCAGAGGCATGGACCAACATCGTGATGAACACGCGCCTGCCTCAGACTCTGACAGCCATCGCCTGCGGAGCCGGACTGTCGATTGCCGGATTGGAGATGCAGACGGTTTTCCACAACCCGCTTGCAGGGCCGTCGGTTCTCGGAATCTCCAGCGCAGCCAGTTTGGGAGTGGCGTTCGTGGTGCTGCTCAGCGGTGCCATAGGAGGGGGATTGATGTCGAGATTCGGATTCTTCGGCAACACAGCACTAACCATAGCCGCCATCATCGGAGCATTGCTGGTGATGATGTTGATTGTTTATTTGTCACAGAAAGTGAGCGGCAACGCCACTCTACTCATAGCCGGCGTGCTCATCGGATATATCGCCACCGCCATCATCGGAGTGTTGAAATATTTCTCCAGCGAAGAGGAAATCCGTGCCTACGTGATATGGGGCCTTGGCAGTTTTGCACGTGTAACCGGCGGTCAGGTTTATGTGTTCGTAGGCCTGATGGCATTGATACTTCCATTCACAATGCTACTCGCCAAGCCGCTCAACATGCTTCTGATGGGCGACCAATACGCTCAGAATCTGGGACTTAATATCCGAAGAGCAAGAATGCTGATAATCTGTACTGCCGGCATCCTGACGGCTGTGGTTACTGCCTACTGCGGACCTATCATGTTCATCGGACTGGCAGTGCCACATATTGCCAGAGGACTGTTCAGAACAGAGGACCACCGCATCCTGCTGCCGGCTACACTCTTCTGTGGTGCATCGCTTGCACTTATCTGCAACCTTATCGCACGTCTGCCCGGATTCGAGGGTGCACTGCCAATCAATTCAGTCACAGCACTCATCGGAGCGCCTGTAGCACTGACGATTCTGCTGAAACGCAACAAACAATAACATATTCCTCATAACCGGTACATCCGGAAAACAAAAAAAAGAAAAATGTCATTTCTCATTGGAGCCGCTACATCCAACAGCGGAAAAACCACAGTCAGCGTCGGACTGATGAGAGCGCTATCGAAACGAGGCTTGAAAGTGCAGCCGTTCAAATGTGGTCCCGATTATATCGACACCATGTTCCATGAGATGGCTACAGGCCGCAAGTCGGTAAATCTCGACACATTCATGTCGTCGCCGGAACATGTGAAACACCTCTTCGAGCATTACGGAAAAGACTCCGACATGAGCATTGTCGAAGGCGTGATGGGCTTGTTCGACGGACATGACTCATGGCATGGAAGCAGTGCTGAAATCGCCATGATTCTCGATTTACCCATTGTATTGGTAGTGAACGCCAAATCAGTGGCATATAGCGTCGCACCGCTCATACATGGCTTCAAGTCATTTGTACCTCCGATAAACGGGGACGCAATTATTCCCGAAAGGCGGGAGAATTTTCCTGAAAAAAGAGATGCAATTATTCCTAAAAGGCTGAATATAGCCGGAGTGATTTTCAATCAAGTGGCTTCAGAGCGCCATTATCAACTACTCAAATCAGCTTGCGCCGACTGCGAGGTGACATGTTTGGGATATCTGCCGCGCAACCCCAAGCTCTCTGTTCCTGGAAGGCATTTGGGCCTGACGATATCAGAAAAAGCGAATATGGAGAATTTCATCTCCACTGCCGCCGAAGAAATAGAAAAGCATGTGCAATTAGAATTATTAATATAGAAATCAAAATCTAGAATATCTAGAAAGCCTGGAATCTCTAAAATCTAAAACAGTCATGACCATCGCAATAGCCCACGACGAAGCTTTCAATTTCACATACCGCGCCAATATCGACGCACTGAAAGCTCTCGGAGACATCGTCTTTTTCTCTCCACTCAACGACAAGGCGCCCTGCAATGCCGATCTCATTTATCTTCCAGGCGGCTATCCGGAGCTTTTTGCCGACCGGCTCACCGCAAACACGTCGATGCGCCTTGCTATAAAGGAATATGCGGAAAACGGAGGACGGATATTTGCTGAATGCGGAGGTTTTATGTATCTTTGCAAAGACATTGACGGGGTCGGGATGTGCGACGTGTTGCCAATTAGAGCCACCATGAACGGGGCCCGCCTTCATCTGGGCTATCGTCAAGCCAATTACAAAGGCATATGCCTGCGTGGGCACGAATTCCACTATTCGTCCATCGTCAGCAACGAGCTTCCTGCAGAAATTCAAGTTCTAAGAATACAGTCAAACGCCAAAAACACGCCTGTCGACACCCCCATCTACCGCTATAAAAACGTTATAGCCGGCTACACTCACTGGTATTGGGCGGACGCTCCCTATAAATTTAAGAAAATTATAATCCAATAACCAGAAAAGACTAGAAAATCTATAAAGCCTAGAATATCTAGAAAATCTAGAATATATAGAAAAATCTATAAAGCCTAGAATATCTAGAAATATCTAGAAATATCTAGAATCTCTAGAAAAATTCCAGAAATCCCCTAATAATCAAATTCCTTTGAAAACAGAAACCCTCCATCCGATAATGCTGGCAGGCACCGGCAGCGACGTAGGCAAGAGCGTGATAGCGACTGCTCTCTGCCGCATATTCCTTCAAGACGGCTACCATCCTGCTCCGTTCAAGGCTCAAAACATGGCTCTGAACTCCTATGCCACCCCCGAGGGCATGGAAATAGGCCGTGCACAGGCTGTACAGGCCGAAGCTTGCCGCCTGGAACCCCACACCGACATGAACCCACTGCTGTTGAAACCCAATTCCGAACACACCACACAAGTGGTGCTCAACGGCAAGCCAATCGGCAACCGCTCAGCCTACAACTATTTCCGCACCGAAGGCCGCGAAGAACTGCGCACCGCTGTTCACGATGCATTCGACCGTCTTTCGCAACGTTTCAACCCCATTGTGATGGAAGGTGCAGGCAGTGTTTCGGAACTGAATCTGAAGGACAGCGACCTGGTGAATATGCCAATGGCACGACATGCCGATGCCAAAGTCATACTCGTTGCCGACATCGACCGTGGAGGAGTGTTCGCATCATGCTATGGCAGCGTGATGCTGCAGGAACCGGAGGACCGCAAACGCATAAAGGGGATTATCATCAACAAGTTCAGAGGCGACCTACGGCTCTTTGATGACGGCAAACACATCTTGGAGGATATATGCGGCGTACCTGTTCTGGGCGTAATCCCGATGTTCAACGACATAGTAATCGAGGAAGAAGACAGCATGCAATTGGCGCAAAAGCACTGTTCGCTGTCGGAAGGAAAAGTGAACATCGCAGTGGTGATGCTGAAGCATATCAGCAATTTCACCGATTTCGACACACTTGAACGCGACGAACGGGTGAACCTCTTCTACACCAGCAATACCCGCGACATAGAACGCGCTGACATCATCATACTTCCCGGTACGAAATCCACTCTCGACGACCTCTATCAGCTTCGCAAGAACGGAGTGGCACAGTCGATCATCCGTGCTCACCGCAACGGCAAGAGGGTGATTGGCATATGCGGAGGCTACCAGATGCTCGGACAAACCATAGAAGACCCTTTGGGAGTGGAAGGCAGCATAGAGAAACTCCCGGGGCTGGGACTTCTTCAAGTCTCAACGGTTATGACAAAAGAAAAAACCACACGGCAAGTGGAATTTATGTTCAACGGAGAGAAATGCAAAGGCTATGAAATCCACCAGGGAGAAAGCACTACCGAAAGCCCCGTGATGGAGGAAGGCAACTGCATAGGCACCTACATTCACGGCATACTCGACAATCAGCCGTTTATTGACTATATACTTCAGCCATTTACTGACAGAAAAAGCAATCAAGAAATGATTTCACCTGAAGAATTCAAGCAACAGCAATACGACAAACTTGCCGATTTCGTAAGAGCCCACCTTGACATGGAAAGCATATATAAGTTTTTAAAAGGCAACTGACTTTTACTCGTGAAGCTTAAAATTTAAAATTATCGCATTCGAAATTAATAATATCACATACAATGCTAATCGGTCACGGTGACGACATATACAACTATCGGGATATCCATTTGAATTTCAGTTCAAATGTTTACAATCATGTCAATCACGATGTACTTAAAAACCATATAATAAACAATCTGGACAAGATTAAATCCTACCCGGAGCCAGAGCCGTTGAGGCTTGAATCCGCTCTGGCAGAAGAATTGGGCGTCAGTTCGGAAGAAGTAATGGCATGCAATGGCGCAACTGAAGCCATTTATCTGATTGCCAAAACATTCCATGGGATGATGTCAACCATATTAGAACCCACATTTTCTGAATATGAAGATGCTTGCAGGATGAACAATCACACAATCAGCTACGCTCAGAAACTGATGCCCGACACAAATGGCTCCAACCTCGTGTGGCTGTGCAATCCCAACAATCCAACAGGCCAAGCCATTCCCCTCTCTTCTCTTACCATGTGCATAGCGAATAATCCCGATACCGTTTTTGTGATTGATTCAAGTTACGAGGCTTTCACCTACGGCAAACATTTATTGTCCAAGAAACTGATTACCAATGAGCCGAATATCATCTCAATCCATTCCATGACAAAACGTTTTGCCGTTCCCGGACTGAGGTTGGGCTATATAATATCAAACAAACGACTGATAAGCGAACTGCGCAAGAACCGCATGCCTTGGAGCGTAAATGCACTGGCACAAGAAGCCGGGCTCTATCTAATCAAGCATAAAGAGGATTACGAGCTGAATGTCGATTCTTTGATAAAAGAACGGGAACGGGTGGCAAAAGCCCTGAAATCCACCCAAATAATCGAGCCCTTACCATCCGACACCCACATCCTGCTTTGCAAGCTTAAGAACGGCACCGCAGCAAATCTGAAAGATTATCTCGCCAAGAGCCATGGAATTCTGATTCGCGACGCCTCTAATTTCCATGGGCTGACCGACCAATATTTCCGCATAGCCATACAGACTCCAGAAGAAGACGACCAACTTATTGACGCTATCCGACAATGGACTACTACGTTATGACATACAGCCCGCCCATGATTCTGCTTTTGGCATGGGTTCTCGACCTTGCCTTAGGCGACCCCTCGTGGCTGCCCCACCCCGTTGTGGCGATGGGCCGCTGGATCAGTTTCGGCGAGCACCGGCTAAACAAAGGCAAACACCGAATGGCGAAAGGGGCAGTTTTCTCCGTTTGCAGCATAATGGCCGTCTTTGCCCTAAGCTTCGCCCTCTTCTGGATGCTAAACCGGCAGACGAATCCACTGCTTCATATCTTCAACATATGTATCCAAGTTCTGCTCGCCTTCTTCTGCCTTGCCGGCAAGACCTTGCGCAAGGAAGTGAGGATGGTGTTTGAAGCGCTCGAGAAGAGCCTCGACGACGGTCGCCGGCAGGTGGGGCGAATCGTGGGTCGCGACACGTCGGAACTGTCGGAGCAGGAGGTGCGTACAGCCGCCTTAGAAACCCTTGCGGAGAACTTGTCCGACGGAGTGATTGCACCCCTCTTCTGGTTCACCCTGCTGGGAGTGCCGGGAATGCTCACATACAAGATGATCAACACTTTCGACTCGATGATCGGCTACCGCAACGAGCGCTACCGCCGTTTCGGATGCTGGGCGGCACACATCGACGACATAGCCAACTATATTCCTGCAAGGCTCACAGCCTTGCTCATGACCCTCTGCGGCCACCTAATCCAGAAATTCCGACGGTTCAAGCCAGTCCACCACCGCTCGCTATGGCAACAGCTGAAATTCGTGATGACATACGGTCCGCAACATGCGTCGCCCAACAGCGGATGGCCGGAAGCGGCTCTTGCCGCCATTCTCGACTGCCGTTTCGGCGGACCGCACAACTATTTCGGGGAAACTGTGGACAAACCCTATATTGGCAACAACCCGCGACCTCTCGACATAAGCGACCTGAAAACCAGCAATGCCACATCCATTTGCGCCGAAACGGCAGGAGTGGCATTGACAATAGCCGTGCTGGTTATAACAACGCATCTTAAAAACATTATATTATGAAGAAATCACTTGTCATTTTATTTGTATGCCTGATGTCGGCCACCACCATGGTCGGCCAGAGCCAGTTTGTGATGAACAATTCCGCCGACGGCGAGTCTACTTTGAGCATATTCCTCCCGGAATCGGGCAAAGCCACCGGACGTGCCGTCTTATGCTGTCCCGGCGGCGGCTACGCACATGTGTGCATGGACTATGAAGGCACCGACTGGGCACCATATTTCAACGAGATGGGCATAGCCTATGCTGTGCTGAAATACCGAATGCCGCATGGCGACCGCACCATCCCGATGGGCGACGCCGAGCATGCCATCGCCACTCTACGCGACAGCGCAGCGGTGTGGCACATCAACCCTGCCGACATCGGCATCATGGGTTTTTCAGCCGGCGGACATCTGGCTTCCACCATCGCCACTCATGCAGAGGAGGCGGTAAGGCCCAACTTCCAAATCCTTTTCTATCCAGTGATTTCCATTGACCAAAGCCTCGGCCATAAGGGTTCGTCGGTGAATTTCCTCGGCAATGAGGTGGAAAACGCTGAACTCATCGCCGAATATTCCAACATGAACAAGATAGACGAACGCACACCACCCGCCATCATCTTCATGGCTCAAGACGACCGTGTGGTGCCACCACTCACAAACGGCATGCCCTACTTTGCCGAACTGAGCAAACACAAAATCCCGGCATCTCTCCATTGCTATCCACGTGGCGGCCACGGATGGAAAGGCGAACGGTTCCCCTTCTTCGCCGAGATGCAGACCTCGCTTGCCAATTGGCTCAAACAGTTGAAGAGCAATTAAACACAATCCTGTCATTAGAGCGAAATGAGTCAGAGTTAGAACACAAAAACCTAATGGCCGATTCAGGTTAAAGAAAAGAAAGTCCTAATGGTTTTTCTTGTAACTCAGCACAGCCCAACAAGCCATAAGAGATGCTATTCCACCTAGTGCAAACACATGGGTGGCAATGCTTTCGAACGTGCCTCCCCTGACAAAAACAGTGCGGATGGCATCGATGAAATAGTGCATCGGATTGACATAGGTTGTGGCATATGCCCATTCCGGCATGGACCTCACAGGAGTGAACAATCCACTCATAAGCATGAGAATAACAACGAAGAACCACATCACCATAACCGCCTGCTGTAGAGTGTCGGAATAGTTGGATATAATCAGTCCGAACGAACTGAAGAACAATGCCAAGAGCATCGACAGCAGATAAACGAGCAGCATATTCCCCTGACAAGTGATTCCATAAAGTGCCCATGATATGAGCATACAAACCGTAATGATGAACAACGCTATAATCCAATAAGGCACGAGCTTGGCCATGATGAAACCCATCTTCGACACTGGGGTCACGTTGATTTGCTCAATCGTTCCGGCTTCTTTCTCGCCAACGATGTTGAGAGTGGGAAGAAAACCACACATAAGCATAATGACCAGCGCCATCAATGCCGGAATCATGAACACCTTATAGTTGAGTCCCTTATTGAACAAGAAAAGCGATGAAACCATTTCCGAATTTGCTAATGTTTTCATAAACTGGTCGGCATAGATTCTCGTTATGTATGCCACTCCCATTGAGCCCTTTGTGCCGTTGGTGGCATTCGCCGCAATCATCACCCGACCTCCTTCGCCAGATGTTCTGCTGCGAGTGAAGCCCCGCGGTATGTCCACAATCACGTCGGCCACTCCGGTTTCCACTTCCTTTAATGCGCCGGCGTAGTCGGCAGCCTGGCCCTGAAACATGAAATAGCCGGATGCTTCTATGCGGTGTACAAACTGCTGCGATTCAGAGGTGCGGTCATTGTCCACAACCACAACCCGGATGTTTTTCACCTCCATGTTCATCACCCATGGCATCACACACATAATCATTATCGGAAAGACAATGATAAGTTTCGGAAGAAAAGCATTACGCTTGATTTGAATAAATTCTTTTTGTATGAGATATTTGAAAATCATCGGATTGAGTTTTTTATTCCAGCCGTTTCTTGAATTTAGTCAATGACAATGCAAGTAAAAGCACTGTCATTCCAGAGAGAATCATCACATCATCCATCACGTCGGACAATCCGACACCCATAATCATCAGTTTCCGCATCGCATCTATATAGTATCTTGTCGGCACAATAGCAGAAATCCATTGCAGCACCAAAGGCATGCTTTCCACAGGAAAGAGCATACCCGACAGCATCACAATAGGCATAAGCAGCATCATGACCGACATTATCAGCGCAACGAACTGTGTTTTAGCTACATTGGATATCAGCATCCCAAGCGACAAAGCGAGCAGGATATATATAACCGAAATGGCCAGAATCCAGAAGAGCGATCCTTGAATTGGGATGCCCATCACGAACCTAGCCATAATCAATATTGTAGCGAGAATTCCGAATGCCACAAGAAGATATGGCACCACCTTGGCCACAATTATCATTATTGGCTTCACAGGCGAAACAAGCAACACCTCCATCGTGCCCTTTTCCTTTTCCTTCACAATTGAAATCGACGTCATCATGGAGCAAATCAGCATGAGCAACATTCCCATTATGGCAGGCACAAAATTGTATGCCGATTTCATTTGCGGATTATAAAGCATCTTAACATTCACATCGGACGACTGCACATCCATCAGCACATTTGTGGCATAATTAACCCATTGCTGAGCCATATTGGGATCCGAAGCATCAACTATGAGCTGAATGCCACCGCGCTTTGACGCGAAATCGCTTGAGAACACAACCAACAAATCAGCCTGCTGATTGCGTATCATACGCTCCCCTTCCTGAGGAGTTGCCACGGTGGCGGTTATGTCGAAATATTCACTGAACGAGAGTTTATCCACCATCCGGCGTGTGAGATGGTCGATGCTTGACGTGGCAACCACTGTGCGTACATTCTTCACGTCGGTGGTGATGGCAAATCCGAATAAAAGCATGAGCACCACAGGCATTCCGAACAGAATAAGCATCAGCCGCCGGTCGCGGAAGATGTGCCTGCTCTCTTTTATAACAAAACTATTGAACTTCTTCATTATTTACTATTATAACTGTATTCAGTAACGATGAAAAAAGATTACTTAACAGCCCGACAGAAGGTTGAATCCGGTTGTCTGTAGGTCAATCAGCCTATCCGTCGCCCCGGGTGGCCTGACGGGCCAGGAAAGTGAACACGTGATCCATATCGGGCTGTGAGTATCTGGTCTTGAGTTCATGGGGAGTGCCCATTGCCTTTATCTTGCCGTCCACCATGATGGAAATCCTGTCGCAATATTCTGCCTCGTCCATATAATGAGTTGTGACAAACACGGTGATTCCACGTTCGGCAGCATCATAGATCAGTTCCCAAAACTGGCGACGGGTTGCAGGGTCGACTCCTCCAGTCGGTTCATCAAGGAACACCACGTCGGGATTATGGAATATGCTGACCGTAAATGCCAGTTTTTGTTTCCATCCCAATGGCAAGGAGCCTACTATGTCGTTCTTATGGTCTAAGAATTTTAGCCTTGTAAGCACTTCATCCGTCTTTCGCTTTATCTCCTTATCGTCCATTCCATATATGCCGCCAAAAAGCCGGATGTTTTCTGCCACAGTAAGGTCGTCGTATAAAGAGAATTTCTGACTCATGTAGCCTATGTGTTTTTTTATCTCTTCATGTTGGGTGCGTATGTCGAACCCTCCTACAAATCCCGCTCCTGATGTAGGTTGGTTGAGTCCGGTGAGCATATGCATGGCTGTGGTCTTACCGGCTCCGTTAGCACCGAGGAATCCGAATATTTCTCCTCTCTTCACCGTGAAAGAGATGTCGTCGACGGCATGAAAACGGCCAAATGCCTTTACCAGATTCTTCACTTCTATCACATTACCGCTGTCGGCAACAGTAGATATATCCTTCTCCACCGGAGGCGGATTGAACACATGAGCATACTCAGAGAGTATATAGTCGGGAGTTCCCACATCCCGCAGCACTCCTTTATCTAAAAACGCCACCCTTCCGCATTGTCTCACCTCATCAAGATATGGTGTTGAGGCCATGATTGTCATGCCGCGCTCCTTCAGTTGCTGAAGCATAATCCAGAATTCCTTGCGGCTAACCGGATCGACCCCAGTGGTGGGTTCATCGAGAAAAAGCACCTTAGGCTGATGAACGAGAGCACACGAAAGGGCCAGTTTTTGCTTCATTCCACCGGAAAGCGCTCCTGCCTTCCGATTCTTGAAACGTTCTATTTGCGAATAGATCGCCTTAATGGAATCATATCCCTCATCGATTGTGGTATTGAAAAGAGTGGCGAAAAATCGCAGGTTTTCCTCAACGGTGAGATCCTGATAGAGCGAAAACCTCCCGGGCATGTATCCCACGATTTTTCGGATGGACTTCATGTCCTTCACCGTGTCAAGCCCCTCCACCCTTGCTGAGCCCGATTGCGGAAGCAACAGCGTGCACAGGATGCGGAACATGGAAGTTTTTCCGGATCCGTCGGGCCCGATCAGTCCGAACAGTTCGCCTTCATCCACATGGAAAGACACATCGTTGAGCGCCTTCACCCCTCCATACGATTTAGATACATTATCAACTGAAATCGAATACATGATTTTCTATTAGAATTTCACTTTTCCATACATGCCTATCTTTATGCCGCCATCGTTTTTAACCGCTATTTTTATGGCATAAACCAAGTCGGCACGTTCGTCTTCTGTCACGATTGTTTTCGGCGTGAATTCTGCATTCGGCGAAATCCAAGTGACAACACCATTATATGTCTTCCCGCTATTGTTTCCATAATCGGTCATTACAGTAACCTTCTGACCCACCTTCACGTTCTGCAACTGAGCGGACGTAACATAAGCACGTAGTATCATGTTGCCAGTGTCAGCCACTTTGAACATGGGCTTTCCGGGAGTCATATATTCACCCTGCTGCACATATTTCTCAAGCACTGTTCCGCTGATCGGACTGCTTACCATGGTATTCTCTATTTGACGGTCGATTTGAGCCTGCTGTACACCCACGTTTTCGCGCTGAGCCTGCAGTGCTCGACGGCGGGTGTCCACCTCGGCTTTCTGGGCTTCAACCCCAGCTTTCTGAGCGTCCACTCCCCTCTGTTGAGCCACAACACCTTCAATCTGGGCATCCGCACTTTCTGCATCAGTCCGTATGGCATTTATCTGATTGTCAATACTGTTATTGGCACTCCGGATTTGGTCTTCTGTAGCAACCAACTGTTTTTCCAGCACGCTAATGTTATTTTTTATATCGTCTACCTGCTTACGAGCCACAGCCCCATCATTGTAGAGTTCAGTAAACCGCTGAAGTTCACGTTCTTGATTGGCTATTTGTTGCTTTATGACTGCCAACTGCTTCTCCAAGTCGAGTTTGCCGCTTGCAGTGGCAGCCTCCGTGTAGTCCACCTTACGTTTGCCGGCCTCCAACTGCTGAATGCTGGCATCCATCTGACTTCTGGTTGCGTCGAGTTGGCTGCTGTTGGCGTCCATCTGTCGCTGAGTGGTTTGAAGCCCTGCCTCGTCGGCATCGAATTGTGACAGCTGGGTGTCGAGTTGGCTCCTCTGCAGTTGGAGCATATCCGACTCTATGTTGCCCACCACATCGCCCATGCCGACCAACTGACCCTCATTAAGGTTGAACAGCACCAACTCACCGGAAGACTTTGCCGACACTGTCACTTCCTCCGTTTCGAATGTGCCGGTGGCATCATATGCCTTTTCTTTATCACCACACGATGCCATTACCAATAAAGACAAAATTAAAACATTGATTTTCCTCATAATATTGATTTTATTCTGATTTCTACTAAATATTCATTACATTTAAAGTCACAAGTGATTGAACCTCTTCACTGATTATTGGTCGTAAAATTCAATTCGGCCATCTCCTTCAGGTATTCAATTTCATGAACCGACTTCTGAAGCATGGCATTATTCTCGTTCTTAAGATCCTTCACCAATTCACTCACGTCGATGATTCCATGGTCGAGTTTTGATTCCGACGCCTTCCTGACCGAACTTCTCAGGCTGATGATTTCGTTGTCCATCTTCATAATCCTCTGAAAGCGCTGCAGGTTTGACTGTTGTTGAATCTGTTCGATCCTGTTGTTGAAAAGGAACACATCACGTCGGTTTTCTGCAATTGAAATCTGATGTCGCAGTTTTGCCCGGTCGGACCTGGCTGTATAGAATGAGCCGATGTTCCATGTGACCCGCATTCCTACCATTCCGTTCAAACTCCATCTATGGTGAATCATGTCCTCAAACATGTTATATCCCGGATAGCCGTAGAACCCACTTGCAAACACACTCACCTTCGGCAGGAGTGACGAGTTGAGCAAGCGGTCCTTCGCATCGAGCAAGCGGATGGAACTGTCGATATAGTCGAGTTCCGGACGTCGTCCCGACCCTGCAACGTCAGCAAATTCGGGTTTTTCGGTATGGGCGATTTCTTGTCCGCAGAATATGCTGAGCAATGCCCTGCATGTGCTGGCTTGCGAAAGCAGGTTCTCAATCTGCTGCTCTACAGCCAGCCGTTCGGCACGAACCGTGTTGAAATCACTCAACGAAGCCGTGCCGTTCTGATGCATGGATTCGAGTTTCGACTCGTTGGCCTTAAGATAGGTGAGGAGGTTCTCCTGCATCTTTGTCTGCTCTTCAAGCAGGAGAGTGGCGAAATAGAGCTCAATCACCCGTTTTCGAACTGCATAAATATCGACAGCGGCCTGTGCTTTCTCGCTCTCCGCTTCAAGCAAGGCTATATCCTTGCGGGCCTGAATGTTTCCACCGTCATATACCGTCTGAACCAAGTCGATCCCAATACGGTATTGGTCCTTCCTCAATCCTTTCACATTCAGTCCCGACGCGGCGAGCATCGACTGCATTTCGTCGGGCCAGGCAGTCACATCGCTTTGAAGAGTGGCCTGTGCCGATGCAGTGACTTGAGGCAACCAGTCCTTCTGAATATTGCTTACGGTTAATGCCGAAGTCTGGTCTATCAGGTCGTATTTTCTTATAAGCGGATAATTATGCTCCGCCATCTGAATACATTCCTGGAGAGTCTGCCCGTAAGACTGAGTCGACAGGAATGAAAAAATCACCAGTAAAACCTTAAATTTCATATTATTCAAGTTTCAGATATTCTATTTTGTTGGAATTATGAATTATGAAAGAACCACCTACAAATTCTTTATTTGCAAAAATACATCTATAAACCATTATATCAATTATCTAACATTATAAAAAAATGTTCGTTTTGTAGTATATTATTACAAAAAGACTATAAAATACAATATATTTATTATCTTTGCGTACAAAAAGATATCAGAACAACATGTCAGACATCAAAAGTTTTTCCCTTGCTCAAATGGCAGAGTTTGCCAAAGGCTTCGACGATGTGTGGATGAAGAACTACATATCTCACAATCTTGCCGTGGCACGATTCCTGAAGCCCACTCTTCTCAAAGAGGCTCAACTCGACAGAGAACCTATGATTTTCAACGAGATGCGGATTCTCATTCTTCGCAAGGGCTGGACCAATCCTTCTATCAACCTCATTGAGCACCATTATCAGGCCAACGACCTTGTGTTTATGGGTAGCAACGGACTGTTTCAACTAAACAGCGTTTCCGACGACGTGCAGGGTTTTGCTCTTTCATTCTCCTCAGAACTGTTTTCAATGGCAACCGGCAACCATCCTCCTGCAATTTTCGACGGACACCTGAGAGAATTCCACATGACTCTACACCCCGACCAGCTGGACTTTCTGGACAACGTCCACAAGCTGATATATCAGAATGTGAAATCTACAAATCCCAACGTCCAGGTATGTCTGAGCCTCATCAGCGCGTTCCTGTGGTATGTTGACAGCATATACGAAGAGAACGACAAATCTGTAGAATCGGCCTTGTCGAGAGAACAGCAGGTGTTTTCCGAGTTTATCCAACTTCTCGGCAAACACACTCCCCAAAAACGGCATATAAAATTTTATGCATCCAAGCTTTTCATCACTCCGCGATATTTAGGCACGCTTATAAAGAAAGCGAGCGGAAAGACGGCAAAAGAATGGATCGACGAAACCACAGTCACCAAAATAAAGATTGAATTAAGGCATTCCGACAAACAGATGAACAGAATTTCAGAAGAGATGGAATTTCCCAACACATCGTTTTTCTGCAAGTATTTCAAGAGCCTCACGTCGCTTACCCCCATGGAATATCGCAATGGCAAAAACATTGAGCCGGCAGTAGGATAACCCATCCATGTACTATATACATAATGTTGAAGAATGGCATGAACCATCCGTCGCTACCGTCAAACAGAAAAAAGGGAGAACCTCATGAATCAGGCTCTCCCTTACTGCTTAAAGATAAATCAGGTGTTATTTAATCAGAATCTTTTTCCCTTCTATTATATATATGCCTTCCCGCATTTGTAGCGGGTCTGTCGTGGGGACACTGCGTCCCATGAGATCGTAGGCTCCATGCACTCGGATATCAGCCACTTCCTGCTGACATTCATGTATGGCTGTGGCATCGTCAATCTGTACAGGATCGGCATTCATCAATTCCTCGAATTCGGAACGCTTCATTCCATAGATTTCGAAATGTCCCATGTCGTCACCTTTCTTGTTTGCCGCAACCACACTTCCGTCTCCAAACTGTCCGGGATACCAAGGTCCAAGTCCGCCATAGTCAGCAGTATTGATGTCGTTGAGTCCCACTTCCCGGCATGCGTTGGCACGCGGATAAACGCCGTTGAGGATAGTCCAATAATCACCTTCGGCATAGTATTGTGGAATGATGGCTGTCCATCCTATTGGAGTCGGTTGGTCGTGTGTGCGGTAGTGCCACGGTGCCTGCCATTCAGTTTGCAGATAGAGCGACGGATAACTGAGACTTCGGATGGAATAGCACGTGGTGCCGTCAGCCCAGTCCCAATTCTGGCTTTTGGTCATCAGCCACACCTTCGCATGGTCGCGCAAAGGGTTGGCGGGATACTGATAGTGCAGGCTTTTCGTGATTACATTATTATAGGGGTTCACGTCGGGTGCAAGTCCCATCATGAGCGGATGGTCCTTGTCGGTGAGCACGATGTACCAGTCGTCGATGTCGTCGGGAATGGACGTGAACTTAGTCCATCCTTCTGTCGCTGCCTCGTTAGTGGCACCGTCGGAGGGAATCATATAGAGGCGTGTGTTTGCCATTGCGGTCCAAGGGCAGTCGTTGCCTTCATGAGCCTTGATTCCTATCTTAACGCTTTGACGTGGTTCGTCAAGAGTGAACACCACACTCACGTCGTTATAGTTCTCCGTGATGACATCGGCACCGTCGGTTTCATCAGCAGAGAAAGTGAAGTGTGGCGGATAAGTACCTTTCCAGGTTCCATTCACATCCATGCCCCATCCGAAAGCGGCGGCTGTGGCCTTGTAGGTCCCGGCTGGAAGCGCAAATGTTTTCTGATAGATTTCGAATCCGCTTGTGGCTGGTGTAGGGCTTACGAGTCCGTAAGCGGCGGTGAATCCTGTAGAAGGCTCAGATGTGGTGGTCCAAGGCACCTTGTTGTTTATCACATAATGGAAAGTGCCTGCATTCTTGTTGTCGGTGTACCATGCATTAGGCAGTGTAGCCCCGATTTTGGAATATGAAACGTCTGGCGTGTCGAGCAGGAACATGAGGTCGAACACTCCTGTGCCTGCCGGCTGTGCCTCCTTTAGATATGTGAGGACGGCTGTTCTCAGTTTTATTTTTGCTCCCTGCCATTTCGTTTGCGTCTTATCAGTTTGGAACTCAGCATCTGCCGCTTCGAGTGCTTCGCCCAGACGAGAATGAGCTCCTGGTGAAAGTTCACGATACGACTGCATATATATGTCGTGCACATGATTATAGAATTCCTGATATGGCTCCAGCATCTGCAACTTCGATTTCTCGTCGTAGCCGAGTATTTTCAGCTCCTCTGCTGCAAAGCGGCGACCGATGAGACGATAGCCCTTGGCTGTGAAATGCACGTAGTCGGAAGATGTTTCGCATCCTTCAGCACTGATTACATGTGCTGTAGGGATTACCGAAGGCAGGCGGTCGATATTCTTCACGTTGGTGTCGGTAAAGATAGTGCCGTTGTAGAGTGTCTCGCCAGCGAGGAGTGGTACTTCCGAGGCTTTCAGATTAAGATCGGCAAGCAGATCGCAATACACCTGGTTCACATATCCTGGCCAGGCAGTGTCGCCGGTGTCGGCCTCTCCCTGCAGCATGATGATTCCCTTTATCACTCCGTCCTGCTGCGCCTTACGGCCCAGTTCCACGAGAGTGCCGTAGAGATTGCGATTATAGAGATTCAATATTCTGTCGGCTATCGAATCTTTACTAAACGCATCATTATAAGGCTTGGAAATCGACTCGTCTTTCATGAATCCCTTTATGCTGATTCCGCCCACAGCCACCATAAGCACTCCAACACTCTTGTCTTCCGGCAGGCGTTCCACCATCGTGCGACCGAAATAGTCGGCAGGTGTGAGGAAGCAATCGGGGCGGCAAAGTGGCGGCACAGCTGTGTACCAGTTACCGCGCACGCGTCCGCGTGAGGCGTCATCTACAGCTGCCATCATCTTGAAACGTGGACTTACGCCTTCCAAATCTTCAGGCTCGAACTTCACTTGATTCCAGAATCCCTCCATGTTCGACTGACCGAAGCAGAGGTAGACATAGAAATTGGGATCCTGCGCCTTTGCAACATTCGATAGCAGCAACGCGGCAAACAACAAACACGAAATAAGGTAATGTTTTTTCATATGATAGTTATTTTTTGTTAGTTATGTCACGGGGATTATCATTCTCGTCTTCTTTCCTTCTTTTATTTTTCTCCTGTCATCCCCTACTCTTTAGCTTCAAAGAGTCTGTACAAATTTAAGTTCATTTCAAATTTATGTATTTTTTTTATAAGTATAAACCTGCAAAAATTCAATTGAAACAATCTTTGCATTATTTGACACAAAAATACAAGCGCCAGAAAATGTAGCCCATTCTTCTAACGGCTTTTTTTAATTTTGATGCCATCTTTCTAACGACTTTCCTCAAATATCATTCTACTTTCTCAGACTTGCGAAATTTGAAAAAAACTATTATATGGCAAATTCGCGGGAATTCATGAACATTTGTGTTAAGATATACTCTAAGTATTGTCCGTTTTTCAATGGACACCAACAATAATTTTACACTAAAAACTATTTTTTTGAAAAAAATTTGGTAAGTTGATAATTAAGTAATATATTTGCGTAAAATTAACACAAACAAAAATTCATTACATTATTATATTAAACAAGGACTTGATAAAAAAGGAAAAATTCACGAAAACATACATCGTATACATTTAAATCATTATATTTGCAGAATCAACAATCACGTATTTCAACCTTAGTAATGAGAAAAAAATAAGTTGCTTCAGTTTGTTCATATTTTGGTGATGTTTTTGTTCGTTTTAGAAGGAGTGATGCGGGCATCATGACTGAGAAAAGGAGCAAAAAAAGCCCAAAAGATGAAAGAAACACCTCTAATGAGTACATATAAAAATGAGGCATGTTATTTTTTTATCGTTACTTAACACAAAACAATCATTATGGCACTATTCAATTGGAACAAAAACGACAAAGACGACGAGAAGAAGGCTAGTCATGAGGATTCAGGGCAAGCAGCAGACGCAGGACAGACATCAGCAGCCGGTCAATCGTCAGAAGCATCTGAAACACCTCATGAGTCCGAGCCAAGTTCCAACACTTCAGGACAGCAGAGTGACCAACTGCCCGACACCGGCCATCAACCGGCACCCCAACCCACAGTGGACAATTTTGGCACCCGCAACCTAGTGGTCGAGGCACTCGAGCAAGTAGGATGCCAATACGATATAGACGAAAACAGCGGCGATTTCATATTCAACTATCAGGGCGAGCAGTTCATTATCCAAGCAAGCGACGAATATCAGTTCATCGTGTTGCGAGACCTCTGGTGGTATGACGCACCGCTGACCGACCTCACCGCCGTTTCGTTCATACAGCGTGCCGTCAACCTTTGCAACATATCAGGACCCGCAAAACTGATGTACTCCATCGACGAGCAAGGCGGACGAATATGGGTCCACACACAGTTCGACACGCCGTTCATAAAGGAAATGCCCAAAATCGGAGCCTTCATGCAGACGCTCCTCTCCATGATGCTCAGAAGCCATCACGACTTCTACCGACGCCTCGAACAAATCCGCCAGGAAGAATACTCCAAAAACAACGGATAGCCGCATCAGCAAAATCCCAGAACCCCCGGAAAACCCGGAAATCCCAGAAATCCCGGAACCCCCGGAAATCCCGTAACCCCCTAAAAAATAAACAAAAAATGAGCAACACGAACATCACTCACTATAAAGACGGCACCTCCAGCGTTCTAAGAAAGAATGTCATAATCAAGGACCTGCGCTTTTATCAAAGAAGCGATGTCCTGTACCAGCTAACATTAATCTTCTGTGAAAGGTATCTTCCGAAATATGGCGACAGGATAGTAGACCAAATGACGCAAGCTGCAAGAAGCACAAAACAGAATATCGTTGAAGGAATAACTGATGGACAGACCTCTTTAGAAAGCGAATTAAAACTATTAGGTGTAGCTCGTGGAAGCAATAAAGAACTTCTGGAAGATTATCAGGACTATTTAAAGCGAAAAGGATGGAGCGAATGGTACAAAGACAGTCCAAGATTTGAACGATTGCACAGTTTTTGCAAAAGTAATAGTCAGTTTGAGGACTACAAACCATTACTCAACAAAATGAATGATGAAGAACTTGCAAATATGGCAATATGCCTTTGCCATCAGATTGACAAGGCACTGACTGCCTTTATAAAGAAAAAAGACATTGAGTTCACCACCGAAGGCGGTATTCGAGAACGAATGTCAGCAGCAAGACTAGAACAACGAACTAAACAAAAAGACATCATCAATTATCAAGAAAACGAGATAAAAAAAATGTCTGCAGAAATACACTCTCTTAAAAACGAACTCACAAAACTCAAAAACGAAATAGAAAATCTCAAGAAAATCATCACTAATAAATAATTCCGCCCCCCGGACCCCCCCCGGAAAACCCGGAATCCCAGAACCCCCAGAAATCCCCGGAAAACCCGGAAAACCCGGAACCCCCGGAAAACCCAGAAAATCCAGAAATCCCAGAAATCCCCAGAAATCCCCAGAAATCCCGGAAATTTTTTTGAAAAAAATCCAAGCTACGAACATAGAGTTCGCAGTTTTGACTTTAATTTGCAATATGAAGTATAATTGAGAGTTTTAATAGACATATATAAACTGAAGGGAAACTGATATGAAAATGAATAATCTGATACTTATTATTTTATTGTCGGTATTATCGGTGGTTTCATGCAATAAAAAAGCAGAAACGAGCGAACAAGAACATTCAAGCAACACATACCCAACATCAACGAATGTTTATTATCCTCAAACTGATGGATATGAAGAAGATAATGCTGAAAACAGCGATGATGAGAGCTACGCATCAAATGATGTTTCGGAAGAACCTGAAAAACATCTTAAATACGGACATTGCCGTTCTTCTGGATGACTTAAACTCATATACAGACGTGGATTACGATGAAATAATCGATGAACTAGACGATTACACAAATACGACTGTTTCGTCAAGCAGCTCAAGCAGAATAACATCCAGCAGCGTCAATTACTACCATTCCCATACCGATAATTACGGAAACACTACGGGATTTGACAGCAATGGCAATTATTACCACTACCATACCGATAATTACGGAAACACTACGGGATTTGACAGTAACGGGAATTACTACAACGCCCACACCGACAATTTCGGAAACACTACGGGATTTGACAG
>FLNV01001028.1_pt1 | contig 76224 bp, 52 predicted proteins | sample 1140351 | NCBI WGS metagenome assembly FLNV01 (sample SAMEA3878207, study PRJEB12797) | bioreactor metagenome | biome: Moose rumen | place: Sweden | collected 2011-10 | reverse complement strand
AAATCAGCAGAAACGCAAAAACGGCTCTCGCTGCTGAAGGCCTGTCTGGTGCCAATGTTTGACACCGAAAAGATTATTGATGACGCAGGAGGTGCTCTGTTCTCCACGGCGTAAGCTATAAGCAGCCGGCAGGTGCACGATGCTTGTCGTACTAGAACTGAAAGAAATGCAGAAAATGGGGAAAAGCAAGTTTATGAATTATTAACGCCGACTTCCAACGGTATAGGGCATTCCCTTCATAAGGGGTGCTGAGTGGTTTACAGCCTTTTCTGTTCGGTTAAATAAATATAAATATTCTTAACTTGTGGTAGTTCGTAGCACCCGATACAGACTGCATCATGTCGGTGAAATAAAGGACTTGGTCGGTGTTCGGAACAGGGATTTGTACAGAATATAGTTTATAAACCAATGACGTTGTCTGCAAAGGTTGACAAAATTTACATTTCTGGCAGAAAGATGTACAGAATTACATAAGAAAAACAGTATCTTTGCAATAAACATTACAATTAGGAGTAAAATACGCCCAAGCAGTTATGAGCAGAAAGATTTTAACTTTATCACTTTTGTTGCTATTTGGTAGCATACATGTTTTAGGAAAGCAGGCAAGGCCGGAGTATCCCCGTCCACAGTTCCAACGAAGCGACTGGCAGAACCTGAATGGCACTTGGTCGTTCGCCTTTGACTTCGGAAAGTCAGGAGAAGATTTGGGATGGAAGAAGGGTGGTTTCCCCAGTCGTGACATCATCGTGCCTTTCGCACCTGAGAGTAAACTGTCCGGTATCGGCTATACCGACTTCATTCCAGCCGTGTGGTATCAGCGCCAGTTGTCAGTTCCAGCGGAGTGGAAAGGCAAGGACGTCTTTCTGAACTTTGGTGCCAGCGATTATGAGACGCATGTGTATATCGATGGTCAGTTGATCACCACTCACTATGGCACAGGTTCATCATTCTCCTGCAACATTACAAAGCAGGCAGCTCCAGGCTCCACGCATACATTGGTGGTCTATGTGAAAGACGACCTGCGTGGCGGTATGCAGTTAGGTGGTAAGCAAAGTCCTCATTTCCAGTCGGAGGGCTGTATGTACACTCGCACTACCGGCATCTGGCAGACCGTGTGGATGGAGGCTGTCGATAAGGAAGGGTTGAAATCTGTCTTTGCCATTCCTGATATCGACCAGAAGCAACTCGTCATACATCCACGCTTCTTTAAAGAGAGTAGAGCCAACAAACTCACTGTCAAGCTCTACGACGGTAAGAAACTCGTAGTGTCTGTTGTCAGCAGCTGTTATAATGGTGCTGTGGTTACCCTGCCTGTGAAGCAACCCAAACTGTGGAGTCCGGAATCTCCTTTCCTTTATGATGTTGTATATGAGGTAAGTCGTGGTGGACAGGTTATCGACCGCGTAGAGTCTTATGCCGGCATGCGTAAGGTACACTTGGAGGGTGGACGTTTCTATTTGAATAACAAACCATATTATCAGCGACTCGTGCTCGATCAGGGATATTATCAAGATGGTATATGGACGGCTCCCTCCGATGAGGCGTTGAAGAATGACATCCTGCTTTCTAAGGCTGCTGGTTTCAATGGTGCGCGCCTTCACCAGAAGAGTTTTGAGGAGCGTTATTATTATTGGGCTGATAAGCTCGGTTATATCACTTGGGGTGAGAGTGCCAGTTGGGGACTCAACGTCAACAACGACATCGCCGCACGCAATTTTATCGCTGAGTGGACAGAACTCGTTGAGCGCGACCGCAACCATCCGTCACTTGTCACCTGGACGCCATTCAACGAAACTTGGGACAGTAACGGTTCCGGTGTCTATAACCATTTAGTGAACGATGTCTATCGCATTACTCGTGCCATCGATCCTACACGTCCTGTCAACGATGTGAGTGGAGACGGACACGTGAAGACTGATATCTGGGCTGTACATAATTATGAGCGCGACTCGCAGAAGCTTCGCGAAATCCTGACTTTCCGTGAGGGTGAGGAGCCTTTCCGTAACCAACCTGATAAGTCCTATTTGGCAAAATACGAAGGACAGCCTTATATGCTCGACGAGTTTGGTGGTCTGCCTTGGATCAAACCTGAAGAACGGGCTACGTCATGGGGGTACGGCAGTAATATCGATTCTATAGAAGAGTTCTATCGTTTGCTTGACGGACAGATAGATGCGCTTATCGCCTGTCCCAACGTGGTGGGCTTTTGCTATACCCAGCTGACAGATGTAGAGCAGGAGAAAAACGGCATTTATTACTACGACCGCACTCCTAAGTTTGACATGGAGCGCATTCGCAAGATATTCGAGCGCATACCTTCAGTAATGGAATAATACAATCTTAATCTTATGAAGAAAATAATATCCGCAACACTTGTGTGTATGATGGCATTGACCATGAATGCGCAGGAGAAGACGATGAAAGCTTATATGGTTTCAGATGCCCATCTGGATACCCAGTGGAACTGGGACGTGCAGACGACCATTAAGAGCTATATCTGGAACACGATGGTTCAGAATTTCTGCCTCTTCGAGCAGTACCCTGACTATATCTTCAATTTCGAAGGAGCTGTGAAGTATTCTTGGATGAAGGAATACTATCCCGCCCAGTATGAACTGCTGAAACAGTATGTGGCAAAAGGGCGCTGGCATATCGCCGGCAGTTCGTGGGATGCCAATGAGGTTATCCTCTGCTCACCGGAGTCGTGGATTCGTAATATTGCCTTGGGACAGACTTTCTATCGTCAGGAATTTGGCAAGGAGGCTACCGATGTGTTCCTGCCCGACTGCTTCGGTTTTCCCTATACGATGCCTACGTTAGCGAAACACTGCGGACTGATAGGCTTCTCCAGCCAGAAACTGATGTGGCGTGTGAAGCCTTTCTATGAGGGTAATAAGAAATACCCCTTCTCCGTTGGTCTTTGGCAAGGTGTCGATGGCAGTAAGATTATGATGGTGCACGGCTTCGACTATGGTCATAAATGGAAGGACGAGGATATCTCGAAGAACGAGGGATTGATGAAAGAGATCAGCGAAAGTCCTCTTAATATCGCCTACCGCTACTATGGTACAGGTGACATGGGTGGTTCCCCCACGATCGCTTCTGTACGTGCGGTAGAGAAGGGTATTAAGGGCGATGGTCCCATTAAGATTATTTCTGCCACGAGCGATCAGATTTACAAGGATTTCCTTCCTTACGAAAAACATCCAGAACTGCCGCAGTTCAGAGGTGAATTGGCAATGGACCTGCACGGTAACGGATGCTATACTTCTCAGGCGGCGATGAAACTCTACAACCGACAGAATGAGCATTTAGGGGATGCTGCGGAACGTACCGCTGTGATGGCTGATTGGACAGGAGCCTACAGCTATCCTATCAATCATCTGACGGAGATATGGAAACGCACCATCTGGCATCAGTTCCACGATGATGTTACGGGTACCTCAATACCTCGTGCCTATGAGTTCTCTTGGAACGATGAACTACTTAGCCTGAAGCAGTTCTCAGAGGTGCTGACGACAAGTGTCAGTGGTGTGGCGCGTCAGTTGGATACGAATGTTGGTGGACAGCCCATCGTGGTATATAATAATGAGGCGTTCCCTGTGAAAACTATTGCAGAGGTGGAAGTGACAGGAAATGGCTCTGTGGCAGGTCCTAATGGTAAGTCTGTAGCTTCGCAAGTGATAGAGAAAGATGGTCGGCGTGTCGTCCTGTTCGAGGCTGAAGTACCAGCTATGGGCTTTGCTGTATATTGTCTGAAGACCTCTGGTAATGCGAAGACAGGAAAGAATATTTCGGGTCGTACCATCGAGAACAGTCGTTATAAGTTGACGGTTGACGAAAACGGTGATATTTCCTCACTCTTCGATAAGAAAGTCAACCGCGAACTGGTGGCTGATGGTCAACGTATTCGTCTGGTTGTGTTCAACGACTGTACCTCAAAGTCATGGCCCGCATGGGAGATCCAAAAAGCTACACTCGACAAGGAGCCCGTTGGAATCAAAGGCGCGGAGATAACGGTGGAAAATGGTACGCTTCGTAAGACGTTGGTTATCCGCAAGAAATACGGTGAGAGTGATATCGTGCAGCGCATCCATCTGTATGAGGGTGCACAGTCGTATCGCATCGACTTTGAGAATACTGTTGACTGGCGTTCGGAGAACTCACTGCTAAAGGCTGAGTTCCCGTTGAGCATCAGTAATCCTGAGGCTACTTACGACATCGGCTTAGGAAGCCTAAAGCGTGGCAACAACCGTGACAATCAGTTTGAGGTATATAGCCACGAATGGACCGATTTGACAGATAAGTCGGGTGATTATGGCGTGACCTTCCTCAACAATGCGCGTTACGGCTGGGACAAACCTAACGACCACACCCTGCGTCACTCACTCATCTATGTCCCGAAACCTGGCAACGGCTATCGCTATCAGGCACAGCAGGACTTAGGTCATCACGTGTTCACTTATAGTCTGATTGGTCATCAGGGTCAGCTCGATGAACCAGAGGCAGTGCGTCAGGCAGCTGTGCTGAACAGTCCGCTGAAGACTTTCCGCACGCAAAAGCACAAAGGCGCTTTGGGCAGGACGTTCTCTTTCGTCTCTTCCGATAATGGTAACGTGCTGATAAGAGCATTGAAACGTGCCGAGACATCGGATGAGTATGTTGTGCGTGTTTATGAGACTGGAGGTAAGGAGACACAGAATGCTCAGCTTACCTTTGCGGCTGACATCGTTGCTGCTGTACAAGCCGATGGTACTGAGAAGACTATCACCTCAACGGAAGCTGTTTTCAGCGGAAAGAAACTCAGCGTTAGCATCAATCCTTACGGTGTCCGCACCTATAAGGTGAAACTGGCGAAGCCGGGAACAGTGACTCCTGTGACTAACGTAGCAGCACAACCCATACAACTTGACTTTAATCGCAAATGCTTCTCATTCAATGAGTTCCGTGGTGATGGCAACTTTGAGGGAGGCTACAGCTATGCTGCAGAGTTACTGCCGAAGGACAGACAACTGACCGTTGATGGTATTACCTTCCAGTTGGGTGAGCCTGACGCACAGAGTGGACTCTCCTGCAAAGGTCAGGATATCAACATCCCTGCTGGCTACAAGCATCTGTATCTCTTGGCAGCCAGCGACAACGGTGACCGAAAGGCTACATTTACCATCGGCAAGGATCAGCGCAAAATGAGCGTTCCCTTCTATACGGGCTTTGTAGGTCAGTGGGGACACAACGGTCATACTAAGGGATATGTGAAAGAGGCTCGCGTGGCTTATACAGGAACGCATCGTCATTCTGCTACCAGTGATGAGCCATACGAATATACCTATATGTATCTCTTGAAGCTCGATATTCCAAAAGGCTGCACGCAAGTTACCCTGCCCAATGATGAGCACGTAGTGCTCTTCGCAGCTACGGCTGCTAACGATGAGGAGCGTGCGACTCCCGCCATTCCATTCTTTGAGACTTCCTTGGCATCTGATGAACAGGCGATTACGGAAATCGAGGGCGATGGCAAGACAGAGGCAATGCCTAACCTGTTGAAAGAGGCAAAGATCATTGCTGTCTCTGGTGAAACCAACGACCGTGAAAAGGCATTCAACTTAGTGGACGACAACCCAGAGACCAAATGGTGCGATGTGAAGAATGCTCCCAATTTCGTTACTTTTGATTTAGGAACACAGAAAGAAGTTAGCCACTGGCAACTGCAGAACGCTGGTGTCGAGAATGCTGGGTATATCACCCGCACCTGTCTTCTGCAAGGTCGTAACACACCCGAAGAGGAATGGCAGACACTCGACCTGCTTGATGGCAATCGTAACAACAATGTCAGCCGTGACTTCAAGCCAGCCTCCGTACGCTACATTCGCTTGTTCGTGGTGAGTCCCACACAGACGACTAGTGGCGTTGTCCGTATCTATGAGCTGAATGTATGGTAAAGTTTCTCAAAAATAAGAATAAAGGAATCATGAATATTATCAAATATGGATTGATGGCGGTTTCAGTTATGCTTTTAAGCAGCATGACGGCACAGGCACAGAATCTGAAGCTGACCGCCGATAATATCGATGAGATTGTCAAGGCGATGACATTGGAAGAGAAAGCTCACTTGTTGGTGGGTGGTGACAACTACGATGCCAAGGGCAACCGTATTGACTACGTGCCTGGAGCCGCAGGTCCCAGTCATGCTATTTCACGGCTGGGAATCCCTGCTACCGTATTGACAGACGGTCCTGCAGGTGTAAGAATTTCATCGCATCGCAAGGGAACAGACCAGACCTTCTATGGCACAGGCTTCCCTGTAGGCATAGCGCTTGCATCAACATGGAACACAGAGTTAGTAGAAGAAGTAGGTAGGTCTATCGGCAACGAGGTGTTGGAGTATGGATGCGATGTGTTGTTAGCTCCTGGTATGAATATCCACCGCACCCCTCTCTGTGGTAGAAATTTTGAATACTATTCGGAAGATCCTGTCGTGGCGGGTAAGATAGCTACTGCCTACGTGAAGGGCATTCAGAGTCAGGGAGTTGGCACGAGTATCAAACACTTCTCTGCCAATTGTCAGGAAACCAACCGCATCAATGTAGATGAGGTGATGAGTCAGCGGGCATTGCGTGAGATCTATCTTAAACCCTTTGAGATTGCTGTTAAGGAGAGTAGCCCTTGGACGATCATGTCGAGTTACAATAAGATTAACGGTACATGGACGCAGTCGTCACGCGACTTGCTGATCACTATTCTGCGAGAGGAATGGGGATTCCCAGGTATCGTGATGACAGACTGGACTAACGAGCGTCGTACCTCGTGGGATCGCGTCTGGGCTGGTAACGACTTGCTGATGCCAGGTCATGACTGGCAGGACGAGGATATCATTGCCGCTGTTAAGGACGGTCGGCTCTCTATGGCTGACGTTGATGCTCGTGTGAAATGTTTCCTGCAGTTCGTGGTGCGCACACCACGTTTCAAAGGTTATCAGTATTCCAATAAGCCCGACCTGAAGGCACATGCCGAGGTAACACGACAAAGCAGTACAGAAGGTATGGTACTGTTGAAGAACGAGAACAATACGTTGCCTATCAAGGCTGAAGGACAGAAGGTGGCTCTCTTCGGTGTTACTTCTTATGACTTTATTGCCGGTGGCACGGGCTCGGGAGATGTCAACAAGCCCTACGTGATTGACTTGAAGACAGGACTGGAGAATGCCGGTTATCAGTTGAATGCCGAACTCGCCGCTATCTATACCACTTACCGTGACAATAAGGAGGCAGAGCGAAAGGCTACTGGACAATGGTGGAAACAGCAAGCGGTAGAACCGGCTATTGACAAGCGTATTATCAATAGACAGGCAGAGCAGAACGATGTCGCCATCATTACCATTGGTCGTCAGGCTGGTGAAGCTAATGACCGACATATCGACGGTGACTTCAACCTTACTGCCGATGAACGTGAGATGCTCCAGAATGTTACTTACGCTTTCCATGCACAAGGAAAACGAGTGGTTGTTATTCTCAATATGGGTAATTCTATTGAGACAGCCTCATGGAAGGTGTTGCCTGATGCTATTTTGTTAGCTTGGCAGCCTGGACAGGAAGGTGGTAACTCCGTGGCTGATGTGTTGACAGGTAAAGTGTCGCCATCGGGCAAACTCACGATGACCTTCCCCAATACGATTGCTGATCATCCAGCATACCTGAACTTTCCAACCGGTCCAGGCAGCAACCGTGGTGATCGTCGTCGCAATATCGATTATACTATACACGAAGAGGGTATCTATGTGGGCTACCGCTATTTCACCACCTTCAACAAAAATGTAAGTTATCCTTTCGGCTTCGGTCTGAGTTATACTACCTTCGCCTATTCCAACCCGAAGGTGACAGCCACCAAGGACGGCTTTACCGCAACTATCAGCGTCAAGAATACGGGTCAGACAGCAGGTAAGGAAGTGGTGCAACTTTATGTGAATGCGCCTAAAGGTTCTTTCGATGATAAACCAGCCAGAGAACTGAAAGCATTTGCTAAGACAAGGACACTGCAACCAGGCGACAGTCAGGTCCTAACCTTCAATGTGTCTGCCTATGCGTTGGCTTCGTTCAACGATCAGAAGAGTCAGTGGGAAACAGCTACAGGCAACTATGACGTGCAGTTTGCAGCTTCATCAGAGGATATCCGCGCACATGCTGCCTATAAACATGGAAAGGCACAGACGTGGAGCGTAAATGACGTTATGAAACCCAATGATAAATACAAAGATCCAAACAACGTGGGCATTCCTGCAGTGCCAGGTGTACCGAGCGGATTGGAACATGTATTGGGAGTTAATTAATGATGACAAACTATGAATTAATTAAAAAATAATGTTGAAAAGATTGAGATTGACAGGACTGATCCTGATGCTGACGGTCTGCCTCAGCAGTTACGGACAAGACGATTTCGCAAAACGTATTGCTGCACCGGCAGACAATACCAGTGTTACTCGCCGACCTATACAGGAAGAGCGGCTCTTCGTGGCTGATGCCATCGAAAAGAAGATTGCCGAAGTGAAAAAACTATTGAAGGATGCTCCTTATCTGGCGTGGATGTTTGAGAACTGTTTCCCCAACACCCTCGATACTACCGTCCATTACTCTGTAACAGATGACGGCGATGATGACACCTTCGTATATACAGGTGATATCCATGCTATGTGGCTTCGTGACTCCGGTGCTCAGGTATGGCCTTATGTACAGTTCGCCAAGAAGGATGAGAAAGTGCGTAAGATGGTGCGCGGAACGATACTCCGCCAACTGAAATGTATCTGCATAGACCCGTACGCCAATGCTTTCAATATGGGACCTACAGGCGGTACGTGGATGACAGATCATACGGATATGAACCCATGGCTGCATGAGAGAAAATATGAAATAGACTCTTTGTGCTATCCCTTGCGGTTGGCTTACTATTACTGGCAGGTAACAGGTGATGACTCCATCTTCAAAGGAAAAGTCTGGCAGGAGGCTATCGGTAAGATTCTCCAGACTTTCCGTGAGCAGCAGCGTAAGGAGAATCATGGTCCTTACCACTTCCAGCGCACTACACCGCAACAATACGATACGATGAGTCATGGCGGTTATGGAAACCCTGTAAAACCGGTAGGACTTATTGCATCGGCATTCCGTCCCAGCGATGATGCCACGGTATTACTTTATCTGGTTCCCTCTAACTTCTTCGCTGTGACATCGCTTCGCAAGGCTGCCGAAGTGCTGACAAAGGTGAATGGTAATACGCAGAAAGCCGCAGAGTGCAAGGCTCTTGCCGACGAGGTGGAAACAGCACTCAAGCAATATGCTAATTACGACCATCCCAAGTATGGTAAGATATATGCCTTTGAGGTTGATGGCTTCGGCAACCATTTGCTGATGGACGACGCAAATGTTCCGAGTCTGCTCGCCATGGCGTATCTGGGTGATGTGGACATCAATGATCCTATCTATCAGAACACCCGTCGTTTTGTGTGGAGCGAAGACAATCCCTACTTCTTCCGCGGAAAAGCTGGCGAGGGTATCGGTGGTCCTCATGTGGGCTATGACATGGTGTGGCCGATGTCTATCATGATGCGTGCCTTCACAAGTACAAACGATGAAGAGATTCGTCAATGCATACAGATGTTGGTTGATACCGATGCAGGTACGGGCTTTATCCATGAGTCGTTCAACAAGAACGATGCCAGCAACTATTCACGTCCTTGGTTTGCTTGGCAGAACACACTCTTCGGTGAACTCATCCTGAAACTTATCGATGATGGGAAACTGAAAATTCTAAAGAAAATACAGAAGGGGAAATGAAGAAAGTATTATTTTTAATATTGTTGGCTGCTTACTGCAATGTTGGCATAGCAGCTTCTAAGGTGGAGAAGATTGTTTCACCTAATGGGAAAATAAAGATTGAGGTCAGTGTTGGTGACCGTCTTACTTTCAGTGTATGGCAGGGTGATGAGTTTATCTTGAAGGATAATTCCCTGAGCCTACAGGTTGGTAAGGAACAGTTTGGACAGAATCCCAAACTGAGTGGTGTTAAACGTACGAAGGTTGACGAGGTCATTCGTCCTGTGGTGCCTCTGAAATTTGCAGAAGTACAAAACAAAGCTAATCAGATGACCCTCTCTTTCAAGGGCGGTGTCAGCGTGGACTTCCGTGCCTATGACAATGGTGTAGCATATCGCTTCTCTATTAATAAAGGTAATAAGATTGTTGATGTGGTGAACGAGGGCTTGAATTTAAACCTTCCGGAGTCTTTCACAGCTCACATCTCGAAGACTCGTGGCTTCGGCACCTCGTATGAAAATCCTTATACCCATCTCTCAACGGCAGAGATGAAGGAGGGCGACGAGATAACCTATCTGCCCATTCTTTTGGAAACTCCCAAGGGTACGAAAGTTCTCTTCTCTGAGAGCGACGTGCGCGATTATCCCCACATGTTTTTGGCTCCAACAGGTAAGAACGGCTTCTCTGCTCGCATCCCTAAGTCGCCGGAAACGTGGGAACCAAATGGTGACCGTGGATGGAAGGTGACAAAGGAGTACAACTGTATAGCCCGCACCGATGGACGTCGCACGCTGCCTTGGCGATTTGCTGTCATTGGCTGCGACGCTACAATCGCCAAGAATCAGATGGAGGTTGTATTGGCAGGAAAATGTGAACTGGACGACACATCGTGGATCAAACCCGGCAAGGTGAACTGGGACTGGTGGAACCACTGGACAGTGTGGGGTGTGGACTTCGAGACGGGTATCAACAACGACACCTATAAATATATTATCGACACGGCTTCGAAGTTTGGTGTGGAGTATATTCTGCTGGACGAGGGTTGGAATAAGCGCGTACAAGATCCGTTCACCACACGTGACGAGATAAATGTGAAGGAGTTGGTTGACTATGGTGCCAAGAAGAACGTAGGTGTTATTCTGTGGCTCTCATGGCTTACTGTTGAGCAGCACATGGATCTTATACCGTATTATGCCAATATGGGCGTAAAAGGACTGAAGATCGATTTTATGGATCACAGCGATCAGTGGATGGTGAACTACTACGAGCGTATTGCTCGCGAGTGCGCCAATAATCACTTGCTCGTCGATTTTCACGGATCGTTCAAGCCTGCAGGCTTAGAGCAGCGTCTGCCGAACCTTATTTCCTACGAGGGAGTTCGTGGTTTGGAGCAGGGTGGTGGCTGTAAACCTGAGAACTCAATATGGCTTCCGTTCATGCGTAATGCCGTAGGACCGATGGACTTTACTCCAGGTGCTATGGAGAATGCCCAACCAGAGAACAACCGTGGTACGGGCGATCGTCCCATGGGAGGTGGTACCCGTGCTTATCAGATGGCGCTTTACGTCTGTTTCGAGAGTGGCTTGCAAATGCTTGCCGACAGTCCTACCCGCTATCTGCGTGAGGAAGAATGTACGCGTTTTATTGCTTCTGTGCCCACAACATGGGATGAGACCCGAGTGCTGTCTGCCAAGGCAGGGGAATATTATGTTGTAGCTAAGCGTAAGGGCAATAAGTGGTTCATCGGTGCGATTGCTGCTGAGCGTAAGGAACCGTTGGATCTCACCGTCTCGCTCGATTTCTTAAGCAAGGCAGGTAAGCTGACTTACTTCCAGGATGGTCGTAATGCCCACCGTATCGCTATGGACTACAAGAGGGGTGAACAGACAGTCACTCCGCAGACCAAACTACAGTTGCACATCGTCCGTAACGGTGGTTGGTGTGGTGTTATCGATTAAAATAGGATAGAAAACTAAAAGCAATAGATCGAATACTGAAAAATGAAAGCAAGACAATTAGTATTTTCCGCCCTCATGCTGCTTAGCACGGCGGTATATGCACAGCAGGATTGGGGCAATATCGGAAAGTATGCAAAGGATAACCATGAAATCATCTCGCATCCCAACAATGGACAGCGTGTGGTCTTTATGGGCAACTCTATCACAGAGAACTGGCGCAATATGCGTCCAGAGTTTTTTACTGACAACGGCTATATAGGCAGGGGTATCTCTGGTCAGACCTCCTACCAGTTCCTGGTACGTTTTCGTGAGGATGTGATAGCACTGCATCCTCGTGTGGTCATCATCAATGCCGGTACTAACGATGTTGCTGAAAACACTGGTCCATACGATGAGGAGCGCACTTTGGGTAACATCATCTCGATGACAGAGATTGCAAGAGCCAATGGTATTAAGGTAATTCTTTCTACAGTATTACCCTGTGCAGAGTTCGGCTGGCGTCGTGAAATAAAAGATTCCAGTGAGAAGATAGCAAGCCTCAATGCTCGTATCAAGGCATACGCCGACAGCCATGGAATCGGCTTTATCGACTACTATACGCCTCTGGTATATGGTAAGCGTCGTCAGTTGAATCCCAAATACACTAAGGATGGTTGTCATCCGACGATCGCGGGTTATGAGATTATGGAGCCTCTTGCACAAGAAGCTATCAGAAAGGCTATGCAGTAAGAACTCCTATCTAAAAATTGGGACTGCGGCGGAATAATCCGGTGCAGTCCCAATACAATCAAAATTCAGAACTTATTATATTATAACTGCCAAAAACTTACTAATCAAATTAATTATATAACCCCTTGATGTATTATTCTGTTTCTATCGTTAGCTGACAACCCTCAGCCAAGTCTTTATGGTTGACAAACCATCCCTTCAGCGGTTTGTTCCCTACAAGTATCTTTGCTATCTTTTTACCTGTGCCATTCCGTACAATGGAGAACGTCTTGCCTGTTGTGCCGAGAGTGAAATCTGTACGGTCGAAGAGTGGTACAGTGACAAGGTATGCTGGGTCTGCAGGAGAATATGTGTAGATGCCGATAGCATTGAGCACATACCATGATGACATCTCGCCCGCATCGTCCATACCGGCATAGGCCAGTCCCTCGGCTCCCATTCCATAGTAATGGTTGAGCAAGGTGTCGAGTATAGCCTGTGCTTTCTCTTGCTTACCTATAAAATAATAGGTAAAGGGAAGACTGTGACCGGGTTGGTTGCCGTGACAGTAGAGACCGAGGTATCCTGTCAGGTTCCATGCTTCGTAGCCACCATTCGGTTGGGTGAACAGTGAGTCGAGTTTCAACTCCACAGCTTCCTTGGAAGGATAGAGAGCAACCACACCGTATGGGTCATGGGGTGCAAAGAATAAGGAGTTCCAAGCATCAGCCTCACGATACATATAGCGGTAATAAGGATAATTTGGACGGAAGTCCTTAATCCATGAGCCATCAGCCAATCGTCCGCGCCAGAAACCAGTAGAGGGATCATAGAGGTTCTTGTAATTCTGCGAATGTTCCAGCAATAGCTTTTCGTTCTTCTTGTCCTTCAACTCATGGGCTATAAGAGCTGTGGCATAGTCATCGTATGAAAACTCTACGGTCTTCGTCACAGATGCCTTCGTGCCGTTCTCATTCCATGTAGGAACGTCGAAAGTGTCTTTCTCTGCGATCCAGCCCTGACGCAGGTATTCATCGAGGAACTCACGTCCACCACGTCCCGGAACAGTAGCATTCTTCAGCATCAGTTGGTAGGCACGGTTAAGGTCGAACCCACGGACACCCCTCAGCCATGAGCCTGCCACAAATGCAGAAGCATGATCACCGTGGAAGAACGTAGGCATATAGCCGCCTCGTTTCTCACCTCGGTCGATGCACGACTTAATAATGTCTGTAGCCACGTCGGGCGTAATCATTCCCAAAAGGATGAGCTTGTTACGGTAGGTGTCCCAGAACGATGGATTATTGTAATAGCGGAAATCTCCTTTTACCACCTTTCCTTGCTCATCACGATATTCTCCGTTTACATCACTGCGAAGGTTGGGGAAGAGAAATGCCTTGTAGAGCGTGCTGTAAAGCATTCCCTGTTGTTTAGCTGTACCACCATTGACGCGGATATGTCCTAAGATATTCTCCCATATCTGGTCGGCATCGGCTTTCACCTGCTCGAAACTCTTGCCACTCTGGAGTAATTCGGCTTCTAGGTTAGCCTTGGCATTCTCTACGCTGACGAATGAAAAACCAATACGTACTTCCAATGGTGTGGCTGAACGGTTGTCTTTGAATGATACGATGCCTACTGAATTGTGGAATTCCTTGTGCATCTTAACCTGCTCGATATCATAATTGGTGACGGCATAGAAATAGGCACGTCCTTCTCCATCCTGATATCCCTCAAAAGCATTCTTGCCAGCCTGCTTCACCTCATAGTTGCGTGGGCGGGCATTTGAATGGGTAATATCCACCAGCAGTTTCTTGTCATCACCCGCCTTGAATGTGTATTTATGGTAGGCACAGCGTAGCGTTGTCGTCATTTCCGCATTAACAGCATAACGCTCCAGATATACCTGATAATAACCGGGATGAGCCGATTCGCGGTCATGGCTAAACCATGAGCAATAGTTATCGGGACGCCATTTGCCTTCTGTAGTAACAGGTAAGATAGGGACGTGGAGTAGATTCCAATGTCCTTTGCAGGTGTGTGCAAAACCATAAATCTGATGATCCTCATACTGATAGCCTGAACCTGTATGGTACATTGTGACGGGAGTTGCCTGCACCATAGCATTTGGAAGGGCTGCTCCTGGATAAGTCTCTGCTCCCCAGGCGCGTTTTTCCTCTGTACGGGTATAACCCAAGTCTTCTGGCGTCCATAGTGTCGTAGTGCCGACGAATGGATTTACTTTCTTTGTCAGGTCTCCTGCAAATGCTGATTGTATGTTCAGCAATAAGACGATGATGGCAGTAATCGATATCTTTTTCATATTTTTTTGTTTTACGAGTTTTAGTGCAAAGATATTGAGAAATCTCTACCATCAATACGTATTTTCTGCCAAAATAGTCTTCAAAAATGATACTCTACAGTTATTTTATCACAGAGACACATCTCTGAACTGCATTTTTTCCCTATAGTCTTTAGGTGTCATGCCGAATCGCTTGTGGAAAGCGTTATAGAACTGTGTGCGAGTATTGAACCCACATTCATAGATGATTTCCTGAATGGTCATATTCGTGGTGGTCAATTTCTTTGCGGCAGCATCTGTTCGATAGTTCCTTATAAACTCCTTGGGGGATGGCAATCCCACTTCGCTGAAACGGCGATAGAGACTCCTGCTACTGGTAAGCATCAGTTCTGCAAGATTGTCTGGCGTGAAATCTGAGTCACTTAAGTTGACATCAATATGATGGGTTACTTCCTTGATAAACACTTGATCTTCGCTCTTTATCAGTTTTCCGGAGGTATATGTGTAGGCACTTGCCGATGAGTTGTAGTATTCTCTCAGCAGTTCTCTATTCTCCAGTAACCTACTGATGGTGGCCTTTAGGTAACTGATGCTGAACGGTTTACTGATGTAAGCATCGGCACCGCTGTCTAAGCCTTTCACCCTCTCGTCCTCAGCGCCTTTTGCCGAGAGGATAATGAGCGGAATATGCATGGTGTGCTTGTTCTCCTTGACAGTCGCGATGAAGTCCAGTCCATCGATACCCGGCATCATTAGGTCGGTGATGATTAGGTCGGGCACAACATCCTTTAAACGTTCCAGTCCCTCTTCTGCATTCAGGGCTGTGATGACACGATATCCCTCAAGACTGTCTGTCAGCATATTCAGAATTTCCTGATTGTCATCGATGACTAAGATAGTCGCATCTCCTGTCGATTCCCTCTTAGCTATGCGACGGGGTGTGTCCAAAGCAGCCACCTGACTGATTTCCAGATTGTTGGAGCTGAATGATCTTTGAGAATACTCGTCAGCCTTGACAATCTTGTCGGATGTTCCCTCTGGTAGTGACTTAGATGGAAGGGTGACGACAAACTCTGCATATTTCCCTATCTCGCTCTTGATATCGATAGTACCGCCTAACTTCATTACCATCTTGTGACAGATGGCCATTCCAAGACCATTGCGTGATGTCAGTCCGCGTGTACTTCCCTCCTCTGCATGTTCAAAGATACTGTAGTAGTTGAAGATACGCTCTTTGTCTTCAGGAGCTATGCCCTTTCCGGTATTATAGACGGAAAGTCGCAGGGCATTGTCAACTACCGACAGCGTTATGCCGACGGTACCTCCGGGCTTGGTATATTTGAAGGCGTTTGAAACCAGATTGGTGACGATGCGCAACAGAGCTCGCTCATCCGTGTTCCAAACGATACCATCGGTGATGTCCTGTTGTAGGGTGATGCTGTTGCTGTCGGCGAGTTCCTGGAATGCCTTGCAGGTATCCGACACGAAGTCTGATGTATCCACCCTCCTGATAGTAATCGGATGATGCCCGGTGGTGATGCGACGGAAATCGATGATCTCCTGTATCAGGTAATGGAGCCGGCTTAGGTTTTGGACAATTTGATTGATATACTTCCTGACGAAGCCATCAACTTCGGTATGTCCGAGGATGCGTTCACAAGGTCCATAAATGAGGGTCAGCGGCGTGTTCAACTCATGAACGACGTTGGTCAGGAAGTTCAGTTTATCCTCATACATCTCGTCTCGGTGTTGCTGCTCCATACGTGCCAACTCCATCTGCTGGTGTTGTTTCTGTCGTTGCATGATGTTCTTGATGACGTGGAATATAAAGACAGCGGCAACCAGCATATAGAGCAACTTGCTCCACCATGACCAATACCAAGGTGGTGTGATGTGGATGTTAAGTCGGAATGTCGGACTTTCCTTACCTGTCAGTTGATTCTTGTACTTCACTTCGAGGGTATGGTTGCCGTAAGGAAGACGGAAAAAGCTGATTCTCTTCTCCATCCCGTTGGGTATCCATTTGTCATGTGACGACAGACGGTAATAATACTCCAAGTCAGACTCCTCACTATAGTTGAGTGAGGCGATGTCTATACTGAACGTGGTCTGGGTGTGGTCGAGTGTCAGGGTTGCTTTGTTTTCTTCCCACGTCAGATACTTGAAGATGTTGTCTTTTATACCATAGACGGTGAGCCCTGTATAGACCATCTGTGGTATATCCACCATCTTATTGGGTGCCTTTTCTGCATACTGTATGATGGAGAAACCGTTGATGCCGCCAATGAGGATCTTGCCTCGGGCGAACGAGGCAGCTCCGTCGCAGTATTCCGACACGTCGTTATTATTGTATATAAGAATTGAATGAGGGTCTTTGTTCAGGAAAAAGGCGATGCCGTTGTTGGTAGTGGCGGTCACATTGCCGTTAGGAGTCTTGAGCAGGGCATGGATAGTGTTGTTGGGCAGACCGTCCTGTGTGGTCAGGAAGGTTCCGCTTCCGTCCTTGTGCATGATGCCCAGACCGCAGCCGGTGCCTACCCACAGGTCACCATCCACCCATAATACCGCAAATACATCGTAAACGCCTTGGTCGGTATATTTGTTTGTCGGAGGCACATGCACCAGTTTCCCGTCTTTCAGCGTCACCACGCCCTTGCCTCTGTTGGCAAACCACAGTTGTCCCTTGTCATCATGCGTCATGCCGAAGAAATAGTTCGACGACCGTTTTCCATCATCCAGCGTATATTGGCGGATATCGGTCAGCCTCGGCTGGGAGGTCTGTCCTTCGATGCGCGCCTTGTAGATACCATAGCCAAGCGTGATAATCCACAGGGTGTCACCCTGCTCCCATGCACTGACGGCATACTGTATCGGCTTGTCGGATGGTACATGGCGAATGTCGCGGCTATCATAGGAGTAATAGTCGATGCCGCCGTCTGTACATATCCAGAATAGTGGTCTGCTGCTTTCCGAGAAGGCATACACCACGTCATTACCCAATCCGCTGTTCTCTTTGCGGTATGTCTTCCTCTGCATCAGGTTGGGAGCGCGGGTCTCGTCAAACGAAGGGAAGGAGAGGATTCCATTACCCTTGGTGCCTATCCATAGCGTCCCCTCTTTGTCTAAATGAATCCCTCTGACAGGTCTTGTATTGTCTATCCACAACTTATCGTACGTCAGTGAGAGCGTGGAAACAAGGGGTTCGTAATACATAATGGCACCCTGACCATCTGTGCCCATCCATATAATATGGTTCTTGAGGTCTTTCTCCATGCACATTACGCCAGTCTTGACAGGAAGTTCATGGACGGTATATACTCCGTGGTTAGGTTCAAGACTGATGATGCCGGAGGTGGAGAAGGCGACGAAGATCTTTCCGTAGTAGTCAATGATTTGAGATATGGATCCCCTGTGGCTGGTCTCATTGCGCAGGGAACATATCTTGCGCTTCTCTCCATTGAGAAGATTGTAACTCTGCAACATACCCTCGTCATCCACGATAAACTGCACATTCTCGTCTTTGCAGGAGAATACGATGGGCGACTTATCTACCACGACGGGCTGGCTTACGATATAGTCCGCCTCACGTTTCTTTATGGTGTAACGGACAATCCTGTCGGTCATGAAGAAGAAGAGATATTTGCCTGTGACGGCATAGTCTATCACATCTTTCGTCTGTATCCCGCGCAGGGGCAGGTGAAGAATATCCTTGGTGGCGGGATGGGAGTAGTGGAGCGTGTTATCGGTCAACAGGAAAGCATCGCCGTCAGGATTAGTCCTGATTTTCCTGATGCCCTGGAATCGGGGATAGAAGATACATTTCTTACCATATCCCTCCCAGCGTGTCAGGCCGTGGTCGGTCATTAGCCAGATGGTTTCACCGCTTCCCTCGGCCATGCTTACGACAATATTGCCGGAGATTTTGTTGTCGTCCCATCCTTCCACTTTCCATGCGCGGACACCATCGTAAGCATTCAGTCCGTCGCAGGTGCCGAAGCACACCTTTCCGTCTCTGTCTTTTATGATGGAGAACACGGCACTGTTTGTCAGTCCGTCTTGGGTTGTGACGTTCTTGAGATCATAAGCCTGTGCGCTCAGCATGACTGTCGTCAGCAGGACAAGTATGGATGTTCTGTAGCTTCTGTTAACCATGTCTCGGTTTATTTGATTTCTATGGTGTCAGTCAGTCGGATATCTTCTGCCGATGTACCTACCGACAGCTTATATTTGCCAGGATCGCTGGTCCACTGCCGGTTACTCACATCGAAGTATCTGAGGGCATCGGTGTTGAACGTCAGCTTGACAGACTGCTGCTCACCTGGTTTCAACGTCACCTTCTGGAAAGCCTTCAGTTCCTTGATGGGTCGCAGCACAGGACTGAAATCCTCCTTGCCCACATAGAGTTGTATAACCTCGGCTCCCTCGCGATTGCCTGTATTCCTGATGTTGACAGTAACCTGAATACGACCATCTTTGTCAGGACCTGCCACCTGGCATTGTGACAGCTCAAACGTGGTGTAACTCAGACCGAACCCGAAGGGGTAGAGGGGTTTGATGCCCTGCTTCTCATAGCCGCGATAACCGATGAATACACCTTCTGTCCACTGTACATGTTTGTTGCCTTGATCACTATAGGTGAAGAATGAGGGATTGTCTTCTGCCCGCCGCTCAAATGTCATGGGCAGCTTACCACTGGGATTCACCCGTCCGAAAAGGATGTCAGCGAGTGCCCTGTTTCCCTCCTGACCGGCATACCAAGCCCAGATGACTCCCTTCATCTTCGGTTCCCACTGCTGGCTCTCGATATTACCACCGGCGTTGATGATGGCAATGGCGGGTACACCGCTGTTTGCCGAAGCCTCCAAAACACTCTCACGATCGCTGTTCAGTGCGAAGGTACGGTCGCCGCCTTCTGCCTCTAAGTTCTTGTCGAGTCCTTCACAAACCAGAATGAGATCATAGTTGGCGAGTTGCTGACGGATACGCTGCTTGCCGTTAGGATCCACACGGTTGATCTTGATGTCAACCGAGCACCCGCCGCCACTTTGGAAATATTCCACCAGAACAGGATATATCCGTCCTGCCTCCAGGTTCATCGCCTTGGTGAAGAGACGTGCCGTGCCGTCGTGCCAGTCGTCAACAAGTGACTGTCCATCTACTGTCATCCGATAGCCGTCATCACCGCTCACGCTGAAGATGTACTGTCCGCCTTCCTTTACCTGCAGCCATGTCTGGTAGCGGGCGGAGAAAGGATTGTCCGGGTTGTCGATGCCCTTGATGGGACGTGTCAGCCACGGGGAGTGTACGCTCTTCTCAATGCGTGTTGCCACGGGCTTCCCTTCTAAGTTCTGGTTTGCGTAATAGGTGGCGGCAATCCCTTTCTTCTTCAGTTTACTGTCGGCATAGCAACATGCTTCCACGATGTCAGGATTTTCCTCCAGTTCCTGATAGTCCAACTGTATGCCTTGCTCATCGCACAGGGCCTTGATACTCTCGTAGGGCGAGGTCTTGTGGTAAGGTGTTACGATGCTGCTGCCACCACCTGATATATAGTCCATGGCGTTGTGGCCGGTGATGCAGATGCGCTTCACATCCTTTCTGATGGGTAGGACACCCTCGTTCTTCAAAAGCACGAAGCCTTCCTTTGCCACGTCGTATGCTGTCTTTGCGCTCTCTGGATTGTCCAAAGGAATGCTGGTATCAGGCTGACTGTAGTCGTAGAGGTTGAAGTAATAGCAGGTGCGCAGGATGTTGAGCACTTTCTCGTCGATCATTGCCTCCGTCAGTTCTCCGCTTTCTATCATCGGCTTCACCTTTTCTGCTGTCATCACCGAGCCACCGGGCATCTCAAGATCCACGCCATACTTAACGATGGGACCTGTGTGATGGGCAGCTCCCCAGTCGGTCATGGAGATGAAGGGGAAGTGCCACTCGTCTCGCAGCACGTCGTGCATCAGCCATTTGTTCTCCGATGTCCATGTTCCCCAGATACGATTGTAACTTGACATGATAGAACCGACATGTCCTTCCTGAATGGCGGCTTTAAAAGCAGGGAGATAGATTTCCTGCAGTGTGCGCTCATCAACATCGGAGCTCACATCATAGCGTCCCGTTTCGGGATTGTTGGCAGCAAAGTGTTTTACACAGGCGATGACACCCGGGTTCGCCTGCACACCCTTGATGTAGCCAACAGCCATAGCCGAAGTCAGCACAGGGTCTTCACCTAAGTATTCGAAGTTTCGGGCATTCCGTGGCGAACGGTAGATGTTCACACCAGGACCTAAGATGATATTCACACCGCGTGCCCTTGAATCACGTCCTAAAGCATAGCCGTAGTCATAACCCAGTTTCGGATTCCAGGTGGCAGCCAGCATGACGGAGGCTGGAAAGGCTGTACTCTTTGATTCGCGTACACCGACAGGTCCGTCGTACATGTGTACTCTCTTGATGCCGACACGCTCTATGGGCATGATGTCAAACTCATGTCCATCAATAAGTCTCAGCTTTTCGTCGAGGGTCATTTTTGTTAGCGTCTCCTTTGCTTTCTTCTCAGCTGTCTCCATGTTAGTCTGAGCTGCCGCTATGAGGCATACTCCCAATATGAATGATAGAATACCCAGTTTTCTCATGTTATTTTAATGTTTATTATATGTCTTACAAAGGTATATTTTTTTTTGTAATAAAACAAATATATAACAGTCAATATTTTTCATGATAATGCCTTATTTCTCGTGACGCTGCAGCAACTCAGCTGTCTGCACCATGGCGAAGACGTAGTCGCGCAACCTTTCAAAACGCTGGTTGTAGCTGGTCTGCGACAGTTGACCGTCGGGTGATATGTCGTAGCAGAAATGTTGCCCCAATGAGAGGTCGTATATGTAACACGATGCACTTCGCGTGCTACCACCTGAGTGTCTGATGTGTTAAATACCTGTTAGCGCTGTTTCTTGCGCAAGTCGATGCCAAAGCCGTCGTAATCATAACTGATATTCATCAGCCCCGATTTTTTATCATTTACAGATTCATTAATCGTAGCCCGAATATCCTGAACATCCTGAGTACATCATATTATCTGTTATAATAATACTGTGATGTGTCTGAAGGTGATACTTGTTCAAACTTCTCCTTGCTTACATCGTCGAAGACGAATGCTGGTCGGAAATCTTTATCGGCTAATGTCAGTCGCACATTACGGAAAGTGATGTCAGACGCATGACGGACATAAAATCCCCATGAAGGCAACTCACCAAACATGGAGAACTCAGGATACTCATCAATTTTCTCAGGTACATCTTTTACACGCCATAAAGGCATGTATGCCATTCCTTTTGTCGCACGACCAGGAAACTGAATCTGCACATTCTCTATCAACACATCTTCGATCTTGTTTCCCGGTATTCCACAAATGCTGCTTGGAAAGGGATTATGAAAGAAATTAACTTCCGGTCCTCTTAGGTCGTATGCCTCATCTGGTCTTCCAAAGGGCACCTCACATTTCATATCACGAATGATAACGTGACGCAACGCTCCAAACTTATCACCTGCTCGTTGTCCTAACCTGAGAAAGATGGGATTACCAGTATTCTTTGCCTCGATACGCTCTATGAGTATGCTGTCTATCTCACCGCCATCGACACTCTCTAAGGCGATGGCGGAGCGGAATGTGTCGCATACCTTTATATCATGGATATGGATATGCCGGAAATTACCGTAGGAGGCTGTTCCAAACTTTATTGCTGACGCACTACTACGGATGTCACAATCTGCGATTTCTATATCCTCGTTCAGCTCTTCTGGATGATGTGATTTCAGACAGATGCCGTCATCAGCCGCATCAATCCAGCATCTACTTATTTGTACATGCTGGCACCCCGTGATGTCTATACCATCGTTGTTCCAGTAGGCGCGGTTCCTTAAATTAATATCTTCGATAGTAAGTTGCTGACACTTGTTAAATACCAGTCCCCATTCAGCACTACTCTGAAAATGAAGTCCTTCAATTGTTATATCGTTGCACTTTAAGAAGAAGAGCAGTTTTGGACGGTTATTAGGACGAAGACGACGATAGTTATAGTTGGGGTCGGGCATCTCACCGGTATGGTGAAGACTATCTATGTTTAATGCTAACTGAAGTCCTTGACCGTCGATACATCCTTTTCCACGCAATGCGATGCCATGGACATTATTGGCATAGAGCAGCGCACTGCCATTGTCGATATCCGGAGTCTTTCCCACTCCCGATGCTGAAGCCGTGATATAATGTCTTGGATTTGTACTTCCTTTCAATATGGCTCCTTCTTCCAGGTATAATTCCACCCCGGAGCACATGACAAGCGTTCCCGAAAGATATACGCCTGATTCAAACGTTAATCTGCCACCACCTGACTGACTAATACGGTCTATCGCTTTCTGCAACATATCAGTACAGAGTATCTTTCCATCGTTAGGAATCTTCATACTCGCTGTATTCAGGTTGAGCGCAAATGTTTGCAATAGTCCTATACAATATAGGCAATAAGCTATTCTCAGGCGAAAAATCCTTTGTCTCATGGTGTCATTTTTTTGATTTGTATATTCAGTTCCTGAACGGCTGTCTTATAGGTGCTGTCACCATCTGCCTCGATGCAGAGGGTGATACCTGTCCACAGTCTGTCAGGATCTTTCCCAAAATAGTCGGGGTCGTAACGGAAGGTGTTTTCCCCTATCTGGATGGCGGGACCGGAGACTAGCACGACGCGTGGACGGACCTGTGCATGGCTGTTGCTCAATGTCTTTCGGTCCTCATTCACGAAGACTGGCTCAACAGAAAACTCGTTTCCGGTAATGGTATAATTCATTTTGATATGCTTGTTAATATCATATGGAATGAGTTCACCATCGATACGCGCCGACAGATACTGCATCTGCTTACCTCGTGTTGCTGCGTAGCGGGTCTTAGTCCAGTTGACCATCTCTTCATCCTGATACCAGAATTGGTCATGGGAATCTTGGCTCTCCGTTCCATCTTCCAGCCAGCGGGAGTAGTAGCGACCACCTTTCGGACGAGGGTCTGCCAAAGCCTTCGCAATGAAACGGGCGATATAATCCTGTGTGTCCTCACAGAGATCAAAGTGACCTTTACCGGCATCACACAAGAAGGAGATACGGCTGTCGGGATACATCATACGGAAAGCGAGCGCAGGTCGCACACGTGCTTCCCACCATTCATACTCTCCCTCAATCATCAGCCCGGGAATACTGTCAATGTTGCGTGTCCTTCCCCATTCGATATTCTCCTTGCCGTAGCCGCACAGATTGGTTCGTGGCGCATCGCCGTGATAGGAGATAATACAGAGAGTGCGCTCCGGATTCCATGCGGCAAAGTTCCAGGGGAAGGTGGCCTGTGCCGAGTGACCGAATGGAATAATCGGAGCTGTCAGCAGTTCCGGGTGCTCTGTTCCTTCGGCAAAATCTTTTATTATTTTCCCGAACCTTTCCTGACATCCACTGTTCACATCCCAATTATTTGAGCCGCGTTGAATAAATGCCATGGCTACTCCGAGTCTGTCCATCCGTTCACAGAATCTCTTGCTGCGGAAGAGCACCTCCTCTGTCATGTTCTGATGACAATAGAGAATCGCTTTCACATCCTTTTGTCCTTGGGGCAGACGAAGATATGCGCGCTGACCGGATTCTCCTGTAACGTAATCAAATGTCACACGCTCCTTCTGTATCTCAACACGTTGTCGGATATAATCCGTAAGGATACGAACGGAATCCACATTGGCATGCAGTCGGTCGAATCGTGTTCCGAAAGGTCCCATCGTCAAGGGACGGTCATCCTTATCCTGATGTGCCACACAATGGAAAACGAAGAAATTTACACCGGCGTCACATACCTTGTCAATATCGTCTTTGAAACTGCTCAGTGTCGCGGGAATATCCGCGTCACCGGGATAGGCTGTTCCAAACTCACAGCCGATAATGCTCTTTCCTGCGGAGTGGCCATATCGGGACACGAATCTTGGGCGCTCAATGGAACCGTAGTGGCACCGTGCCCAGTATTCACTCATGGGAAGATCGAGAGATAATCCGTATGCCTTACGGTCGAAATCACCGTTCCCGTAGGGCTCACCACCTAACAGTAATCCATAGGAGTTGACCATTTCCTTCAGAGGATACAGGTATTCCTGCATAAAGAGACGGTTCTTTGTGCCTGTTTGTTTTCCTATTCCTCCTGTATAGAAGTCCTTTCCTTCACCATTTATGATATACTCAGCTCCCAGCGACTCCGTCCAGTCTTGTTTTCCTGCTTCCCAGCTGTCCACCAGTATCCACCGTAACGTGTTGCCGCAGTATTCCTTGAGCTCATCCAGCAAAGGACCGAGAAAACGTTTAAAGTGAGCCTCTACACCTTTTCTTGACAGTTTATCCACCTCCAGTCCCAATCCAGATTCACTTGCTGCCGTCACCATCTGTCCGTTTGTGGTATAGCCAACTCGTCGATAGGTTGTACCGGTATTCTCCGCTGTCAGGATTTCTATCCGGTCGAGATTCGTGCCTCGATTACTGGTCAGACGGATGTATTTGCATTTTACAGGCTCACATTTAAAATAAATAGGTATGTCATGAGCTTTAAGTGCAACTCCGGAGGCTGTTCCTATATCTGTCCATTGCTGACCGTCAGTACTTATCCCAACAGTCAACAGCGGGGCATAGTCTCTTGGTCCGTCAAAGGGATCTGATGGCTTCTCCCTGTCACCGCGCCACAGATTGAACCCCGTCAGGGTTTTTGTCTTTTGCAGCGTTATGGTAATGGATTCTCCTTTTTTAAGACGTTTGTTGATGTCTTGCATCTCATCGGCACATGAAGTCTTTATGGTGGTGATGTCCTGATAAAAGTCCATCTTATGCTTAGGCACCGGAGGATTCTTTTTGGATGAGACACTCCATGTGAGCTGTTTCATTGATTCCTCCGGCTTTATCCACGGACCGCCGGTTGCTGTATAGCCGGGAGCATTATGTAATCCTAAGACGATACCCAGTCGCCTGGCTTCCTTACAGGCATGTCTTACGGCGTCAATCCACTCTTTGGATCCATAATCCACGGGTCCTCGCTCAACACCTATCCATGCGTCAAAGATAAAAGCCGACTCAATACCAGCCGCTTTCATATACTCCAAATCCTTGGTTATACCATCCTTGGAAATGTTGCCGTTCATCCACTCCCAGTAACATCCTGTTACCGGTTGGGCACCTAATTGTAATATCGACAGACAAAGTGTCAGTCCTCCGATGAGCTTTCTCATAAAGTATTATATATAGTACAAACGAATCTTTACAATTATTATTATCTTAATCATTGGGAAGTTGAATGTCTCAAATGAAAAGCCGGAGACCTCATGACATCCGGCTTAATCTACCATCATTACTAACCAACCAAGTCAATGTCTGTTAATCAAAGTTTATGAGCATGTTATATTCAATACGATTGAACGAGTAATCTTACGCTTATTTTTACATTATTTTCCATAAGCCACATATCGTTCATTGCGACTCTTTATCCCTTTGTAATCATAAAGATACGTAAATTTTTCATAACAAGATAATGATCTCAGTTTTTTTTTGTATTTTTGCTGACGATACTAATAAACATTTTTTTGATATGAGAAAATACATATTCATGACAGTGGCGTTCATGTGCCTGGCATTGATCGCATGTAATCAACCCAATGTAAGTGAAACCAATAATAAAGAAAAGAATATGGACAATTGGAAAACAGTGTTAGAAGAGAAGCTCCCGTTGCTGGGGCATCGTAACTGGATTGTAGTGACAGACATGGCCTATCCCCTGCAGTCAAATCCTGCTATCACCACGCTCTATGCGCAAGAGGATTACGGGGAGGTGCTGGCCGCTGTCTCGCAAATGATCAAAGAGGCGCCCCATGTGTTTGCACATGTCTATTTAGACCAGGAGCAGGAACGGTTGTCGGAAGAGATCGCCAAGGGATGGGATGCTTATCGTGAGATGCTCAGTAAGTCGATGAACCTCAAGGAGGTACAGTATGTACCCCATGAGGAGTTGATACGTAAACTTGATGAGGTGAGTAACCTTTATCACGTGGTGATTATCAAGACATCCCTGACGCTGCCTTATACCACCGCTTTCTTTGAGCTCGACTGTCAGTATTGGGACGGTGAGCATGAGACGCTTATCAGAAAATAGGAACAGAAAGATGAGAAGAAAGATATTTATAGGTTTTGTCTTGTTGGGAACGCTATGCCTGACGGACTGCCGGAATTGCTGTGTGAATGGAGCTCTGCCCGCAGAGCCCGACTATAACGATGCCTCCCAATGGTATGTCTCTGACCGCGGTGCTGCCGCTGACATCTTTTATATCATCTCCACAGAGACAGGCGACTATACCTTGGCCAATGGCGTTACCTACCATCATGCCGACACATATAACGACAGCGTACGAACGCCAATGTATGGGGAGATGCTCGGTGTTGATACGTTGTTGAGTGGTAAACTCAATTTCTACACACCGTATTATCGTCAGTGTTCTCTGCAGTCGTTCCAAGATACAGTAACCATAAAGGAGAGGATGACTGTTGCCTTAGGGGATGTACGCAACGCTTTCAAGTATTATCTGCAGCATTACAATCAGGGGCGGCCATTCATCCTTGCAGGATTCTCTCAGGGGGCTATCATCATGCTGGAACTGCTCAAGGAGATGGATGAGAAGACATATCATCAGATGGTTGCCGCCTATGCCATCGGTACCTCCGTGGATGAGGAGACGGCAGAGAAATATCCCTATATCAAGGCTGCCAAGGGAGCTGAAGATCTTGGAGTCACCATCTGTTATAACTCTGTGCGCGATGCCGATGCTGCCATCTGGGGTAAGAGTGCCTTCGCCATCAACCCCTTGAACTGGAAAACCGATGAGACACCGGCTGTGCTGATTACCGAGCCATCGCCCCTCCTGCCTGTCAATGAACAGCAGAAAGACACGATGACGGTACATCTCGATACGGCATCATCCATGTTGTTCGTGGAAGGATATGACTGCACCGACTATATGATGCCACTGATAGGCAAGGACGGTAACTACCATTCACGGGAGATATGGTTGTACAGGGATTATCTGCGTGACAATATGGCGCTCAGGGTGAAAACGTTTGTGAAGTAATTTTTTTAAAAGATAGATTGAAATTGGCTTTTGCTCCTTTTTTCTCCATAATAATTTCTTGGAGTCATCCTTTTTTCTTACCTTTGCCGTCTGTATGAGTATAGTATTTGTAATATTAGGAGCCGTGTTGGTTCTATGGGGAGCCGACCGGCTGACTGATGGTGCTACGGCACTCGCCATGAGATTGAATATCCCCCAGATCGTCATCGGTCTTACCGTTGTGGCCTTCGGTACGTCGATGCCTGAGTTTTTTGTCAGTATGGCATCAGCGATAAAAGGTACTTCTGACATGGCCTTGGGTAATATCGTGGGTTCAAATATCTTCAATACCCTGATGATCGTGGGTGTCTCGGCGGCTGTCGCTCCTATGGTGATCAGCAAGAGCACGGTGAAGAAAGATATGTTGTTCGCGATGATTGCTGCATTGATGCTGATGCTGATGTGTCTTGACAATGAACTGTCACGTATCGATGCTATCCTCCTTTTTGTCGTATTCGTTATTTTCATGGTATATACCCTGCGAATGGCAAAGAACAAGGCACCGGAGGAGGAGAGCGGCATAAAATCGATGAAAGGATGGATAGCCGCAGGATTGGTGGTGCTGGGTTTGGTATGTCTTATCGTAGGTAGTAACATCTTTGTGGATGGTGCCACGAAGATTGCCAAGAGCCTCGGCGTGAGCGATGCGGTGATCGGTCTCACTATCGTGGCATGCGGCACTTCCCTGCCGGAGTTGGCCACCAGCGTGGTGGCTGCCAGGAAGGGGCGTGCGGCAATCGCTATCGGTAATGTGATTGGCAGTAATGTCTTCAATATCCTGATGATAGCCGGTATCACAGGTATGATCATACCGATGGACCTGCACGGCATAACCTGGGTGGATATGGCAGTGATGACTGGTGGAATGATACTCCTTTGGGTGTTCTCCTATACGAGGTTTAAGATTGAGCGATGGGAAGGTCTTACACTGACATTCCTTTTCATCGCCTATATGTGTTGGTTGGTTTATAGTGCTGTAGTTTAAGATGAGCAGAGAAGAAGAAGGATTAAAGTCATTAGGAAAGAAAACTGTTTATTCGGATAATTATGCACCTGAGGTGCTGGAGACCTTTGAGAACCGGCATCCTGATAATGACTATTGGGTGCAGTTCAACTGTCCGGAGTTCACCACCTTATGTCCTATTACCGGGCAACCCGACTTCGCAGAGATTAAGATTATGTACATCCCCGACAGGCGGATGGTGGAAAGCAAGAGCCTGAAACTGTATCTCTTCAGTTTCCGTAACCATGGCGATTTCCATGAAGACTGTGTGAATGTTATCATGAAGGATCTGATCCGTCTGATGGATCCTAAATACATTGAGGTAAGGGGCTTGTTCACTCCCCGTGGCGGCATCAGTATCTATCCTTATGCCAACTACGGACGTCCGGGTACGGAATATGAGCAGTTAGCCAAGCAACGCTTTATGATGCTTCAGCCCTGACATACATCACTGTTCTTTGACTTCTGCTTTCTTCCGTGAATACGATTGTACACCGTCTTTGAAACGGAGGACCAATGAGTCGCGTGTCATCATCACGAAGGCTGCCGTGTCATAACGCTCCACAGGCTTTCTCGTACTGTCATTATCAGAAATCTTCATCTCTTTCAAAACGAGTCTGCCATTGTAGATATGCCAGTTGTTATAAAACTTGGGGCGGGGCATGATAACAGGATACTCGTCTGACAGTTGAACGGGTGAAGGTATGCCCACAGGAGCGGCCGTATAGTGACGTTTCAAAGCGAAACCAATCTCAACAGGCTTGAGAAGATCCTGTAACATAGAGTCGATCTTCTCTTTCTCATCATCGCTGATATTGGAGATGTTGTGCTCCCTTGCTTTAGGAGCCTCCAACTGTGTCCATGTCGCCTTCAGCTCGTCCAGGTTGATAACCATCGATGCCTTGGTGGAGTCGGCAGGGTCTATCAGAATACCCACCCAATCGCCTACATGAGGATGCCCAAACACCTGTCCCTGCCTCATCGCATCAATAATGTCATAGCTTACAGGATCTCCACCTCTCCCAGAGATAAAGACCAAGACAGAGTCGGTACACCCGTCGCAAGCCAAGCCGTAAACGGTGGAGTCTCCTTCAAAATGGGTGTTCAGCCCAACCTGCAACATCTCTTTGTTTTCTTTATTACATGCCGCCATCATCAGTATGGCAGAGAGGAATATCAAAAGTTTGTTCTTTCTCATCTTTCAGCTATTTTGGTGCAAAGATAATGAAATAACTTCTCTTTTCATTATAAACAACCTTTTTTTATATTTATAGAAAAATTATTTTGGGATATTGTACGTTTATTTGAGAAAAATTCATTAATTTTGCATTCTAAAGAATACAACTAACTTATATGTATTAACATAATCTCATACAATCTAAAGATTAAGTAATGAAAAAGAAGATCCAGTTCAGTCTCGTGTACCGAGACATGTGGCAGAGCTCAGGTAAGTTTCAGCCACGTAAAGACCAGTTGGAACGTATAGCTCCTGTAATTATTGACATGGGTTGCTTCGACCGTGTTGAGACAAACGGTGGTGCTTTCGAGCAGGTTAACCTTTTGGCTGGTGAAAATCCTAATGCGGCAGTAAGAGCATTCTGTAAGCCATTCAATGAAGTCGGTATCAAGACACACATGCTTGACCGTGGCCTTAACGCTTTGCGTATGTATCCTGTTCCCGATGATGTTCGTGAGCTACAATATAAGGTGAAGCATGCCCAGGGTGTTGATATCCCACGTATTTTCTGTGGACTGAATGATGTTCGTAATATCATTCCTTCCATCAAATGGGCAAAAGCTGCGGGCATGACTCCACAGGCTACTCTTTGTATTACGACATCTCCTGTCCATACTGTTGATTACTACAGCGAAATCGCCGATACACTGATAGCTGCCGGTGCAGAGGAAATCTGTCTGAAGGATATGGCCGGTATCGGACAGCCGGCAATGCTGGGCGCACTTGTTAAGTCAATCAAGACAAAGCATCCGGATATTATCATCCAGTATCATGGTCACTCTGGCCCCGGACTCTCCATGGCATCTATCCTCGAAGTATGTAACAACGGTGCTGATGTCATCGATACTGCCATCGAACCTCTGTCTTGGGGTAAGGTTCATCCAGACGTTATCTCTGTTCAGAGCATGTTGAAGAACGAGGGCTTCGAGGTGAAGGAAATCAATATGAATGCCTACATGCAGGCCCGTACTCTTACACAGGAGTTTATTGATGACTGGCTCGGATACTTCATCAATCCTGGTAATAAGATCATGTCTTCACTGTTGTTGGGCTGTGGCCTCCCCGGTGGTATGATGGGATCTATGATGGCCGACCTGGCCGGTATGCACCGTACGATCAACAGTCTGCGTGTCAAGAAAGGCGAGCCCGAATTGACAACTGATGAGTTGCTCGTGAAGTTGTTTGACGAGGTGGCATATGTATGGCCGCGCGTAGGTTATCCTCCATTGGTAACACCATTCTCACAGTATGTTAAGAACATCGCCTTGATGAACCTTCTCACCATTGAGCAGGGTAAGGGACGCTTCGTGATGATGGACGACTCCATGTGGGGTATGATCCTTGGTAAGAGTGGTAAGATTCCAGGAGAGATCGATCCTGAACTGAAAGAGCTGGCAGCCAAGCAAGGCCGTGAGTTCACGACAGCCGATCCTCACACACTGATTCCAAATGCGCTCGATGACTTCCGTAAGGAAATGGATGAGAACGGATGGGAGTATGGTCAGGATGATGAGGAACTTTATGAGTTGGGTATGCACCCAGAGCAGTATCGCGACTACAAGAGCGGTATTGCTAAGAAACGTATGCTTGCCGATCTCCAGAAGGCTAAGGATGCTAAGTTAGGCGCTTCTCTCTCACCCGAGAAGCTAGCAGAGTTCAAGCACGCCAAGGCTGACGCTCTCGTTGCTCCTGTAAAGGGACAGATCTTCTATGAGTTCAGTGGTGAAGGTGAGTGTGCTCCATGTGTTGAGCCGTTCATCGGACAGCACTATGAGGAGGGACAGCCTTTCTGCTATATCCAGACTCCATGGGGTCAGATAGATACGATTCCTGCTGCTCTTGGCGGCAAGCTCGTAGAGGTCGTGGCTAAGCAAGGCGCGAAGGTAAGCAAGGGTCAGACTTTGGCTTATATTGAGCGTGACCATAAGGAGGAGTAATCCCCTTTGAGATATCAGGAAAGGCACGGGGTATTCTTCGTGCCTTTCTTTTAAGGTATATATAATATAATAAGGTGTAGCATCTGACGCTTCATCATTCTATGGCATGGATTACCAGCAAATAATCGATTTCTTCTATCCGGAGGACAATGCGCTGAGAAGGATTCTCTTAGTGCATAGTAGGAGCGTGGCCGACAAAGCCCTTCGTGTCATCAGGCTGCATCCGGAGATGGAGGTGGATATGCATTTCGTGGAGGTTGCCGCGATGCTTCACGATATTGGTATCATTCAATGTGATGCCCCGGGGATACAGTGCTTCGGCAGTCAGCCGTATATCTGCCACGGTAGGCTGGGAGCAGAGATGCTGCGTGCCCTGCCACAACAGTTGGATATCAGCACGTGGGGGATGGATAAGAATCTGTTGGCGCGTCTTGCAAGAGTTTGCGAACGACATACCGGAGCGGGTCTGACACGTGAAGATATTATTCGCCAGCACTTACCTTTGCCACAGCAGGATTTCCTGCCGGAGACGTTAGAAGAGCAGCTCATCTGCTATGCGGATAAGTTCTTTTCAAAAACCAAACTGACACAGGAGAAGACGGTAGAGCAGGCTGGAAAAAGTCTGGAAAAGTTTGGAAGTGAGGGTGTCGCTCGCTTTCTTCATTGGGCCTCACTCTTTGAGTGATTTCCAACAAAACCCGAAATATATTTTAATTTCGTTAATTAACTACCTCCTTCTGCTGATAATCAGACAATTATTCGTACCTTTGCAGGCTGATGAGGAAGAGGTTGACCATATTCATACTACTGTTCGTCTTCGTTTTTGCGATGGCAGATAACAGTATGCCCGTATTTCCCCGAAGAAATAAGGCAAAGCAGGTAAAGGATTCTGTAGCCTTGACTGACACCTTCTCACGTGATACCATAGGAAATAACTCCTCGGAAGAACCTGTCAGTGCGGGTCCTGATACCACAAGGATGGACTCGCTGCAGTTGGCAATCTATCATTATAATAAAGCGATTGATGACTCTATCCGCTTGGATAGTATCAACAAGAAAAAGAAGAATGGTGTGGAGTCACCTGTCAATTATTCTGCCGATGACTCACTGGTGTATGATGCGACATCTAAGATGGCATATCTGTTCGGGAAATCAAAGGTTGATTATCAGAATATGAACCTCGAGAGTGAACTCATGCGTATCAATATGGATAGCAGCACAGTGTATGCGACGGGTGCCTATGCAGACTCCACAAATACCGAGATCACAGGAAAACCTGTCTTCGTAATGGGAGAGGATAAGTATGAGAATGATACGATAAAGTTTAATTTCAAGACAAAGAAAGGACTGATCCGTAATGTTTATACCGAGCAGGAAGATGGCTTCCTTTTCAGCGAACGTTCCAAACGTACCGACAACGGTGATTTCTATTTGGAGCGGGGCAGATATACTACCTGTGACGCGGATCATCCTGACTTTTACATCTCTCTCTCACGTGCTAAGGTACGTCCTGGAAAGGATGTCGTCTTTGGCCCTGCTTATCTTGTGGTCTGTGATGTGCCGTTACCCTTGGCGGTACCTTATGGCTTCTTCCCATTCACCAAGAGCTACAGCAGTGGCTTCATTATGCCAAGTTATGGCGATGAGAGTACCCGTGGCTTCTATCTGCGAGACGGTGGCTATTACTTTGCCATGAGCGACAAATGGGATCTTAAACTGCTTGCTGAGATATATACCAAAGGGTCATGGGGCGTCAGTGCCGCCAGCAACTATCATAAGAGGTACAAGTATAGCGGCAGTTTCCTTTTCAGCTATCAGGATACGAAGAATGGAGACAAGGGCATGCCCGATTTCACAGAACAAGAGAGTTTCAAGGTGCAGTGGAGTCATCGTCAGGATTCCAAAGCCAATCCATACAGTTCTCTTTCTGCCAGTGTTAACTTTGCTACGAGCAGTTATGAACGTAATAATCTGTCGAGTCTGTATAACCCGCAGAGTATGACACAGAGCACTCGCACCTCTTCCGTTAGTTATAGCACTAATTTCTCCAGTATCGGAATGTCCCTGAGTCTTACGGCTAACCTGAACCAGAATATGCGTGACTCCTCCATTGCTTTGACACTGCCAGACATGAACATCTCTATCAGTCGATTCTATCCCTTCAAACGTAAACATGCGGCAGGTGTGGAGAGATGGTATGAGAAGATCGCTATGAGTTATACGGGACAGTTCTCTAACTCTATCTCCACACAGGAAGATAAGATTATGAAGGCTAACCTCATCAAGGATTGGAGAAACGGAGCACAGCACAGTATTCCGGTAAGTGCCAGCTTCACCTTATTTAATTATATCAACGTCACACCGTCGTTCAACTTCACCGACCGTATGTATACCAATAAGGTGGAGAAGACATGGGATGAGGTGACACAGAAAGAGGTGGCTGATACTACCTATGGCTTCCATAATGTATATAACTGGAACCTCAGTCTTTCCGCAAATACCAAACTTTATGGATTCTGGATTCCCAACCGTAAACTTTTTGGAGACAAGATACAGGCAGTGCGACATGTCGTCACCCCACAGGTGAGTTTCAGCTACGCACCGGATTTCGGCAGCTCACGTTACGGATATTATCAGACATACCAAAGGACGGATGCCAGTGGTAATGTGTCGTTAGTGGAGTATTCTCCCTATAGTACCGGCCTTTTCTCTCCACCTGGGAAAGGAAGAACAGGTAGCATCTCTTTCGACCTGGGTAATAATATTGAGATGAAAATCAAGTCGGATGAAGACTCCACCGGTTTTAAGAAACTCAGCATCATTGATGAGTTGGGGGCAAGCATGTCTTATAACATGGCAGCCCAGGAACGGCCCTTGAGTGATCTGTCGATGCGTCTGCGACTGAAATGGTGGAAGAGCTATACCTTTAATCTCAACGCTTCTTTCTCTACCTATGCTTATGAGTTGGATGATAACGGGAAACCCTATATCGGTACTCATACGGAGTATAGCAAGGGACGTTTTGGCAGGTTTCAGGGTATGTCACAGAATTTCTCCTTTACCATCAGTCCGGAACAGTTAAAGAAATGGTTCGGGAAAGGGGAGAAGGATGATGACCGTAAGAACAGAAACGACGATGACGATGATGACTATGATACTGGTGTGGAGACAAATATCGATGATGCTATGGAGCGTGGAAAACATGGGGCGCGGAAGAGTGGTGGTGATATGGCAGAGACCGACGCGGATGGCTATATGCGTTTCTCGATGCCTTGGTCGCTATCTATCGGTTACGGTATCACGATGCGTGAGAATACGGGAGGAACTTTCAATACCAAGACGATGCGTTATCCGTATAAGTTCACGCAGAACCTTAACTTCAGCGGAAATATACGTTTGAGCGATGGATGGAATATTAATTTCTCCAGCGGTTATGACTTTAATACCCATGAGCTCAGTATGACCACGGCGTCATTAAGCCGTGACCTGCACTGTTTCAATATGAGCTGTCAGGTGGTGATCGCTCCTTATACCTCGTATAACTTCACTTTCCGTTGTAATGCCTCTACGCTTACCGACGCTTTGAAATACGATAAGCGCAGTGGTTATGGGAATGCCATACAGTGGTATTAGAGCTTGGCCATATTGTAGTTGAAATACTCCTCTTTCCCTGTCACATCTTCTATAATCCTGATAAAAGGTGGAAAGACGATATCCTCATGCTCCTTCACTCCTTCTATCTCCAAGATGTTCAGTCCTATAGCGGGCTCCAGGTAGGTGTCCAGCTCAAAGTACTGCTTTTCCCAAACAAAGTTTTTACGGATCTTGTGGATGGGCTTGCGGTTCGGATCAGCTTGTTGGAGAAGCATGATATATTGCCGCGGACTGATCTGTCGCTCCGTCTCAATACGTTCATCAGGGGTACCGGCCGGTTTTTTGATAGTCTGGAAATAGACAAAGTTACCTTGTGAGCCACGCTTACGAAGCCGGATCTCCTCATCAGGCTCAGACAAAAGATAGGTTTGGGTAATCTCATTCTCTATGGCACCGGGTATCTCACCAATTACTTCCACGGCATATTTCCTTTCCGCATCTACAGGTTGCGGAGCTCCGATGATACGCGAGATTTCTGCTATGACCCTGCGGATCTTTTCCTCAAAATCAACAGTATTGTTGATGATCCTGAGGTGAGGATGACCTGTCCAGGCATTGATGACGGCCCTGTCAAGCCACCTTGCCTGTTGGGGCGTCTCGGTACGTGCGGAGTTATTGCTGGTGGTATAGAACTCCTCTGCACCATTGGCTGCCGTTACCAGATGGAGGACAGCATCATAGCGGGAGTCTCTTAATCCGATGGTGTTCACTCCTGTCTCTATCATGATGGCTTCCCACGCTTCTTCTGAGAGATAACACGAGATATCCATCGTGCCACGGTCACATACGATAAGTACAGGCTTGTCACATTTCGTAGCCATTTCCTGAAAACGGTCCTCTATCTGCAACTGTATGCGAAGTAGGGCTTTTTCTGCCTCATAGTGAAGTTGTCGGTTTTTCGTTAAGAAATTGATACCTGCCTGTGTGAACATCGTAGGCGTTTCCGGTAAGGTAAACACCTGATAGCCTAAGCCGGTGAAATGCTCGATGATACGCACCAATGCAGTTGTCTTACCAGCACAAGGACCGCCCGTGAGGACTATTTTTGTGATATTATCCATTTTATTATCAGTTATTGTTCATTAGTTTCTTTATCGATTCTTCCTCACCAACAACCCATATCACGTCACCTTTGACAAAAAGATGATCAGGATCGGGCTGAGAGAGATTCTCCTTCCCTTCTTCAAAGCCTACCACCATGCAACTGAAGTTATCTCGGATACCGCTGTTTTTCAGCGTTTTCCCGATGAGTGGACTATTGCTGTTGATAATCAGCTGACGGAGCTTCATCTCTCTCTTCTCAATATCCGGGTCGTCTTGCTGCACCTCCCGTTGAAGGGCGTTAGACAAATTGGTAAGCTGGTCGTCACTTCCGATAGCTTGTATCTTATCGCCGGGGAAGATGATGGTCTTCCCGCTGGGAATGTTTATGCGTAACCGCCCACGCAGAATACTACTCACATGTACTCCGAACCGCTGCCGGAGCCTCAGTTCCCGAAGCGTTTTCCCAGCCCATGTAGTATCTTCCGGCACTTCCACATCACTGATATGGATATCTCTGTCCAACAGATGTCCTTCATAAAGTGGACGCTTATGTCCCCGTACCTGTGCCTCAATATCCCTGGATCTCAGATTTTGGATAAACATACGTTCCAGTTGTATGCTCCGGTGTTTCATTGCCCTTGACATTAAGATGAGTATGACGACGGCGATAGCTATGGTGATCATCAGGGCATTGGTAAACCTTGTGAGATAGCTGCAAATATAGAAGATGAACGCAGAGGCGATGGCGACACGTACCAATATGGTGAAGATAAGCAGCGGTCGGTTCATCCTGTTCTCGCTCCATAACTCTTGCGCTTCCTTGCTGTGATTCTTCTTAGCGATGATAGCTCGTAGAAAAGGAGATATAAGGACGACCGTAATCAGTCCGGTGAGAGCGTTAAAATACCATTTACCCTCCCAATGAGGAAAGGTTTTCCCCAAGAAAGGATGGAAGATGGTAAACATCAAGGCAATGACCGATGCAGACAGGATACTATACACCACCGTATTGATCGTCATGGCGGTGAGCAGCGTATTCCATTTGTTTTTCTCTCCTGTATCGGGATGAGCCAGTGTCATGTGGTTCAGGCGTCTTATCCATTTCTTGGGAAGCTTACTCTCCAGATAGTTATATGCCGGTACCGATACCTTTATCATATAAGGAGTGAGGAAGGTCGTGATGACAGAGACGGCTACTACCACGGGGTATAGGAAGTCGCCGATGACTCCTAAGGACAGTCCTAATGAGGCAATGATAAATGAGAACTCACCGATCTGAGCCATCGAGAAACCGCACTGCATGGCACTTTTCAACGACTGTCCGCTGATCATAAAGGCGAAAGTACCGAAGATGGCCTGTCCCAGGAGGATTGTAAGCACCAATACCAGGATAGGCAGACTGTATTCCACCAGTATCTTAGGGTCAACCAGCATACCGACAGAGACGAAGAAGATGGCTCCAAAAAGGTTCTTTACCGGTTCTACTAACCTGATGATCTTCTCTGCCTCAATGGTCTCTGCCAGGATACTTCCCATCACGAAAGCACCGAAGGCACTGCTGAAGCCCACTTTCGACGACAGCACGGCCATCGCACAGCATAAGCCCAGTGAGACAATAAGCAGCGTCTCGTTGTTGATTAACTTTCTTGTGGAGCGGAGAAACCATGGAATGGCGAATATTCCGACGACAAACCATAAAATCAGGAAGAAGGCGATCTTGATAATACTCTGCAGCATCTGCCCTCCGTTAGGATCGTTGCCGCTGGCGATAGCGCTCAGCATCACCATCATCACAATGGCGAGGATGTCTTCGAGTATCAGCACGCTCATTACCAGTCCTGCGAATTTCTGTTGTCTGAGCCCCAGGTCATCGAAGGCTTTGTAGATGATGGTGGTAGAACTCATAGCCAGCATTCCTCCAAGGAAGATACAGTCCATCTTTGACCAATGGAAGATATGGCCTGTCACGATACCCAGCATCATCATACAGAAGATGATGGTGACGGTAGCGATAATGGGCGAGATCCCCATTTTAAGAATCTTCTTGAAGGAGAAATCCAGTCCTAAGGAGAAGAGAAGGAAAATAACGCCGATATCTGCCCAAGTGTGTATGTTCGCCTGGTCTGCCACAGACATGGTATAGGGCATATGTGGTGATACCAGAAATCCCGCTACCACATAACCTAACACCAAGGGCTGTTTGAGTTTTTTAAATATTAAGGTGGTGACTCCGGCAACGACCAGTATCAGGGCAAGGTCAACTATAAGACTTGGCAGTTCAGACATCTTCTGTTCCTTCTCCTAAGTATTTGTTAATCGTTATATCCCGCTGTTATCTCGCATATCTTCACGATCACCTGCATGGCTTTCTTCATGACAGGAATGCTAATGAACTCAAAAGGACCGTGGAAATTAATGCCGCCGGCAAAGATATTCGGGCAGGGGAGACCTTTAAATGACAGTTGTGCTCCGTCGGTACCGCCACGGATAGGACTCACCTTGGGCGGAACGCCGCTTTGCTGCATGGCTTTGAGCACAATGTCGATAACGTGCATGTTGGGATCAATCATCTCTTTCATGTTATAGTATTGGTCTTTCACCTCTGCAGTAACAGTACCCTCCCCGTATTTCTCATTCATCTGTGCCACAATCTTTTTGATGAAAGCCTTGCGGTCTTCGAAACGCTCACGGTCGTGGTCGCGGATGATATAACTCAACCTGGCATTCTCAATATTGCTCTCAATGCCTAACAGGTGATAGAATCCCTCATATCCCTCTGTCGTCTCAGGAGTCTCGTAGGCAGGAAGCATTGTGGCAAACTCTGCGGCCAGACGGTTGGCGTTAATCATCTTATCTTTGGCATAACCCGGATGGACGCTGATACCCTTGATAAAAACTTTCGCGCTGGCGGCATTGAAGTTCTCAAACTCCAGCTCTCCCAAGTCACCACCGTCCATGGTGTAAGCCCACTCACATCCGAATTTCTCTACGTCAAAATGATGTGCGCCCATACCAATCTCTTCATCGGGATTGAAGCCGATGCGGATATCACCGTGTTTGATCTCTTTGTGGTCACGCAGATAACACATTGCCTGTACGATCTCAGCGATACCTGATTTGTCGTCGGCACCCAGCAGGGTGGTACCATCGGTAACGATGAGGTCTTCCCCCACATGCCTGAGGAGTTCAGGAAATTTACTGGTAGTACTGATAATGCCTGGACTCAACTCGATATCTTTCCCGTCGTAGTTACGGATGATGCGTGGCTTTACATTGGCGCCACTGCAGTCGGGTGATGTGTCGTAATGACTGATAAAACCTATTGTGGGAACCTTTTTCTTAATGTTTGACTTCAGCGTGGCATAGATATACCCTTTGTCGTCCATCTCCACATCGCTGAATCCCTCGTTCTCCAGTTCTTCTTTGAGGTATTTGGCAAAGATCAACTGTTTGGCCGTACTGGGAACGGTATTACTCTCCTCTGAGGATTGTGTGTCGAATTTTACGTAGTTTAAAAATCTCTCGGTAATGTCCATCTTTCGGAATTTTAAAGTTATTATGCAACAAAGGTACTAATATTATTCGTAACTTACAAATAATATTTGTACATTTTTGGGGATGTCAGCACACTAACATCCTTTCTTTTCCCATTTCTTGATTAATGTCGGATGGCTTGATTTTCATGTCGTACACCCGTTGGGAATCGAACCCAAACCGACGGAACCGGAATCCGTTATTCTATCCATTAAACTACGGGTGCGGATATCGTGCGCAAAAGTACAAAAAAAACTTGTAACGAGTGGCAGGTAAATGGGCTTTTTTTCATTATTCACTGTTTTTTTTGTTTTACCGAAAGGGTGTGACCTCGATAAAGGGTGTTTCCAAATGGAAAGAATTTATAAGTATTACGTCGTTTAATGTTTTATAATGTTATTATTTCGTGACTCTTTGATAACAAATAGAATGTATTTCAGACAATCGAAAGAAATCTTATAAAAAACATTTGTGATATTCATTTTTATGTGTACCTTTGTCAACGTTAAGATGAAAAGATTGTTATGAGTAAGATTATTAAGCCGGAATGTTATCATTCACCGTTGGATTCCAAACAGACCGAACAAGGTATTATGATGATTAAGGAATTCTTTCAGCAGAACCTGAGTACAGAGCTGCGGTTGCGACGAGTCACCGCACCTTTGTTTGTGTTGAAAGGATTAGGTATCAATGATGACTTGAATGGTGTGGAGCGTCCTGTCTCTTTCCCCATCAAAGATTTGGGAGAGGCACAGGCGGAAGTGGTACATTCCTTGGCTAAATGGAAACGTCTCACATTAGCAGAGTACCACGTTGATCCGGGATATGGCATCTACACCGATATGAATGCTATCCGTGCCGATGAAGAGCTGGACAATCTCCATTCGCTCTATGTTGACCAATGGGACTGGGAAGCTGTCATCAATATGGCCGACCGTAACATCGCCTTCTTGAAACAGGTGGTGCGCCGTATCTATGCTGCCATCCTTCGTACGGAGTTTTTGGTGTGTGAGCGTTATGAGATGCTGAAACCCTTCTTGCCGCGAGAGATTTCTTTTATCCACAGTGAGGAGCTGTTAGCGATGTATCCTGATAAGGATGTGAAAGAGCGTGAGAACCTGATTGCCAAGAAATATGGTGCGGTGTTCGTTATCGGAATAGGCGGTAAGCTGGCGAATGGTGAGCCCCATGACGGTCGTGCGCCAGACTATGACGACTGGACGACACCGGGTGAAGACGGCAGGTTAGGCCTCAATGGTGATATCCTGATATGGTATCCGGTCTTGGAGCGTGCCGTGGAGCTTTCGTCTATGGGTATCCGTGTGGACAAGGAGAGTCTGTTACGGCAGTTGAAGATTACGGGGGAGGAGAGTAGGAAGGAACTGTATTTCCATCAGCAGCTGTTATCCGACCGTCTTCCTTTGAGTGTGGGTGGCGGTATCGGTCAGAGTCGTCTCTGTATGGTACTTCTTCAGAAGGCACACATCGGTGAGATACAAGCCAGTATATGGCCTGAGTCCATGGTGGAAGAGTGTAAGTCGTTGGGAATAAATATTATTTAATCCGACAAAGTGATTTGTTACATCAGCTCCAGTCCTAACTGTAACCGGAGCTTTTGTATACTATGGTTGTTGGTGAGCATCTCCTCAAACAACTCCTTTCTGGTAAGAGCCTTCGACAGTTCCTGACCTTCTGCCAAACGGATATTCAGCTGGATATCATCATTTTTCAGATACTGCACCATCGTATTCCGTATCCTGTTCTTGATGATGTTGATCTCCTTGAGCAGGATATTATTATCCACCTTTATCTCTATGGTAGGGAAATCGGTGATGGTAGGCAGGATGTTACGCATACGCGAGGAGATTCCGTACATCTCCTTCGGCATACGCATACACATGGCATTCCATTGCATGATAAGATCATCCTCCGTAAACTTCTCTTTCTGTTGTACGAAAATTTGTTCTTCCTTTTGGTAGGCAGGCTTTTCTTCCTTACGTATGTTGTCGAAGGTATGTCCGATAGCCTTCAGCTTTAAGCGTGACTGTTTTCTCTCTGCCATTTTTTCTGTTGCGGATGAGGAGCCTGACAGAGTGACTGGCCGATGGTCTTCTGTCGTCGGAGCATCGGTGGCGGGAACCCGTTGTCCGGCAGCACCCTGAGAAACTGCCTTACTCTGGACATGGGATGTCATTTTCTGAAACAGGGATTTTAATCTTCTGGGGCGGCGCCCCGCGCTGACGCTGTCATCTTCCTGGGTGATCTGTGCGATCTCGATGAGAGTGAGTTCCACCAACAAACGTTTGTTGGTGCTCTGCCGGTAGTTGATATCACAGTCATTCATCAGTTTCAGCGCCTGATATAAGAATTTGTCCGGGCACTGCCGGGCCTGTTCCTGATAACGTACCCTCTGCTGCTCACTCGTTTCCAGGAGTGGCAGCGTCTGTGGCTCTTTTGCCATCATCACATTACGCACATGCTTGGCGAGTCCGCTGATGAGATGCCCCCCGTCGAATCCTTTGAGAAGGATGTTGTTCAGAAGGACCATTACCTCGGAGACTTTGTTCTGCAAGGATAGACTGATGATGTTGAAATAATTCTCACTATCGAGCACGTTAAGATCCTCAATCACCTTCTTGTAGGTGATGTCACCCTGACAGAACGATACGGCTTGGTCGAAGATGGAAAGGGCATCGCGCATACCCCCGTCAGCTTTCTCAGCGATGATATTCAGCGCCTCCTCCTCATAGGTGATATGCTCTTTCTCTGCCACCTCCTTCAGGTAACTGATAATATTCGGCACCGTCATCCGCTCGAAGTCGTATATCTGACAGCGACTGATGATTGTAGGCAGGATCTTGTGCTTTTCAGTGGTAGCCAAGATGAATATCACATGGGCAGGCGGCTCCTCTAAGGTTTTGAGAAAGGCGTTGAAAGCCTGTGTGGAGAGCATGTGCACCTCATCGATGATAAACACCTTGTATTTTCCTATCTGTGGCGGTATGCGTGTCTGATCCATCAGTGTCTTGATGTTTTCCACAGAGTTGTTACTGGCCGCATCCAGTTCGAAGATGTTGTACGACCGCTGTTCGTTGAATGCCAGACAACTCTCACATTCGTTGCAAGCCTCCCCGTCGCTCAAAGGATGCTCACAGTTGATGGCTTTGGCAAAGATTCGCGCGCAGGTTGTCTTTCCTACACCTCTCGGCCCGCAGAACAGGTATGCATGTGCCAGCTTGCCACTCTTCACGGCATTTTTCAGCGTGGTAGTGAGTGCAGTCTGTCCCACCACGGTGTCAAATGTCATCGGACGGTATTTTCTGGCTGATACGATATATTCCATAAAGTTACAATTAATTCAGGTTGTTGCATGATCATACGATGTCGTTATCGTAAATCCACCTGCAAAGATAGCTAAAAAAAACGATACATACGATAATTGCCCTAAAAATAAATCATCATAATATTCGTTTAGTCAGAATTTTTATCTATCTTTGCAAGCGGAAAATAAGGCTCGGATGAAGAAGTTGAATTATATATGGTCGTTTCTTGGGCACAATAAATACTGGATTGTGATCATTATAGGAGTGCTTATTGTGGCCGTTGTCGATGAGAACAGCTTCATACAGCGTGTCAAGTATCAGATGGAGATACGTGACCTGAAGACCCAGATCGCAGATTTCAAGGAGCAGTATGAGTGTGATGAGGCCCAGTTGAGGGAGTTGCGCCTTAATCCGGGTGCGATTACGCGGATTGCCCGCGAGCGATATTTCATGAAGGCCGATGATGAGGATATCTTTGTGTTGAGTGAGGACCTTCAGCGGCAGTTTGAGAAAGACAATGAGAAAGCTGAGTAGTTTACAAAGGATACTTTTAGCGGTAGGTGCCCTGATGATGGTTGTTGGAGCTGTCGTATATGTTGCCGTTCACAGTATCGGTGCCTTCTTCTCTTTCCTTTTTCTGTTCGGTGCATGTCTGTATACCGCCATGCAATGTCAGCAGAAGTACGAGGGGAACAGTGTCGTTGTGCGTCGTCTCTATCGCCAGTTGATCATCAGTGATGTGCTGTTTATCCTCGCGGGGTTTCTGATGGCAGAGAATTGTTACAATGTCCTGCTTCCGTTTTTTGTCAAGTATTTGCGGCATGGACTCAATTCTTACCTCATTTTCGTGATGAACAAATGGATTGTCCCGTTGCTCATAGGAGCCCTTTTACAGATGTATTGTGTGATAAGAATGTCCCAAGAACTGGAGAAAGAGGCAAAAAAAATATAAAAGTTGGTAGATTTCGTTTAAATAGCATAAAATTTTTTCTATTCTTCAATAATACATTGTACATTTGCGGAAGATTTCGGCAGATGTCGTTATCGTCGAAGTAAATGTTGGAATAAAAATGAAGAATTTTTCTCTTATCTTCCTGTTGTCGTTACTGCTGACCTCATGTATGAATAGTTATAATATACAGGGATCATCCAATGTGTCCATGCTCGATGGACGTATGCTCTATCTGAAGGTTTACAGCAATAACGATCTCAAGAATATCGACTCCTGTGACGTGGTGCATGGACAGTTCCATTTTACGGGAACCACAGACAGTGCCAAGATGGCTACTCTTTTTATGGATGATGAGAGTCTGCTGCCTGTGATTATAGAGGGTGGTGATATCACTATCAAAATCGACAACGCCCAGCAGAAAGTGTCCGGTACTCCGTATAACGACAAGTTGTCGCAGTTTTTGGATGATTATAACAAGCTCACCAGCCAGTACAATGAGTTGTCACATAAGCAGAGTCAGGCTATCATGAACGGGGAAGATGAGTATGAGACAAACCAGAAGTTGATGCAGGAGGCAAATGAGATCGCTGAGGCAGAGGATAAGCTTGTTACCTCGTTTATCGTGGACAATTTCGATAATGTGCTCGGCCCAGGTGTCTTCTTTATCATGACAGCCAACAACCGTTTCCCGGAGCTTACCCCATGGATAGAGGATATCATGAGCAAGGCTACTCCTAAGTTCAGGAATAATGCCTATGTGAAGGACTACTATGAGAAAGCTCGTCAGAATGAGGCAATACGTAATGGTACTGCCGAGCCTTATGAGGCACCGCAGCCTGTCAACACACCGCTGCCGCAGGTGCCAACTCCTAATCAGATGGCAGCCCCCCTCGACTCTTTAAATAGATAACAGATTGAGAACACTAATACAAAATGCTACCATCGTCAATGAGGGCAGGACCTTCCACGGATACCTGCTGATAGATGATGATCGTATCACAGACATTCAGGAGAATGAGGAATACAGAGGCGGCTACGATACTGTTGTAGACGCCTCTGACTGTTTTGTGCTGCCCGGTGTCATCGATGATCATGTTCATTTCCGTGACCCGGGACTCACCCATAAGGCAGATATCCATAGTGAAAGCCGTGCCGCCGCTTACGGTGGTGTCACCTCGTATCTCGATATGCCTAATACTGTGCCGCAGACAACTACCTTAGAGGCGCTGGAACAAAAATACCAACATGCTGCGGAAGATAGTGCTGTCAACTATGGCTTCTTCTTCGGTGCTACCAACGACAACGCTTTTCTGTTCCCGTCGTTGGACCCTCATCGGGTGCCGGGTATCAAGTTGTTTATGGGAAGCAGCACCGGAAACATGCTCGTCGACCGTGAGGAGGCACTCAGAAAGATCTTCCGCGAGGCACCGTTGCCTGTAATGGTTCATTGTGAGGACACCACAAGGATCAACGAGCGTATGAGGGAGGCCAAGGTGCGTTATGGGGATGACCCTCCCGTTTGGACGCACCCTCGGATACGTGATGAGGAAGCATGCTACCGTTCTACGTCACTGGCCGTTCAACTGGCTGAGACGTATGGTACGACCCTGCATGTGGCTCATGTTTCTACGGCTGATGAGTTGTCATTGTTCGGAACTCATAAGAATATCACAGCCGAAGCCGTTGTGGCACACCTGCTGTTTTCCTCCGAAGATTACTCTACGTCAGGGACAAGAATCAAGTGTAATCCCTCCATAAAGAGTCCTCGTCATCGTGAGGCTCTCCGCAAGGCCCTTACCGATGGCAGGATCACCACCATAGGTACCGATCACGCTCCTCATCTGTTGTCAGAGAAAGCGGGCGGGGCTGCCCGTGCCGTCTCTGGCATGCCTATGATACAGTTCTCGCTCGTCAGTATGCTGCAGTTGGTGGATGAGGGAGTGCTTACGATAGAGCGGTTGGTACAACTGATGTGTCATCAGCCAGCCTCACTCTTCCGGATCCGTGAACGCGGATATCTCCGCAGGGGTTATAAGGCAGATATCGTCATCGTGACCCCCCGTCAGCCATGGACGTTGACCGCCGACGTCATCCAGAGCAAGTGCGGATGGAGCCCTTTGGAAGGTCGTACCTTCGGATGGAGCGTGATGCACACTTTCTGCAATGGCCACCATATATACAATAAAGGTATCTTCGACGAGGTCTGTCATGGTGAGGCCCTGACTTTCAGATAATATCAGAAAATATGATTGCACGTATCTTCTTTATCATGATCCTGCTGATCCTTCTTCCCGATCTGTATGTCGACAGGCACTATCTGCGGAAGAAGAAAGGATATAACCGTACGAGACGCGTCCTTTGGTGGATACCGGGAATCTTTATGCTTATCTATACCTGTCGTCTCGCCATGGTAAAGGATTTCGCGCCTACTCCCCCCGACTCCTTATATATCTATCTCCTGTTGTCAGGACTGTTGATATATCCCAAAGCATGCTTCGCCTTCTTCTCCTTTGTCGGATGGATGATCTGTCGCATTATAGGCTCCAAGAAAAACTGGGGTAATCTGATAGGATTCCTCCTCGCGCTCTTCTTGCTCTATGTCATCATCTATGGCTCTACGATAGGGTGGAGGAAACTTGAGATCAGGAATGTCGATTACTACAGTACCGACCTCCCCGCCGCTTTCGATGGCTACCGTATCGTGCAGTTCTCCGATGCCCATGTGGGGACGTATGGCGGTGGTAAGACGAAGCTTCTGGAACGTGCTGTCGACAGTATCAATGCCCAGCATGGTGATATGATCGTCTTTACCGGCGACCTGCAGAATATGGAAGCTACCGAACTTGATGAAGTGCAGCCGATCCTCTCGCGTCTCCAGTGCAAGGATGGTGTCTATTCGGTGTTGGGAAACCATGACTATTCCATGTATATCCATCGTGACTCCATCAGCATGCATACGAATGAGATCTTACTACAGCGTAAGCAACGTTCGATAGGATGGCGGCTGTTGATGAATGAACACCGCACACTCTACCGTGGGAAAGACTCGCTTGTCATTGCAGGTATGGAGAATACAGGGACACCTCCCTATCCGCAGAAGGGAGATGTGACAAAGGCGCTGGAGGGTGTGAAGAAAGGTGCTTTTGTGGTGATGCTTCAGCATGATCCCAGTGCGTGGAAACGTCTGATCCTTCCCGATGGCCGCAGTCAGCTCACGCTCAGTGGCCATACACATGGAGGACAGGTGAAGCTGTTTGGCTTCTCCCTGGTAAGACTGAGTTACAAGGAGTATTCGGGCTTTTACGGAGAAGGTGACTATGCGCTGAATATCAGTAAGGGTATCGGCGGGGTTATCCCCTTCCGTTTCGGGGTGCCGGCAGAAATAGCGGTCATCACCCTGCACCGTAAATAATTGAAAATGGAAGATTGAAAATGGATAACGGTCGGTAATTTTCCATTATCCATTTTCCATTTACTGATCTGGATTATCCACATATCCCTGATATTGGGGCACGAGATCCTTCATGATCGTTTCATAACTCTTTTCCATCGCCATTTTGACAAACTCCTGTCCACGTACCTCCGGGTATATAGGCTCATGGATTGTCAGCGACATCGGATGCCAGTGAACCCATTTGCTGGAACGTGGCATGATGTCGAAAGAGCCGTTGATCGTCAACGGCACCACCGGTAAGGGGATCTCATCAGCCAAAAGGAAAGCACCACGTTTGAAAGTGCCCATATGACCGGTGAAAGTGCGGCTCCCTTCGGGGAACACCACCAAGGATATTCCCTCACGCAGGATGGAGCGTGCCTTGAGGTAAGTCCCTCTTAACTTACTGGAGGAACGCTTATCTACGAAGATTTGGTGTGTCCTTTCACAGGCATATCCCACAAACGGAATCTTTCGCAGCTGGTATTTCATCATCCATTTGAAATGACGGTTTAGGTGCCCGAAAATCAAGAAGATGTCGAAAGCTCCCTGATGGTTGCTCACAAAAACATATGACTCTCCTTTCTTGAGATGCTCCCTGCCTTCCACCTTCACAGGGATGAGCAGGATCTTCAGGCAGAGCCATGCCCATATCTTACCTGGATAATAGCCGAACCAATGACCGTTACCTACCGACATGCCGATGGTAATGACAAGGGTGGTGAGTATGGTCAGCAGGATGATGAGTGGCGCTGCTATACATACGGTGTAGATCGTGTAAAGATACTTCATAGTCGTGGTATTCAACTTGTTATTCCTTGATGACAGGGTATTTGCGGAACCAGCCGTCCCAGCGCAGACGCATCACACCGAAGAAAGCCTCTCCGAAGATACCACCGCTCATCTTCGACACTCCTTCCCTGCGGTTGACGAAGATAACGGGCACCTCCTTGATCTTAAAGCCGATCTTGTATGCCGTGAACTTCATCTCTATCTGGAAGGCATAGCCCTTGAAGCGGATCTTGTCCAGTTCGATGGTGTTCAGCACCCTGCGCTTGTAACATTTAAAGCCTGCCGTGGTGTCGTGCACCTTAAAGCCGGTGACCATCCGCACATATTTCGAGGCGAAATAGCTCATCAGCACCCTTCCGATAGGCCAGTTCACCACATTCACGCCACTGATATAACGTGAACCGATAGCAACATCGTACCCCTCATCATGACAGGCGGCATACAACCGCGGCAGGTCGTTGGGGTCATGACTGAAGTCGGCATCCATCTCGAAGATATACTCATAGTCGTGTGCCAAAGCCCATTTGAACCCCGTGATGTAGGCCGTGCCCAACCCCAGCTTCCCTGAGCGCTCGATGATAAAGAGCCTGTCGGAAAACTCGTTTGCCATTAATGACTTGACGATAGCTGCCGTGCCGTCGGGTGATCCGTCGTCGATGACCAAGATGTGAAAACATTTCTCCAAAGAGAATACGGCACGGATGATTTTCTCGATGTTCTCTTTCTCGTTGTATGTAGGAATGATAACGATACTGTCGCTGTTGTTCATAATCTTTAATTTTCCACAAAGGTAGTCTTTTCCTATTAAATAAACAAATTTTTTTTATTATTTTGCGGTGTCTTGATTTTGCATTATCTTTGCATCCGATGATGACAATAAAAGACCTTCTGGAGCTGTATGCAAGCTCCCCGCAGTCGGCGGCATTAGTGAAATACATGGAGGACCGCTCAGTGAGCCATATCTTCCTGCAAGGACTGGTGGCCTCCGCATCCGCCGTACTCTTTGCCTCCGCCGCTCAACGTACCTCGCAGATTATCCTTTTTATCTTGCAGGATGCTGAGGAGGCTGGCTATTTCTATCACGATATGGAACAGATGTTAGGCAATGAGAAAGTGTTCTATTTCCCCTCTTCCTATCGTAGGCAGATAAAATACGGACAGATGGATGCCGCCAGTGAAATCCTTCGTACGGAGGTGCTGGCCCGTCTGTCGGCATTGTCAGCGTCACCATCAGCCGGCTCCTTGTATATCGTCACTCATCCGGAGGCTGTCGCCGAGTTGGTCGTGTCGAGACAGCGGCTCGACGAGCGGTGTATCCGTCTGAGAGTCGGTGAGACGCATGACAGTATCGTTTTGCAGAAGACGATGCTGGAGTACGGCTTTCAGGAGGTGGACTATGTCTATGAGCCGGGGCAGTTCGCCATGCGCGGCAGTATCATGGATGTGTACTCTTACAGTCATGAGTACCCCTATCGTATCGACTTCTTCGGCGATGAGATCGACTCCATCCGTACCTTCGAGGTTGACAGTCAGCTGTCACGTGACAGGAAAGAGTCAGTGGAGATCGTTCCGGAGTTGTCTTCCTCCACCGAGAAAGGATCTTTCTTCCGTTTCCTTCCCCCGCACACTCTGTTGGCGATGAGAGACCCGGGGTATGTCAAGGGAGCCATCGAGCGCACCTATCGTGAGGGATTCTCCACTCAGGCAGTCACCGAACGGATGGAAGGGAAGACGGAGATGGAGCGCCGGCAGTTGATGGAGGAGTTGCAGGCAGGACGTATGCTGTTGAGTGGCAGTGCCTATGCTGAGGAGATCCTCTCTTTCCGGCATATCGAGTTCGGTGCCAGGAGCACCGATACTCCGCAGGCTGTCATACAATGTGATATCACCCCACAGCCCCTCTTCCACAAGAACTTCTCACTGCTCACCACAGCCTTGGAGGATTATATGCTCAAAGGGTATAAGTTGTATATCTTGGCCGACAGTCAGAAACAGCAGCAGCGTCTTAAAGATATCTTCGCCAGTGAGGAGTTTGAGCATAAGCATATTGAGTTCGTGCCTGTGGACAAGACTATCCACGAGGGGTTTGCCAACAATGTGCTGAAACTCTGTTTCTTCACCGACCATCAGATCTTCGACCGTTACCATAAATACTCGCTGCGCAGTGATGTGGCCCGGACGGGAAAGATTGCCCTTACCATGAAGGAACTTCGTGAGATGGAGCCGGGCGACTATATCGTACATGTGGACTTCGGTATCGGACGCTTCTCCGGACTGGTGCGTGTGCCTTCCGGTGATTCCTATCAGGAGATGATCCGTATCACTTACGCCAACAATGACAAGGTGGACGTGTCGATCCATTCTCTGTATAAGATCAGCAAGTACAAACAGAAGGACAGTGAGCAACCACCGCGGCTGTCAACCTTAGGTACAGGAGCATGGGATCGTCTCAAGGAACGTACCAAGACGAAAATCAAGGATATCGCCCGCGACCTCATCCGTCTATATGCCGCCCGTAGGAGAGAGAAGGGATTTGCCTTCAGCGCTGATAATTTCATGCAGCACGAGTTGGAAGCCAGCTTTCTCTATGAGGACACCCCCGACCAGTTGAAGGCCACGCAGGATGTAAAGGCCGACATGGAGAGCACCCGCCCGATGGATCGCCTGATATGCGGCGATGTGGGCTTCGGCAAGACGGAGGTGGCCATACGTGCTGCCTTTAAGGCGGCCTGCGACAGTAAGCAGGTGGCTGTTCTTGTGCCTACTACCGTGCTGGCCTATCAGCATTTCCAGACCTTCTCCGACCGGCTGAAAGACTTTCCCGTCACTGTGGAGTATCTCTCGCGGGCTCGCAGCGCAGCTAAGACGAAGACAATCCTTGAAGACTTGAAGACTGGTAAGATAGATATCATCATCGGTACCCATAAACTCATCGGGAAGTCGGTACGGTTTAAAGACCTCGGACTCCTTATCATCGACGAGGAACAGAAGTTCGGGGTCTCCACCAAGGAGAAACTGCGCAAGATGAAAGTCAATGTCGATACCCTCACTCTTACCGCTACACCGATACCCCGTACCCTGCAGTTCTCGCTGATGGGCGCCCGTGATATGAGTATCATCCAGACACCGCCGCCCAACCGTTATCCTATCAATACCGAGGTGCATCTCTTCGATAAGGATGTCATCACCACGGCCATCAATTTCGAACTGAGCCGTAACGGTCAGGTGTTTTTCGTCAATGATCGCATCTCCAACCTACCCGAGTTGTCGCTTATGATCCATAAGTATGTCCCTGATGCCCGTGTCGCCATCGCTCATGGACAGATGAGACCCGAGGATTTGGAGAAGATCGTCATGGGGTTCATCAACTACGACTATGATGTGCTGCTTTCCACCACTATTGTGGAGAATGGCGTGGATATTCCCAATGCCAATACGATCATCATCAATGATGCCCACCGCTTCGGACTCAGCGACCTCCATCAGATGCGTGGCAGGGTGGGGCGCAGCAACAGGAAAGCGTTCTGTTACCTTTTGGCACCGCCTCTTGCCAACCTCAACCCCGAGGCCCGTCGCCGCCTGGAGGCTTTGGAGACCTTCTCCGTGTTAGGAAGCGGCTTCAACCTGTCGATGCAAGACCTTGATATCCGTGGTGCCGGTAATCTCTTGGGTTCCGAGCAGAGTGGCTTCATGGAGGATCTGGGCTACGAGACCTATCAGAAGATCCTCTCTCAGGCCGTCACCGAATTGAAGAACGATGAGTTCGTCGAGATGTACCAGGAGGAGATCCGTGCCGGTAAGGAGGTGTCTGGTAGTGACTTTGTGGATGACTGCAGCATTGAGAGCGACTTGGAGATGTATTTCCCCGACCAGTATGTACCGTCAAGCAGTGAGCGTATGCTTTTGTACCGAGAGTTGGAGACCATCAAGAACGATGCTGATCTGGAGGTTTACAAGCAGCATCTCGTGGACCGCTTCGGACCTATCCCGCACGAGGGTATCGAACTGCTGTATGTGGTGCCCTTACGTCGCTTAGGCAAGCAGTTGGGCTGCGAGAAGATCATACTGAAGCAGCAGCAGATGCTGTTGTATCTTGTCGCCAATCCCATGAGTGCTTATTACCAAAGCAAGGCTTTCGGACAATTGCTTGATTATGCAGGCAACCATGTGCGCCGCTGCCGTTTGCGTGAGGCCAAAGGCAAACGCTCGCTCACCATTTCTGATGTTGACACCGTTGAGAAAGCAGTAACCATTCTTCAAGAGATACTCGCATAACTCAGACTTATCCCTTTTTCCCGTCCAATTCTCTCGAGAATTGGACGGAAATACTCAGTATTTGCCGGGCTTTTAAGTACTAAATTCCCTGAATTCTCGAGAGAATTCAGAAGCAGTGTTGAGCTATTAGTGTAGAGTGTAGTGTTATGATTACTATCAGGGACCCTGTCCCTGTAAAATGGAACTAATAACTCCTCCCCTTTGGAGGGGTCGGGGTGGTTGTAATGTGTCAACCTTGTGTCAGCCTGTGACAACCTCTGACAGGTTGCACGCCCTTTGCTACAGCGGGATGTGTCAACCTTACAACCTTTTTTACGAAAAAAAGTATGCAGACAGAAATCTGCATACTTTATATGTCTCATTTGTTTTACCTCAGGATCTGTGGTACAGCCTCAAGATTCTTCTCAATCTCCTCGTCGGTAACGTTATAGTTGCGGAGGTCACCATTGAGATACTGATCGTAGGCAGTCATGTCGATGAGACCGTGGCCGGAGAGGTTGAAGAGAATCGTCTTCTGTTCACCGCTCTCTTTACATTTCAGTGCCTCACGGATGGTGGCTGCGATGGCATGACTGCTCTCCGGTGCCGGGATGATGCCTTCGGTACGTGCGAAGAGAATACCTGCCTGGAAAGTCTCCAACTGTGGGATGTCCACACCCTGCATGAGACCGTCCTTCAGCAACTGACTGACAATGGCTCCTGCACCGTGGTATCGCAGTCCGCCGGCATGGATATTGGCTGGTTTGAAGCCATGACCGAGTGTGAACATCGGCAACAGAGGCGTGTAGCCGGAGGCATCACCGAAGTCGTACTCAAACTTACCGCGTGTCAGTTTCGGACAGCTGTTCGGCTCGGCAGCGATAAACGTGGTGTTCTTCTCTCCCGACAGGTTATGACGCATGAAGGGGTAGGCGATGCCACTGAAGTTGGAACCGCCACCGAAACAGGCGATTACTATGTCAGGATATTCGCCTGCCATCTCCATCTGTTTCTCAGCCTCCAAGCCGAGGATGGTCTGATGGAGCGACACGTGATTGAGTACAGAACCCAAGGTGTACTTACAGTTAGGTGTTGTCATGGCCAACTCGATAGCCTCTGAGATAGCAGTGCCGAGAGAGCCTGGGTGTGTGGGGTCGGCGGTGATGATATCCTTTCCGGCACGTGTTGACATAGAAGGACTGCCCTCTACGGCGGCGCCGAAGGTACGCATCATAATACTACGGTAGGGCTTCTGCTGCAATGAGATTTTTACCTGATAGACAGCAGCCTCCAGCCCGAACACCTTGGCGGCATAGCTCAGGGCGGCACCCCACTGTCCGGCACCTGTCTCTGTAGTGACGTTCGTCACACCCTGTTGTTTACAGTAGTAGCACTGCGGCAGGGCGGAGTTGATCTTATGGGAGCCCAGCGGATTGGTACTCTCATTCTTGAAATAGATATGCGCGGGGGTATCCAGTGCTTTCTCCAGTTCATAGGCGCGTACCAAGGGAGTGGAGCGGTAGAAACGGTACTTCTCCATCACCTCCTCGGGGATGTCTATAAAACGATGCTCCTGGTCGAGCTCCTGACGGGAACACTCCTCGGCAAAGATAGGGAACAGGTCTTCAGGCTTCAACGGCTCTCTGGTGGCAGGGTTCAGGGGAGGCATGGGTTTGTTCACCATGTCGGCCTGGATGTTATACCACTGGGTTGGGATCTCACTCTCTGGTAAAATAAATTTTTTCTGCTTCATAACTCTTTCTATTTAATGGTTAAAATATTCGGTAAAAGAAAAAGGCCTGTCGTAAGAACGGCAGACCTTTTATGGGTATATATTCAACTACACAGGTAAGCGACTCACGACTTTGTTGATCTTGAGCGGCGCCACCAATATGCAGAAAAACGAATGTTCATTACTTGTAATTTGATTGTTCTTTCTGCAAAGCTATGTTTTTTCTTTTAAACCTCCAAATAAAATGGTAAATAATTTACGATTTTAATCATATTTTTCGTTATTCTGTTTGGTAAATACAAAAAATATTCACTTTATTTTGTCTTCCACCTATTTATATTTAGAACAAAAAGCATTACCTTTGCAACTCGTTATGATGATACTCTTAACCATAGTAGTGTACTTTCTGTTGTTGATGCTCTTCGGTAGGATCACCTCACGGCGTGCCAACAATGAGACGTTCTACCGAGCCAACCGGCAGAGCAAGTGGTATATGGTGGCCTTCGGCATGGTGGGGGCATCGATCTCCGGGGTTACCTTTGTGAGTGTGCCGGGCATGGTCATCCATACAGACATGACCTATATGCAGACGTGCTTGGGGTTTATCCTCGGCTACTTCGCTGTGGCCTTCCTCCTGCTGCCTGTCTATTACCGGTGGAACCTCACTACTATTTACAGTTATCTCAATCAGCGACTGGGTGTCCGGTCGTACAAGACAGGTGCCTCTTTCTTCCTGTTGTCGAAGATGACAGGTGCTGCCATCCGTTTTTATGTAGTGTGTATCATCCTCCAACGGTTTGTCCTCGATGCCTATGGGGTACCTTTCGCCCTCACGGTGGTTATCATGGTTTGTCTGATATGGCTATATACGCGGCGTGGAGGAATCAAGACCTTGGTATGGACAGACACCTTCCAGACCGCCTGTATGTTTACCGCCTTGATATTGATTATTGTACAGGTCACCAAGGCAATGGGATTATCGACTACAGAGGCTGTCAATGCCATAATGAATGATGCGCACAGCAGGGTGTTTGTCTTTGATGACTGGATGTCGAAGCAGTATTTCTGGAAACAGTTCCTGAGCGGTATCTTCATCGTCATCGTCATGACGGGACTGGATCAGGATATGATGCAGAAGAACCTGACGTGTAAGACCTTACGGGAGGCACAGAAAGACATGTGCACCTATGGACTGGCCTTTGTGCCGGCCAATCTGCTGTTTATGGCATTGGGTGTTTTGCTGATCTTGTATGCAAAGCAACAAGGGGTGGCGCTTCCCGCCGCCGGTGATGAGCTGCTTCCGATGTTTGCGGCTTCCGGAGCCTTGGGGAATGTCGTTGTGGTGCTTTTTACCATCGGTATTGTGGCCGCCTCCTTCTCATCAGCCGACTCGGCACTCACGGCCATGACCACCTCTTTCTGTGTGGATATCTGCGGACGAAAGGATGATGAACGGTTGCGCAAACGGGCACATATCGTCATCGCTTTCTGTTTTATGATGCTTATCCTGATGGTGAAAGCCCTGAACTCCTCGAGTGTCATCGATGTGATATATACCCTCTGTTCGTACACCTACGGACCCTTGTTGGGACTGTTTGCCTTCAGCATCCTGACAAAGAGAAGGGTCAACGATCGCTATGCGCCGTATATCGCCATCGCCTCACCTGTCTTATGCTATCTCCTGCAGGTCGTCGTAAAAGAAACAACAGGCTATCAGTTCGGGTATGAGTTGTTGATGCTCAACGGTCTGCTGACCTTTATAGGGTTGTGGATGTCAGGGAAACTTTTATCCCTGTAATTTCCATAAGGGTTCTTTACGCCAATCTCCTGTAAATCCGTACTTATAATACAAACCAACTTGATAATTCTTTAGCCGTATTTCAATCGGAAATAACTGATATCTCTTGATTATTCGATATTTTTTTTCATGGTCGAGAAAATATTAACCTATTTTCTTTTCGCTTAATAAGTTTTTTCGTACCTTTGCCGTCTAAAACCGAATGGAGTAAATATGAACAATACCAAACAGATAAAGACCGCCCTTGTGTCGGTTTTCCATAAAGATGGATTAGAAGAGATACTCGCACAGTTGTATGCTGACGGTGTGCAGCTCCTCTCCACCGGTGGTACCCAGCAGTTCATCGAGTCGTTGGGCTACCCTTGTAAGAAAGTGGAGGAAGTGACCACCTATCCCTCTATCCTCGGCGGTAGGGTGAAGACACTCCATCCAAAGGTGTTCGGAGGAATCTTGGCACGCCGTGATGATGAGGGTGACCAGCAGCAGATGGCACAGTATGAGATTCCTTATATTGATCTCGTTATCGTGGATCTGTACCCCTTCGAGCAGACGGTTGCTGATACGAAGAGTACAGAGCAGGATATCATAGAGAAGATAGATATCGGTGGCATCTCGCTGATTCGTGCCGGTGCGAAGAACTTCAAGGATGTGGTGATCATACCCAGCAAGGAGGAGTATGAAGAGTTGTTGGGGATTCTCAGGGAGCAGGGTGCCTGCACCACGTTGGAGCAGCGTCGTCATTTCGCCACAAAGGCATTCGGTGTGAGCAGTCATTATGACACAGCCATTCACGACTGGTTTGAGAAATGATGAGACATACAGATATCAGATAGTTATAGAAGAAAAAAATTATAGATTAAAAAACGTTTTTTAGAGATGGGATTTTTTTCATTTATCCAAGAGATTGCGATGGACTTAGGTACCGCTAACACGATTATAATCAGTGATGATAAGATCGTGGTGGACGAGCCGTCAGTGGTAGCCTTAGACCGCCGTACAGACAAGATGATCGCCGTGGGGGAGAAGGCAAAGATGATGTACGAGAAGACCCACGACAATATTCGTACTATCCGTCCGTTGCGTGACGGTGTGATTGCCGACTTTACCGCTTGTGAGCAGATGATGCGCGGACTGATAAAGATGGTACATACCGGCAGTCGTCTGTTCTCACCCTCTCTCCGCATGGTCATCGGTGTCCCTTCGGGAGCGACTGAGGTGGAGCTGAGAGCAGTGAGAGACTCTGCCGAGCATGCCGATGGCAGGGATGTGTATCTGCTCTTCGAGCCGATGGCTGCCGCAATTGGCATCGGTATCGACGTGGAGGCGCCTGAAGGTAATATGATTGTGGATATCGGTGGCGGTACCACGGAGATTGCCGTGATCTCCTTAGGTGGTATCGTCAGCAACAACTCTATACGTATCGCTGGTGATAACCTCACCGCTGACATACAGGAGTATATGAGTCGTCAGCACAACGTGAAGGTCAGTGAGCGTATGGCCGAGCGAATCAAAATACATGTGGGCGCTGCCCTGACAGACCTCGGTGAGGAAGGACCGGAAGATTATGTAGTACACGGTCCTAACCGTATCACGGCGCTGCCGATGGAGGTGCCTGTCTGTTATCAGGAGATAGCACACTGTCTGGACAAGACCGTGTCGCAAATAGAGAATGCCGTGCTCTCCGCTTTGGAGCATACCCCACCGGAGCTGTATGCCGACATCGTACAGAATGGTATCTACCTTACTGGTGGCGGTGCGCTGCTGCGTGGTCTCGACAAGCGTCTCACCGACAAGATCAATATCAAGTTCCATATTGCGGAAGACCCGCTCCACAGCGTTGCCAAGGGTGCCGGTATCGCATTGAAGAATGTTGACCGTTTCTCCTTCTTGATGCGCTGATATAAAATAATGAATAATGAGAAACCTGTTTGCGTTTTTTGCGAAATACAATAACTGGTTTCTCTTCGTTATTCTGGAAATTATCTGTGCGGTACTGCTGTTCAGATACAACAACTATCAGAACAGCGTGTACCTCTCTTCTGCCAATATGCTGTCAGGCAAACTCTATGAGTGGCAGTCGGAAGTGGGGAGTTTTTTCAGTCTGACGAAGATCAACAGTCAACTTACGGAGCGTAACCTCTATCTGGAGCGACAGGTAAACGAGATGTCAGAGACGTTATCATCCCTTACCAAAGATTCTTCTTACCTGCAGAATAACCAGTTACAACTGCTCCGGGAGTATAAGTTGATACCAGCCAAGGTTATTGCCAACTCGCTGAATAAGAAAGACAATCTCATAACCCTCGACAAGGGAAGAGTAGATGGTATCCGCAGGGACATGGGTGTCGCTTGTGGCAGTGGTATCGTGGGCGTGGTGTATATGGTGTCTGACCATTACAGCGTGGTGATACCGGTGCTCAATGAGAAGTCGAATATCAGCGTGATGATCAAAAACCGTGGCTATTACGGCTATCTGCATTGGCAGGGAGGGCCGTCAGACATTGCCTATGTGGATGATATCCCTCGTCACGCACATTTCAAACTTACCGACGAGATCGTCACCAGCGGCTATTCCTCCATCTTCCCACAAGGTGTCATGGTGGGGAAGATCATGCATGTCTTCAACTCATCCGACGGGTTGTCTTACCGTGTACAGGTGAAGTTATCTACCGACTTCGGGAATCTGCGTGATGTCTGTGTGGTCGATGACAGTAAGATGAAAGAAAAGGTGGAAATCATGCGCGCGGCACAAGACTCTATACGTCCTATTACTCATTAAAACGATGGTGTATGGCAACGGATATCTTTAAAAAGACAATACTTCTCATCGTCTTCTGTATCGTACAGGTGTTGGTGTGCAACCAGATACATCTGTTCGGATACGCCACACCGTTGGTATATGTATATTTCGTGACCCTCTTTCAGAGAAACTACCCGAAATGGGCAATCCTGCTGTGGTGCTTCGCCTTGGGACTGCTCATCGATGTTTTTTCTAACACACCGGGAGTGGCGGCAGGTGCCATGACATTCGTGGCTTTTCTGCAACCCTATCTCCTACAACCGTTTATCCCGCGTGACAGTCTGGAAGACCTGCAACCCTCGTTTGCCAGCCTGGGTGTCCTGAAGTTCTCAGGATACGTGCTGATATGTGTGGTTCTCTACTGTCCGGTATTCTTCTCGCTGGAAGCTTTCAGCTTCTTCAACAGGGAACAGTGGTTATATAGTGTCGGTGGGAGTATCGTATTGACATTCCTGTTAATCCTCATCATTGAAAATGTAAGATACAGACGATGAAGGGTGACTACGAACTGGATTACAGGAAATATGTGATTGGTGGGGCGGCGATATTGATTATATTCGTCTATCTGGTTCGTCTGTTCACCCTCCAGATCCTCAGTGATGACTATAAGAAGAACGCTGACAGTAATGCTTTCACCAAGAAGATAGAATATCCGGCACGCGGTGTTATCCGTGACAGGACCGGTCAGCTGCTGGTGTATAACCAGCATGCCTATGATATCATGGTCATCATGAACGAAGAGAGCGGTAGGCTGGACACCACGGAGTTCTGTAATACCCTGGGTATCACCAAGGAGGATTTCATCACCCGTATGAACGACATCAAAGACAGGAACAAGAACCCTGGTTATTCGCGTTATACACAGCAGTTGTTTATGAGTCAGGTGTCGGAAACCGACTTCCGCGTTTTTCAGGAGAAAATGTTTCGTTTTCCTGGTTTTTATGTGCAGCGCAGGAGTCTCAGGCAATATATCTACCCTCATGCCGCCCATGTGTTGGGTGATGTGGCAGAGGTGTCGAAAGGAGATATTGAGAATGATGACTATTACCAGCCCGGTGACTATATCGGCAAGCAGGGCGTCGAGCGGTCGTATGAGAAGGAGCTACGTGGTGAGAAAGGAATACAGATCATGCTTCGTGACGCACGCGGACGTATTAAGGGACGTTATCAGGATGGTGCGTTCGACACGAAACCCAAAGCAGGCAAAGACCTGAAGCTGAGCATTGATATCAAGTTGCAAGCCTTGGGGGAGCGTCTGATGAAAGGAAAGATCGGTAGTATTGTAGCCATCGAACCCTCTACGGGGGAAATCCTCTGTATGGTGTCGTCACCTACCTACGACCCTCGGGTGATGGTTGGCAGAAACCGTGGCAAGATGCACCGTGAGCTGCAACGTGATGTATGGAAACCACTCCTCAACCGTTCTATCATGGGACAATATCCACCGGGTTCTACCTTCAAGACCTCACAGGGACTGACGTTTATGTCAGAAGGCATCATCAGTCCTACCGGCACTGCCTATCCCTGCCACAGAGGTTTCTACCATCGTGGCCTTCACGTAGGATGCCATGGTCATGCCTCTCCGCTGAGTCTGGTTCCTGCCATCAGTACCTCCTGTAATGGCTATTTCTGTTGGGGACTTTACAACATGCTGTCCAACCGAAAGAAATATAAGAATGTGCAGACAGCGATGAATACCTGGCGTGACTATATGGTGAGCATGGGATTCGGGTATAAGCTGGGCGTTGACCTGCCGGGAGAGAAACGCGGACTGATTCCCAACGCACAGTTCTATGATAATGCATACCATGGCTCCTGGAACGGGCTTACCGTAATCAGTATCTCCATCGGACAAGGCGAGGTGAACCTCACTCCGCTGCAGATAGCCAACCTCGGTGCGACGATTGCCAACAGAGGGTTTTTCTATACGCCTCATGTCGTAAAAGAAGTGAAAGGCGAGCCTCTCAGGAAGGAGTTTTCGGAACGGCACTATACCAAGGCCGACAAGTGGGCGTATGAATATGTGGTGAAGGGCATGCGCGCCTCGGTACTCGGTGGTACGTGTAAACATGCCAACAGTCCTTATTATGAGGTGTGTGGCAAGACGGGTACGGCACAGAACCGTGGACAGGACCACTCTGTCTTCATGGGTTTCGCACCGATGGATAATCCTAAGATTGCCATCGCCGTATATGTGGAGAATGGTGGTTTCGGCGCCGACTACGGTGTGCCTATCGGTGCCATTATGATGGAGCAGTATATCCGTGGGGAGCTGTCACCCTACTATGAGCATTTGGCAAATGTCTTCCAAAACAAGAGGATAGGATATGGAAAAGCAAACAGATAAACAGCCTGGTGTGCTCCGGTCCCTCGACTGGTGGACAATCCTCATATATGTAGCCCTCCTGGTGTTCGGGTGGCTGAGTGTATGTGGCGCGAGCTATTCTTATGAGGAACCGAATATTTTCAGTCTGGCTACGCGCTCAGGCATGCAGGTGGTGTGGATTGGTACCTCTATTCTCATAGGTTTCGTACTGTTGATGCTTGATGACCGTTTCTACGACACCTTCGCTTATGTTCTGTATGCCCTACTGCTACTCCTGCTCTTCGTGACGATCTTCAACCCCCATGAGATAAAAGGCTCCCGCTCGTGGCTTGTGCTGGGACCCTTGCGCATACAACCAGCGGAGTTCGCGAAGTTTGCTACGGCTCTGGCTGTCTCAAAACTGATGAGCACCTATGGTTTTACCATCCGGAATATCAAGCATTTCGCGATGGCATGCGGCCTCGTACTGCTGCCGATGGGCTTCATCGTCTTGCAGAAAGAGACGGGGTCGGCACTCGTATATCTCTCTTTCTTCCTGATGTTCTATCGTGAGGGTATGCCAGGAAGTATCCTCTTTACAGGTGTTGCCATGGTGATTTATTTCGTGGTGGGCATCCGCTTCGATGAGATAGCACTCCTCGATACCCCTACCTCCGTGGGACGATTCGTCGTGCTGCTGCTCATACAAGTCTTTACAGCTTTCTTCGTACTGTCATACACCTATGACAAACGACAGTTCTGGAGAGTTTTCCTCATACCCTTGGTCATCACCATGCTGGCACTGCTCTTCTCTTTCTATGTGATACCCTTTGATGTAGTGTGGGTGCAGCTCGTGTTGATAGCTGTCACCGTAGGATACCTTGTCTATCAGGCTTTCAGCACGCGCATACGCACCTATTTATACATTGCTCTCTTTACAGTAGGATCGGTGATCTTCTTCAATCTTGCCAATTATGTGTTGGATGAGGTGTTGGAGCCTCACCAGCGTGTACGTATCAATGTGTTGCTGGGATTGGAAGACGATTTGGCGGGTGCCGGGTATAATGTCCATCAGAGCGAGATAGCTATCGGGTCGGGCGGTATCCGTGGCAAGGGTTTCCTGAATGGTACTCAGACAAAATTAAAGTATGTGCCGGAGCAGGATACTGATTTTATCTTCTGTACGGTAGGAGAGGAGGAGGGTTTCCTGGGGTGTGCCGCCGTACTGCTCTTGTTCCTGGCATTGATCATCCGTCTGATCATCATGTCGGAGCGGCAGCCTTTCAAGTTCGGACGTATCTATGGCTATTGTGTGTTGAGTATCTTTCTTTTCCATGTTTTTATCAATGTGGGCATGGTGTTAGGACTCACGCCGGTGATCGGAATCCCTCTGCCGTTCTTCAGCTACGGAGGTTCTTCCTTATGGGGATTCACCTTCCTGTTGTTTATCTTCCTGCGTATCGATGCGGGAAGGAACATGGTTCGTAGCTAGCTGAGTCTTTAATTATCTTTTAGGTGCCAGTTTAAAACCGATATCGCTGATACCGGGAAGAATCTCCCGTTTCATGTCATGACGGATAGTGATATGGATGGAGTCACCTCTGCGGAAATCTTTCTCACGTAACAGGTGGTTGTATTGGTAGATGCTGATGCCATGACCGAAACGCTCCCCTTTGGCATCTGTCAGGTTATACGACAGGGTGTCACGGGATATCCGTGTGCCGGGGTAGGTGTATTGCTCGATGATCAGAAAGACACTCTTGAATGGATATGAGTCGTTGATGCGCATACTGATATACTCCTTGTATGTGCCAGGCTCTTTCAGGGGGGGGATGTCGTAAATGAGGGTGTCGTTCTTCTCCCAGCCATTCAGGGGGGTGTGGTTAAAATGATAGTATGTCACGTCTTCGCATGACATTATCACCGTTGTCAGACAGACGACAACCGTGATAAGGACTATTCCTCTCAGCCTTCTATTCATTCGTGACAATGTTATTCCTTGGAATCTTTCTTTTTGGTGTTACCTGCCTTGTCATTACGGTTGCCCTGGTTATCTCTCTGACGTTGGAGATTCTGTTGCCCTGAGGAATCGAGAGTCTGCTGAGCACTCTTGTTCTGCGGTTTGTTGCCCTTTTTCTTTTTTTTCTTCTTCGTCTTGTCAAAGCGTGTGATACTCTCACTTTCCAGCAGGTCGATGGGGTGTTCAGGCGATTTCCCGGTGTCGTCGTCTGTCAGTGATAGCGGTTTCTCTCCATGACGGTTCATCTCAATGATCTCATTCGCCCTGCTAATAGTTATCGTCTCCACGTTAGCGGCGATATTCTTGTCAGACGAATAGGAGACGACACCAGCCAACACGTCACTCTTCAGGAAGTAATAGTCCTGATCTTTTGTCTGTAAGATGATGTCTCTAGAAGGAAGCGACTTGCCGGCCTCGATGTAGTTGTCCACCTCATAGTTCAGACAGCATTTCAGTTTGGCACACATTCCCGCCAACTTCTGGGGATTGAGGGATATATCCTGGAAACGAGCCACATTGGTGGTGACACTAACAAAGTTTTTCATCCAGGTGGCACAGCACAGTTCTCTGCCGCAAGGACCGGTACCTCCGATACGTCCTGCTTCCTGGCGTGCTCCTATCTGCTTCATCTCGATACGTACATGGAAGGCGGCGGCCAGGTCTTTGATAAGCTGACGGAAGTCCACACGCTCATCGGCGATATAGTAGAAGATGGCTTTGTTGCCGTCACCTTGGTATTCCACATCACCGATCTTCATCTCCAGTCCGAGGTCTTTGGCTATCTGACGGCTCTTGATCATCGTGGTATGCTCTTTCGCTTTCGACTCATAATATTTATCCATATCGGCTTTGCGGGCGATACGATAGATACGTTTGATGTCATCTGCCGATTTCAGATTGGCTTTCTTGATCTGTAGTTTTACCAGGCTCCCTGTCAGCGTCACCACGCCGATGTCATGACCGGGGCTGGCTTCCACGGCTACGATGTCGCCTTTCTTCAGTTCAAGGTTGTTCACATTGTGATAGTATCCCTTGCGGGTATTCTTAAACTGTACCTCTACTAAGTCGGTAAGGTCGGTGTTTCCGGGGATGTCTGCCAGCCAGTCGTAGGTATTCAGTTGCTTGTCTTGTCTTCCGCAGGCTTTTGCGCAGAGTCCTCTGTCGCATCCCGTACTTATCTTATATTGTAGGTTCTTATAATCCATAAAGTTATATATTTTGAACTACATACTGTAGTGTTATCTCTGTCTGAGTAATACGATCATCTTCAGCACAAGGTCGAAGAAGACGATCTTGCCATTGGCATTCTGCCCGATATCACGGATAGCCCTTGAGAGCAGCTCTGTAATCTCCATGACGTTTCCTTCATGGATAAAGCGGGAGAAATTCTTGGAGAAATTCTCTTCCTCCTCTGTCATATAGCTGAGGTCACGGATCTGGAAGTTATATATGAAGTTCTCACGGATGAGATGGAGGAAATAGGTAAGCATTCCTCTCTGGCGCTCACGGCCATATCCGGCAACGGTCTCGCTCCAGCTCTTCAACTCTTTGATATTACGCTGGTATGCCAGACGCATCAGCATGATGAACATGCTTAAGAACAGTCGGTTCTCATTGTCGGTATTCAGCTCTTGAAGCGCTTTCAGCCAGTTGCCGTTGGCAATGCGGGCGATGCGGCGGGCTGCTTCCTCGGGGATTCCCCTTTTCTCGATGAGTGCCTTCTCTATGGCTGACATCTCAATACCTTTGAAGTCAATACGTTGTGTCCTGCTTTTTATAGTCTCAAGCAGTTGCTCAGGGGTTTCGCACACCATGATAAACGTTGTCAGCTGTGGAGGCTCCTCAATGATCTTCAGCAGTTTGTTGGCGCATTCTCCATTCATACGTTCCGGCAGCCAGATGATACTGATCTTGTATAATCCCTGACTGGCTTTGAGAGAGAGCTTACGGATAAGGTTGTCGCTCTCGCCGACACCGATGATGGCTTGCTGATTGGCGGCTCTCATCTGCTCCAACCACTGCTCCAAAGAGAAGTAGAGCCCCTGGCTGAGCATCCTGTTCCATTCCTCAGCAAAGTCGTCACTGGTCATCTTATGCTCCGCACTCGTACCTGCCGGACGGATGACAGGATAGGAGAAGTGTAGATCCGGATGCTGCCATGTGCGGACCATCGCCTCTGCATTGGGCGATGTGGCATCTTTGGTAAGGAGATAGGCTGCGAAAGACAGGGCCATGGCCATCTTGCCACATCCTTTCGGGCCGCAAAACAAAAGGGCATGCGGCAACCGTTGCTCCTCAACCATTGCGATCAAACGACTGCGAACATCCTCTTGTCCGATGACTCCTTCAAATCCCATTAGTGCCTTATTTTCTTTTATCCTGCAAAATTACATGTTTTTTTCCAAATAATAGTCAGCATGATAAAGATTTTTCCAAAATCACCATTCATTCGCCTTTGTCTGCAGAAACAGGTGTTTGGCATATTTCCATCCATAACGCTGATAGATATCCGTCATGTGACGTTCCCGTTCCACAAAGTCCTCGAAGTTTTTCTTCTCCGGCTGCATCCACTGCACCTCACAGAGAGCACCCATACGTGGCAGCACTTGGTATTCCACCACCTCGTTACAGTCGATATACTCCGTCCAGAGGTTGGCCTGCACCCCTAAGATATGGCTCTTTGCCTCATCGCTCATCCCCTCTCCAAAGGGTTCGAAGCTATAGGTCTTGCTGACGGGCAGTGTGCCACCTATCAACTGTGGTTCGCGAAAACGACTCTCTTTCTCAACCTGGTAATAGTCAAAATAGAAATGACTGGTAGGTGTCATCACCACATCATGCCCTTTGGCAGAGGCATCGATACCTCCTTCCACGCCACGCCAGCTCATCACGATGGCAGAAGGACGCACGTCACCCTCCAAGATCTCATCCCATCCGAGGATTCTCCTGCCTTTGGAGGTCAGATGATCCTCCACGACAGAGGTGAAATAGCCCTGTAGCTTTGCCTCGGCAGGATATTTCCCATCAGCCTTCAGCGACTGCTTACGTATCATCTCCTGGCATTTGTCACAGTGTTGCCAACGGGTTCTCGGTGCTTCATCACCACCGATATGGATAATCTCGGAGGGGAAGATATCACAGATCTCATCCAGCACCCCTTTCACAAAATCATATACCTTCGGGTTTCCCGCACAGAGAATATCATCGAAGACACCCCACATAGGACATACCTCGTAGGGACCGCCGGTACATCCTAACTCAGGATAGGCATGGAGTGCCGCCAGCATATGTCCTGGCATGTCAATCTCCGGAATAACGGTGATATATCTCTCTGCGGCATATCTCACAATCTCCTTGGCTTCTTCCTGAGTGTAGTAGCCACCATAGGGAGTATAGTCGAACAGACCGGTGTTCCTTCCGACCACCGTACGTTTGCGGACAGAGCCTTTGGCAGTGAGCTCCGGATATTTCTTGATCTCTATACGCCATCCCTGATCATCGCTGATATGCCAGTGGAAGGTGTTGATATTATGCAGTGCCATCATGTCGATATACTGCTTGACGAAAGAGAGAGGGAAGAAATGACGACACACATCGAGCATCATGCCACGGTAGGCAAAGCGTGGCGCGTCCTCGATGATGACGGCAGGGATCTCTATGGCTGTTGCTTCTTGCCGCAGCGGCAGTGCCTTCCGCAGTGTCTGGATCCCATAGAATACACCCTTGGGGGTGGATCCCTCTATGGTTATCTCTTTCTCTGTCACCGTCATGCGATAACCTTCCTTATTGGAAATCTTCGTGTTCAGCGCAAGCACGATGGATGAATGCTTGTTGACCACCCCATTCTTCATGTTGATACCTGTCAGTTCTTCCACATATTGTTGCAGGAATCGTGCGTTACGCAGCATCTCAGGCGTTTCCTTCTTACAGAGGATACTACTTTCCCGTGTGAGTACGAAAGCCTTTCCGTTGGTAGGCTGAATCTTGTCAGGCAGCGGCACGACATCGAATGACGCTTGGTTTGCGGCGATGGCGTGAATGCTGAATACACTCATTAACAGGAAGATCAGTTTATGATACATATTACTCATTTATAAAGATGAATTGTTTATTATTGCAAAGATATGTATTTATTTTGGGATTCGTTCACTAAAAAACTATAATAATTGGTCGGATGAGGGAAAAAACAATTATCTTTGTCAGAGAATTAGTAGAAACAGTGGCATATAGTAAGAGACACATGATGATATGGGTCATGCTCATGATATGGAGCATCCTGCCGCTGCCTGCCGAAGAGAAGACGAATCCTTGGCGGGCGGGGATGACGCTGACCGACTCGATGGTGAGTCAGATAGGTGTCGACAGGTGTTTCTCTTCAGAAACCATCTCCGACGTGGTATTCACACGGATGCAAGGAAAGACATGGAAGAAAGAGTGCCCTCTGAAACGTAGCGACTACCGTTATCTGAAGATACTTCACCGTAATGCTGACGGTGTGACTCAGATGGGTGAGATGATCTGTAACAAAAGTATCGCTGATAAACTGGTAAGGATCTTCCGTCTGTTGTACGAGGCGAACTATCGCATTGAGCGGATGGTGCTCCTTGATGACTATGATGCAGATGATGAGCGTTCCATGACGGATAATAACACCTCGTGTTTCAACTACCGGGTGGTGAAAGGATCTGCCAAACTGTCGGCCCATGCCAAGGGATTGGCTATTGACATTAATCCATTGTACAATCCATACGTCAAACAAGGGAAGCAGGGCATCGTTATACAACCGGTCGCGGGACGGAAATATGCCTATCGTAGAGACAAGCGCAAGGATATCCCCTATAAGATAGACCATAACGACTTGGCATACAAACTGTTTAAGGAGTATGGGTTTTCGTGGGGCGGTGACTGGCGCAGTTTAAAAGATTACCAACATTTTGAATATAAAAAATAGAAGAAAATGAAGAAGATTGTAATGATAACGCTGTTCTCTGTCATGATGGCAGGGGCAGCACAGGCACAGAAGGCAAGCACCTTCTTGAATGAGATGAAGAAATTCGTGGAGCAGGTAGAGGCGAAAGACAGTATCCGTGAGAGTGAGGTTCCCGTCCTGGATGCTAAGTTCAATACCTTCCGTGACCGTTACAAAAACGAGTATCGGGCACAGATGACCAACCAGGAGCTGAGCACGTATTCCGAATACCGCACCCGCTATCAGAAGAAACTCTTCCGAAACAAGTCACAGAAGGTGATCGACGAGATAGACAGCGTGGGTAACAGCATGTCTAAGGGTATAGAGCGCGGTGCATCTAAGGTAGGCGGCTTCATTAAAGGATTGTTTAAGAAAAAGTAATGGCAGGTAAGGAGGAGATGACATTCTGGGAGCACCTCGACGTGTTCCGCTCCAGTATCATCAAGATGCTGGTGGCTACCGTGGCTACCGGCATCATCGCTTTCGCTCTCAAAGATCTGCTTTTCCGTATCGTGCTGGCCCCGCAAGACAGTGATTTTATCCTCTGGCGTCTTGTCGGGGTGGAGCCTTTTAAGATACAGCTGATCAATACCGGACTGGCGGAGCAGTTCCTCATTCACATGAAGGTGGCTCTCGTGGCAGGCCTCATCGTGGCATCTCCTTATATATTATATGTGTTGTTCGCTTTTGTGTCGCCGGCACTCTATGAGAATGAGCGGCGCTACTCCGTGCGGCTCACCCTCTCTGCCTATCTGATGTTCCTCCTGGGGGTGTTGGTCAACTATTTCCTTGTATTCCCCCTCACGGTACGGTTCTTGGGAACGTACCAGGTGAATAACAGTGTAGCTAACATGCTGACGATCAGCAGTTATGTGGATACCCTGCTGATGCTCAGTCTGATGATGGGCATTGTCTTTGAGTTGCCGGTATTGTCATGGCTGTTGGCCCGTTTCGGACTGCTACGCAGGGAATGGATGGAAAACTACCGTAAACATGCTTTTGTGGGAATATTGATCCTTGCTGCTGTCATCACTCCCACCTCGGATGTCATCACCCTCCTCATCGTCTCTCTCCCTATCTGGCTCCTCTACGAGCTCAGCATCTTCGTCGTGGGAAGGGTGCAAACTAACAATCTCATGAACTCATAATCTTAAACAATATCTTGTATCACCAATCCGGCAAGCATAAAACCGAAGATAGCGGTGATATGGGCGATGGTGCCGTTGATTTGTGCCTTTGAGGAGCACCATTCGTGATTGAGCAGGGTGGGATCACCGGGGCCGTTCTTAGCCTTAGGACACATGCACTGCTCTGTACCACAGGTAGCGTTATGCCCTTTGTTCTCCAACAGTTCATCGGAGAAGACGCACAGGAATTTCTTGGAGGGGAAACGTTTGTCGCGCTTAAACCGTCGGCGCAGGGCACGTGCCAGAGGATCACCTTCTATCTTCCAGAACTCTTTTACTCTTATACGTGTGGGATCCATCTTCAGGGCGGCACCCATGGAGGAGAAGAACTTTACGTCAGCGGCTGTTGCCATCAGGATGAGCAAGGCCTTGTCTTTCAGGGAGTCGATGGCATCGATGACATAGTCGTAGTTGCCGATGTGGAAGCTCTCTGCCGTCTCCTCGTTGAAGATCTGCTGGAGGGCAGTGATCTCTGCTGAGGGATTGATGGTCAACAGTCGTTCCTTCAGCACCTCCACCTTCACCTTTCCCACGGTCTGGGTCGTCGCCATCAGCTGCCGGTTGATATTCGTGATGCAGACACGGTCGGAATCGACGATGGTGAGTTGTCGGATGCCTGATCGTACCAGACTCTCCGCGCACCATGATCCTACACCGCCTACCCCAAAGATAATCACCTTTTTGGAGGTAATCCTATCCAAGGCTTCATTACCAACAAGCAGTTGCGTACGTCGAAAAATTCCCTGTTCTGTTCCCATAAACAATCGTTTGAACTGTCATTACTTCCTCATTACTTTCTTGCCATCAACAATGATAAGACCTTTGTAGCTGTCGGAGACACGCTGACCATGGAGATTGTAATAAGTCTTTGTTTTCCCATCGCTGCTGATGGCTGGTATGGCGGTCTCCGTATAGTCTGTCAGACGGAAGGTGATGATACCATCGTTCATCTGGATGTCGATGATGCCGAAGTCATTATCTTTCCCGTCCCATGTCTTCAGGTCGGCAGGCGACGTATAGTTGGTCAGACTCGTATTCAGCCACTTTCTCAGACGTTTGTTATAGTATGGGAAGACATCATCGGAATTAGATGCATTACCATTATCACCGTCGGCTCGTATCAGCTTATAGCAGAGATGAGCAGAATCATTATTGACGTGGTTTTTATTCCAGGGAGTCAAGTCAGAGCGATCAACACGAAACACGAGCATACCACTGCCGGGCAGATATTTATCCCATTTAAAAAGATCTTTCTGACGGTTCTCTAATAGGAAAAACTCTCCGTCGTTGGGTGTGTCCAGCCGGTAACCTTTCTGATTCTGAAAGAGTGGGGGTAGTGTATAGTCACTCACCGTATTGAGGATCTCCGGTTCATCACAGAATCCTACTGCCCAGCGCTCATAGAGGGAATAACCAACAGGATCGCGACCATAGTTATTATTATACCCCACTGACATCACCGACCAATCTCCGGGATCAGGATTACCGGAATACGTGGTATCATAGAAGTCGGGCAGTCCTAAGACATGGCTGAACTCATGGCACATCGTGCCGATTCCGTTAATCTTAACTGAGGAAGGATAGGATTCCCAACCGTAAAGTTCTGTCGAGCAGGCATAGCGATATAATCGGACATTGTCTCTCGTTAAATTAACTGCAGATGTATGAGGCCACAACAGCCGGTCGTCATTGCCGGAAAAGCTCGCAGCGTATCCGGCAAAGAGGAAGTATATAATATCTACCTCATCGTTATGATCAAGGTCATAGTCCTTGAAGTTTACATCAACATCGGCAGAGTCAACGGCAGCACTCATGATCTTACGAGAATTGTTTCCCCCCTCATATTGACTGTAGTCAACGGCATAGGGTCCTACGACATCAAACTGCGGATCGAATGTCCCATTGGAGTTGTCGTAGAAATAGTCGCGCATGCTGCCTGTGAACTTCTCATCGTCGAAACCGGTATAATTTTTCTTGTTGATCATGTCTGTAAGGATCTCCTTGTAGTCGTCACGGGAGAACTTCATATCGTTGAACTCCACCAAGATTATAAGTCCGCGGAAATTCTCATAGGCATATTTGGCATTACGACGGTTGGTATTCCGTCTGGCTTGGCGGAGATGGCTCTCCTCCCTCTTCCGCTGAGCGTTCTCTTCCGACATCTCAGGAACTATGTATTTGGCAATTCCGGAAAGAAATGATAACTCTTCCGACTGACGGTCGGCGGCATCATGAGCCACTATCAATGAGGATATCAACCGTCTTCCATCCTTCAGGGCATAGACATAGTAACCTTCACTGTTCTTCACGACGGTGTAACCATCCTCAGTGGTAGTAAAGTGTAACCATTCATCACCATGCTGCACGAGTGTCACCTTACTACCATCGGGCTGCACCACCGTTACGGGGGTAGGGTCAGCAGGAATCGCCCTGACAACCGTTGCTGCTGACAGCAATATCCCTATTGCAAATAAAATGAATATGCTCTTCTTCATAATCTTATGTTTTCGGGTGCACCAGTCCGATATAATATGTCATTCGGTCATTTTTTACTGTTTTTTACCGCTTCCGTCAGTTGCTCGAGTGCTTGACGGATAATAGAACGGGGAACTGCCACGTTCATTCGCATAAAGCCGGCTCCTTCCTTTCCGAACATCTCACCGTCGTTGAGCGCAAGACGTGCTTTGTTGACGAACAGGTCGTTCAGCTCATCGTGGTCCAGGTGCAGCTCCCTGCAGTCGAGCCAAACGAGGAAAGAGGCTTCGGGACGCATGGGTTTGATGCAGGGGATATGATGTTTGAGGTAATCCTCCAGAAAGAGGATATTGTCGGTGACATATCGTAACATCGCTTGGCGCCATTCCTCACCCTCTCTCAATGCAGCTATCATGGCGATAGGTGAGAAGAGGGTAGGGGCATCCAGCTCATTGGCTGTCAGCCATCCATAGAACTTCCCTCTGATCTCATCATTGGGAACGATGGCAAAAGAGGTTACCACGCCCGGAATGTTGAAGGTCTTGGAGGGGGCACCGAAGGTGATGCTGTTTTGTGCCGCTTTCTCAGATACCGATGCAAAGGGGATATGCTTATGTCCGAAGAGTGTCATGTCGCAGTGGATCTCATCACTGATAACCAGCACCTTGTTGTCATAACAGATCTCTGCCAGACGTGCCAGCGTGTCTTTATCCCACACCACACCGGCGGGGTTGTGCGGGTTGCTGAGTATCAGCATCGTACACCTCGGATCTTTTGCCTGCTCCTCCAGTCGTGCGAGATCCATCTCATATCTTCCTGTCTCCTCATTCAGTATCAGGGGGTTGAATATCACTTCCCTGTTGTTTCCCTCCGGCGTCAGTCGGAAAGGATGATATACAGGCGGTTGTATGATCACTTTATCATTCTCTTTCATAAAGACATTGATGGCCATGCCGATACCCTTGACGATACCTGGGATATAGGTGAGCCATTCACGCGTCACCTTCCACTGATGATGACTGTCTTGCCAGTCGATGATGGCGGCCCACAGCTCTTCCGGCGTGCTGGAATAGCCCAGGACAGGGTGGTCCAACCGTTTCTTGAGGGCGTCGATAATGAATGCCGGCGTCTCAAAATCCATATCGGCCACCCACAGTGCCATTAAGTCACTCCTTCCGAACAGCTCTTCCAACGCCTCGTGTTTGATATCGTAAGAGCCTGTACGATCAATCACTTTGTCAAAGTTGTATTTCATGATAATACTTGATGAATATTCCCTAAAATCCGCTATGTGCCCATGTCCTGCCGGCAGGCGTGTCGCGTTTGTTACCAATAATCTGCAAAAGTACGAATTATCTACTTCAATGAATTATTTGGAATGTTAATCAAATATAATTTTCAGGATTGTCATCATGTGGTACGGGCAAATTAGATTTATTTACGATTGTTTAACTGAAACGATTTTACAGTTGTTTACGCCCTTGACTTTGCCTTCTTTGAAAAGCTTCTGGAAATATAGCGTATCAGAAAACAAGCTGTCAAAAGAGCCCATGACTCTTCTACCTTTCTGATGTCATTTGCAAAGATACGAGTATGCGGATACAAAGAACAACTGCTCTTTTATTCTTTCACCGCCGAGCGGGAGTATCTTCGACGGATACAAAGATAATAAACGGGAGCATGCCATTTGGTGAATAGTGATGGGTAAGTGGTGGTAATGGGTGATTAGCAGTGCTACCTCAAAATAACATACGATAAAAACAAAAGCTAACCGGTGTCTTGCTCACCAGTTAGCTTATCAAAATGTCGGGATTACTGCCCTACTTCGCGCAAAATCCATTTAATTCTATTAAATTCGAGAATTTTCTATATGGTTTAATATCAGCGCGTTACAAGATGTGCTATAGTTCGAACCAAGAAGACGCAATCATACTAATTACAAATTATCACGCCAAAAACACGCCAAAAATTTGGTAGTATCCATTGTTTTCCCTACTTTTGCAAAAGGAATTTAAAAAACAAGTAGGATATGGCACAAATAGAACAAAGATTATCAACAAAAGTCCAAAAGGATACAGGAATGTGCGAGGTGCTCATTCGTTTCTTTCAAGGCTCCAAGTTCAATCTTAGAGCAAAGAGTGGTGTTTTTGTTTCACCTGAATATTTCGAGTATTACATTGATAGAGCAAAGACAGAAAGTCTTGGGGTAAAAGTTCCAGGCAATTTGCTTACGGCCACAGATGAAAAGGCGAAAAAGAGCCATTATGTACTCCGACAAAGTGGCATCATCGTTATTAAGCAACGTATAGAGACACCCGAAGTTAAATACCATCGGGAGCAATCAGGCCGTCTTGACAGTCTTAGAAAAGCTATCATAGAGGCTTATGACAACAACAAAGACACCAATCTTACAAGCGACTGGCTGCAGTTGGTTGTCGAACGTTTTATGCATCCAGAAAAATATATCGTCAAATCAGAGAACAAGAAGACATTCTACGAATTGACAGAAGAATACATTGAGAAGCGCCATCTGGCATACACCCACGCTAAGGTTTTCCGAGTCTTGATGAGAGAAGTCGCAAGATACGAAGGTTTTATTCGTGCTACAGACTATAATCGTAGCAATTTCACTTTCGACATTGACACCGTTACAAAAAGCGATATAGAAGATTTCATCGACTATCTCCGCCATGAATACACACTATCCATGGAGCACAAGGATTTATTCAAGAAACTGCTTTCAGAATATCCTGCAAGTGTCACAAAAGGCAACTGCAAATTAGAAGACAGGGGTGAAAACACTGTTATTAAAGGAGCAAAACGACTGAAATCATTGTTCCGTTGGTTCTATGAAGAGGAATATACAAAGAATCGCCCTTTCGATGGTATCAACCTCGGAACAGAAAAGGTTGGTACTCCATATTATATTACTATAGAGGAAAGAAACAAGATAGCAGAGACGGACTTTGTCGCTGCCTACGAGAATATGTCAGAGGAAGAAAGAAAAGGTATCGACAAGACCAACCTTGCAGGCTATGGCATACAAAGGGACATTTTTATCTTCCAGTGTTTTGTTGGTTGCCGCGTTGGTGACCTCTTGACGTTAGGGCCAGGGAATATCATAGATGGTATTCTGGTGTATACACCACACAAGACAAAGGACAATGGCGAACAATCCATGCAAGCGCGTGTCCCCCTGCATCCCAAAGCTCTTGAATTGGTAAAAAAATACGAAGGAGTCTGCACAAACGGACTACTCTTTCCTTTCATCACTGCCCAGAAATACAATATTGCCATCAAAAAGATTTTCAAATTGGCAGGTATCACACGCAATGTTATTATCCGTAACGCTAAGACTGGAGAAAACGAATTGGTACCTATTGACACTGTTGCATCAAGTCACTTGGCCCGTCGTACTTTTATCGGAAATGCTTACTTCAAAGTGAGCGATCCTAACCTGATTGGAAAGATGAGCGGCCATGTGGATGGTTCAAGAGCTTTCAAGCGTTATCGAAACATAGAAGACGAAACTCTTAAGAGCGTCATTGACTTGATAGGATAACTTATGCCAATGGTTAACTATATATAATAAGGTATAGTAATTTGAAGTATTTGTTGTAACTTTGCACGCAAATGATGACAATAGAAGAAATAAGGACAGGGAAAGAAGGTCAGACGTTTGACCTGAAGAGCATACAAATCGATCCGAAAGCACTGGCGATTCCTATCGTAGCGATGGCCAATGCTGATGGTGGTATGCTGGCAATCGGTATATCTGACAAGACAAGAAAAA
>FLNV01000984.1_pt1 | contig 76694 bp, 50 predicted proteins | sample 1140351 | NCBI WGS metagenome assembly FLNV01 (sample SAMEA3878207, study PRJEB12797) | bioreactor metagenome | biome: Moose rumen | place: Sweden | collected 2011-10 | reverse complement strand
CACCCGCGCCTGCCATATTTGCCTCTTCCATTTCGGCAGCCGCGGCTGCCGATTTTACATGCTGCTCATCCATTAACGGAGCCCATGACTCATAAAACTGGCGCATCAACTTTAGGTTTCGGGACGAAAATCCCTTCAATCCCGGCAATTCGATACTAAGTTGCGCACTTATATTTTCAATTGCATTAGTTCCCCAATGTCCCTTTCGTGAATTTTCCGAGATATATTTACCTATACCATAATATAGCGCCAGTTGTTTTTGGTTAATTATCCTAACGGCACTATACTGACTTGCAAGAATCGCCTCTTTGATTGCTTGCACTGCGGAACGATATGTCGGGTCTAATTTATTCTGCATTCTTCTTTTATTCTCTATTCCAACAAAAATTATGCCCCTATTGGATTCAGGCTTTTTTGTAACTCATCCGGCTAATGAATGAGTTGTTTGAAATTCTTGTTGTCATATCGTTTTGTATCTTAAATGTTTTCTTATTTGTCTTTGTTAAAATTACTTTTCACTTCATCTATCTCATTTATCAACTGTTCCTCTGTCGGCAAGTAGAGCTGATACTCACTTGCAAGAATTGTGGTATTGCTTTCTGGCAATGTAGTCCGCACCAATGTGTCATTTTTTCTTGAACACAGAAGTATGCCTATTGTCGGATTCTCCTCGGGAAGTTTTTCGTTTCGGTCATAGTAATTGACATACATCTGCAATTGACCTAAATCCTGATGAGTCAGTTCTCCCGTTTTCAGTTCTACTATCACAAAGCACCGCAATAACCGGTTATAAAACACCAAGTCCGCAAAAAACTCATCATCTTCAAGCATAATACGCTTTTGACGTGCTACAAACGAAAAGCCTCTTCCAAACTCAAGCATAAAATCCGCGATATGCGTGATAATTGCCTGTTCCAAATCTTTCTCATAATACGCAGCCTCACGTTTCAGTCCCAAGAACTCCAACACTGTCGGTTGCTTTATTATCTCCATAGGCGACTCGGGAATTCTCTCTTTTCGAGCCACAGCAAGCACCGCCTCTTTATCATTGCTCATCAGCAGACGCTCGTACAGCATCGAGTCAATCTGCCGTTGCAGTTCGCGTCCCGTCCAGGCATTGTTTACAGCCTCTAATTCGTAATACTCGCGTTTGTCGTGATCGGGTATCTGAATAAGCGAACGGTATTGACTCCAGTTTAATTGGGAACGCAGTGTGTTCACAATTGGATATTCACGATAAAATTGACGGCAGAACTTTAGCTGACGCTCTCCGAAACCGCTACCATATTCGGGTTCGATCTCTTTTGCCAAGTTACGAATAAGATATGTGCCATAATCAGCACGAGCCTTACCTTGCTGTTCCTCCTCAAGGATTCGCTTTCCCAGATTCCAATACATCTGCACCCGACAAAAATCCACACTCCGCACCGCATTAGCACGAGCAGTGGTGATAATCTGCCGGACGTCAGCAACAAACTGCTGTGGCAAAGGCATTATGCTATTTTGTTGATTACTCATATCTTTTGTATCTTAATTATCGTTGTTATTTATCGCTATTCTCCAATAATTGTTTTACTTCTTTATCGAAATCTGATTCTATTAGTTGCGTCTTATTGAATATCACTGGCGAAAACGGGTTGCCTGCACGGAGTTTACACGATAACCGACAGAAATAATAGCATCGAGGTTGTAAAAAGTCGTTTCTTCGGTAACTTCCCCGCGGAAGCCTCGATTTACGACTATTTCCATTTTGGAAACTGTCGTGCTTTCCTGTAATTCTCCTGACTCAAAGATATTCTTCAAGTGCTTACTTATCGCCGGAACTTGCACCCCAAACAACTCAGCCATGGCTTTCTGCGTCATCCAGAGAGTTTCCTCCCGGACGACTACTTGCACCTTCTCCGAATGCTCGGGAGTGTTGTACAATATGAATGCTATATTTTTCGGCATCGTATATCTTTATTTATTCGCTCATGCGTACGCGGGATTGAGCGCCGCACGATAAAGCGGCGTAAAGTTACTGCTTTTTTTTCAAATGTGAAAGAAATTTGCCAAAAAAGTGTTGAAAAAAGTACTTTTTGCTACTTTTAAGTGACAAAGTGTTAATTATTCAGAAAAATAGGTCATTTTTTATGCACAAAAAAAAAGGAAGCATTACGCTTCCCCAATTAGTACTGCCCGGACGAAGTTAGGAAACTGCTTACAGGGTTTGGGCGAAGAGAGTTGCGCTCGCCAGCGGTAGTAAAGTTCCATATACCGGGGATGGTTGCGGTCGTGGATGATCAGCTGAGCCGCCTTGCAGGCTTCGCGCCATTTGGCCCGCTGGGCTTGTTCGTTAGGCGTAAGCGGGTGTTTCTTTAGATCTCGCCTATCCATGAGATACATCTCGTTAGGTCCTGTAGCGACCACTTCGCCCGTAAGGGGGTCATGGATATGTTTCTGACGCGTGACGGAGAGGCGTCGCGAGGATTTTTTCTTGCTTAATGCGCCGGTAATAGCCTTGATTCCGGCAGATGATTTGATATGTGCCATATTTGCTGGCTATGGGAAGAGAGTTGAAAGCCTCGTACATTACCCGGAAACCTCTAAGCCAGTTGAGAGGGAATGAGCAGGGATTACCCTGCTGAATGAATAACTAATGAATAACTAATGATTAACTAATCTATAACGTTCGCATCGGCAAATGGATCGCAAGAGCTAAACCATTTCGCTAATTGACTAAGAAAAATTTGCATGGCAAAGTTGGCAAACTTGACAAACTTACAGCACTTTGCCAACTTGGTCAAGTTTGTCATGCGATTTTTTTATACACTCCATATCTAATTTTCTGTACTAAACCTGATTGCTGCCACTCATCGTTCCAACGCGCTGCTGTTCGAGGAGAGATTCCTTGCGATTGAGCTTCGGCGACAAGGGTTTTGGATTCGAACTCATCGGGCAACAGACTCAGCAGAATCTGCTTCTGGTCCAGAGGTTTGACTTGCGGCTGTTCGACTTTCTCTGTTCCTTTGATGAGTTGGTAGGCTTGCGCCATATGAAGGAGCAATTTGTTTCCTATCAACTCTGCCGTCTGATAATCCAAGTCGGAGCAGAGGAGGGGCTCGGAACTAAAGTCCCGAGAACTAGACGAAGAGGAACCGGAATACCATTCCGGGCTAATAGACGAAGAGGGAGAAACGGACATACCTCTTAATGCCGTCAGGATCATCGCGATACGCTCGATTTGGATCGCCATACGGAGGATGACGGAGTGGAAATCTTCGCCGAGAAGCCGGATGAGCATCGGATAAGCCGTCTTGAGATGCAGACCAAGCCGGTCACTTTGTTCTTTGGTAAGCCGGAACTCACGAGGTTTGGCGGCGAAGAGCGATTGGTAGAGATAGTAGAGTTGCTCCGAACAGGATTTGATCAGCTCTTGTGCGTTCTCCACCGGCCGTACATATTGCTCGGAGAAGGGTTGCACATCATTGACGATAAGCGTGAGCAGACGCGAGAAATAACCGTTTTCGACAGACGGCACGAGTGCGCGATACTGGCTGAAGGTTCCGGTAAGAACCATCGACAGTTGCGGATTCTCTATCACCGACGCTTCGCGGCAGCGGGCACGCGAGATAGGTTCATGCTCCGCGGCTTTGCGAAGGGCGGTGTTGTAATTCGCCGTGGAGGACCGCCAGATATCGGTAATAACCGAACCTTCCGACTCATGGATATAGCCGCGGCCGTGCTGACGCGCCAGGGTTTGATAGAAAGCCGGATAAGTAGCATCACCCGGGATGATAAGCGGCGTCTTCTCGTGGATAGGTTTGACAAACTCCAGCGCCAGGTTCGCGATACCTTTTCCGCAGGCAGCCGAACCGACGATAAAGAGTTGGAGATTAGGATAATAGCGCTTGGCAGCGATACCATAGCGGCAATAGAGATTAGGCATCACGGCGCCGCAGGCCGTGAGCGAAGCGAGTAAGAGCATGTCTTTCTCCGCCGGCGAAGAAGCCAGCGAGAGAACAGATTGCATAAACGGCGGCAGGTTAGTTACATCCATGTTCTCCACGATGCGGAGGTTAGCCTGCTCCTCCTGATTCAGGTTTTCAATCATAGTGTTTAGTGAATTAGAGGGTTGATAATAAGTAAAAGTTAATTAATAGTAAGTAAAAAAAATGGTTAACAATAAAACAATCGGACAATTTCTTGCCCGTTTGAATCAGTTTAGGTAGTAAAATTTTATGCAAATATAATCGAAAAACCACTTTTGTCCAAATGGTTCTTAATAATAGGAAATCGATTTTTGAATTTTATCGAATAAAAAATGTTACATTATAGAAAGAATCTTAAAAATCGTATATGGTGTATGGTGTATAGTGTTAGGGGTTAGGGAATCAGGAAACGTGTCATTTCCTGATTAGAGATGCCGCATTGACCGGCGACTTGGCGGGCATGGGTCATTGCTCCGCGCACCTCGCCAATAATCCGCTCTGCCTGACCTTCGTCCAACAAATAATCAGATGCCGCAGATGATAACACCTCTAATGAAGAATCGTTACTATCGCGTGATACAAGCAGACTTTGCGTGTTAAAACCGGACGGATTAAGATCGTAGGCAGGAGACCATACCCACCCTCTTTCCGTTAGCAAAAAGCCGTGATTACGGAAATGGTCATCATGGTTATGAATACATATAGAGAAAGCCACACGTCTATATAACTGCTCCAGCGCTCCCCGGGGATCCACAAAGCCGGCATTCCCGACAATCACATCCACTATATCCAAATAACCATTCCCGGTTGCAGCATCCGCCCCGTCTTGCAATCCGCAAAGCGTCATCGCAGACGCGAAATGAATGCGCTGCTCACCATCCCTATCGAAACGCCTGGATAACAGGGTATGGTACTTCTGGCCCGGTAGTGTCAATAACCGCATCTCCGGCACTTCGATACCCGCTCTACGCGCCATTTGATGCGCCCAGAATTCCCATAACGCCACATCATAATCATCATTAACAGAAGGTATCTTAGCTATCCATAATGAACCATCCGTATCTCTTACATTCGCTTTGGGTCGCGCTCCACCCAAAGAAGAGCCCTGCCTATATAAATTCAGCAACCATTCTTCATTTATTGCGCCTCCTTGTTCATCCTGTCGCTCGTACATCTGCGCCATGTTTACGAACTCACGCAGAAAAGCCAAAGGAGGCACCGGCGAATCGGCAAACTGCGTTCCTAATAATTGCTCTCCCTCGCGCAGAAGCAAAGCTCCCATACGTGTTGTATCGTCTATCTGCGTCAGATAATCGATGTCCGTCAGATGCCGCACGGGGCGTCCCTCGCGCTCCGCCATCAGGCGCTCGCGCTTGTCTATCAGTCTCCTACCCCATCTATCCGGCATCGCATCCTGTAGAAAACCAAACAAACGCCCCGATCCATACTGCGGACCCGCTGCATTCTGCAAATCTCCGCTTAATTGAATATTTCGGTTATCGTGGAGCCATTGCGCATTGTATTCCCATTGATATGCTGCATTCCCGCGTATCATATCATACCCGAGCGTTCCTACAGGCTTTACCTGCGGGAACCCTCTTGCGTCCATATCTATTTGAATGTATTTCATTTCTTAGATGCTCTTTGGCGGTGTTTTAGATCCAGATCCTGCAGCGTACGCCCCATCTCGTCGTCTTTGGCAAGAAATAGAATACTCTCATCCAATCCCAGCGCAAACAAGATGCGCAGGTAGATACCGATAGCTACTGTTGGAGTTCCTCTCTCCACGCGCATCACCGTCAATTCGCTGCAACTCGCCCGTTCGGCTATCTGCGCTATACTCAAATCCCTGCGCAACCGCGCCAGACGAATCTGTTCGCCTACTATATGCAGGTTCTGCTCTGCTCTGCGTGGCAGTTTATTTGCCATCGTACTCTTAGACATATGCGTAATCTATCTTATAATAAAACAACAACAAAACTCTACTATATTTTATGATATTTTAAATTTCGCTGCAAAGGTACTGCTTTTTTTTGATATATGCAAGAGATTGAATGATTTTTCTGTATTTTTGTGTCACGGCGATATTGCCGGAACAAACAAAAACAACAGAATCATGAAAACAAGCGAAGAAGCAAAAGCCCTGCGGGCTAAACAGCTAAGCGCCGTGGCTGCAGCAAAATTACCATAACAAAAGCGGGGCCCGCATCAGCGAGTCCCGCTCTTTTGATTCACGAATCAGGGTTCATTACCACAGACCTCCTACGCGGCGGCGCGGAGCAGGATCAACTGGAGTAGTAGTAGGGCTTCCCCCGACCATTACCATGGTAGCCGGACTAACCGGCAGTACCTCAGACAGAGGGCGTTCATACATCTTTTTCTTAGCCACAAGGGCACGATTAACTTCCTTTTTCATTTTCTTATTTTCTCATTATTTCATTTTCTCATTTATTTTACTTTCTGGCCGGTGATGGTATAGAGTTCACCCTCACGGACGATATAGACATGGTTGTCAATGACAACCTTCTGAATTTGCAGTTTGTCGTTTGTCGTTTGATCCACACCGGTGGTCACTGCCGGAGCATTGGACTGAATCAGTTTGATACCGTACTCGGAGTAGGTTCCCTTATCCAGCGTGAGGGTATAAGGACCGTATGCCAGATTCCAGATCGCGTTGCCGTTGCGGGTTACATACAGCTCCTGGTTGTTCTGCATCTCCGTTGCTGAAGAGATCTGATAGGTTCCGTTCTCCGGGATAGAGATACCCAACGGATAGGTAGCGGTCTTGCCTACCGGAGCGGTGGTGTTGACACAGAGTTTGGCATTATAGCGGTTCACCCACATCTGCGCTACCTTGTTGCTGACACCAGCCTTCGCGAGATCGAGACCGATGACGTAACGATCCTCCTTGTCTTCCAGAGTCTGGAGATAGATACGGTCGGTATATGCCTCACCGGCAGAGATATGTACCTCGTAGTACGCATTATCCACCCGCGGAGCACGGCGGCGAGGAGCAGCAAAACTGCCGTTGGTAGTCTCTGCTACTACATTATCCTTATCAGCCTCTACTTGCACGAAGACAGGCTCGCCAACAATCAGGTCTTCTTCTTTCATATTGATGCCATCATAGCGACTTTGAGCAGGTATATATTTCTGTCCCCAGTATTGTTCGTGAGCAGCATGGTCTCCATAGTAGGTATCAGCATTCGCATTGATAAAGGCATGGAAGAGAGACGGGTTAGCGATACCATTCCATCCGGCATCGATGTCTGAGCCGGTTGTAGAAGCATAGGAATGGACACTAAGAGTTGTTGTCAACACATCTGCTCCTGCTTTCTTCTGGAAACGGATCTTAGATGTCGGATTAGCCAGATAAATCATATAAAGCGTACCCGGATAGAGCGTCTTATCACCTTGTTCTGCAACATATTTCCAGTTATTGATTCCCGCTCCTGTACCATTTGCGGCACGGGATGCACCATCGTAATAAAGCACATCGATATCCGTTACGAGACGCAGAGGCGAACCATTCACGATGATACCGTTTGTCGCATCTACCTCCCAAGGCACAGCCACTGCATACCATGTGAGAGCGTCCATCTCCATCTCCAGATCGAAGTAAGCATCAACGGCAGTTATGTTCGCTGCTCCGATAACTTCGCCGGAGTTGGTTCCGTTGGACTCGATGATAAACTCATCTACTATAGCAGAAGCAGTAATCGTCACTTTACCATCCTCGTGAACAATAAGGCGGTCAGCCTCCACAGGATCACTAATCGTTACTTCGTCTTCTCCTGCGCCTCCAGCCTCTATGAGCGTCTCCTCTACAACAGGTACAACCGAAACGGCATTGAAATGAGCATAGAAAGCCGCATTACCAGTGACAGTAGCCGGCAGGGAAACGACATCGCCGCCCTTGCTGTCCGCCCAACCATCGAAGGTATAGCTATACAGAGCATCCGGCGATTTGGTAGGAGTAGCACTGTTATACTCTATCACAGCACCATACGGCTGGTTATAATCCACCTCAATATCCGCACCGTTCTCGTTCTTCCAAGCGACGGTATACTTGCGTACCTCCTCATTGAAATAAGCGTAGTACGTTGCATCACCCGCAGCCTTCGGCGTCATACCGTTCTTGTAGATCGTTCCGCCACCATTAGCAGCCGTTGACCAGCCGTAGAAGGTGAAGGTCTTGTCTGCTGTGGCTTCCTTGGTCGGCGTAGTACCGGTAAAGGTAGTAGCCGTACCGGCTTTCTGACCTACTTCCTTATAGGTTGTATTACCGTCTTCGCTCTTCCATGTAATCGTATAATCCGGATTTGCAACCTCGAAGTTAGCCACAAGACAGATGTCACCGGAGATAGTGGCAGGAAGAGATGATACTATATTACCCTCTGCATCCGTCCAGTTAAGGAAGGTATAGCCGCTGTTATCCGTTCTGGAGATAGATATTTGTGTACCATACTCATAAGAACCTGCGCCCGCGAACGTACATGCGCCCGAAGGATTGGCTTTGAGGGTAACGGTGTAGATATTATGTTCCGGCGTGAAGACAGCCCTGTAGGTAGCATCACCCATCACCGTCTGTATCTGCGGATCCCATGCAAATTTATAGGTATATTGCACATCAGCCGTTTTGGTAGGAGTTGCAGAGCAGACTGGTGTCTCACCGTACGCATACTGATTCGACTCGATCTTGTTTCCAGGCTCATCAAGGAACGTAACCGTATAAGTCTTCGCTACCTCGCGATAAACAGCGGTATAGGATTTTGGACCGTCGATAGAAACGGGTTCTACATCCGGTGACCAATGATCGAAGACATAGGTGAACTCGTCGGTAGCCGTTTTTCCCGTGGGAGTTGCCGGTTTTTCGGGTGTCTCGCCTACGTTAACACTGTCTTGCTGTAGAATCTCTTTACCATCATAATCGAAGAAGGTAATCTCATACTTCTCGGGAGCCTCTTCCAACCATTTGGCGGTATAAGTAGCCTCGCCGGTTACTGCAGCAATAGCAGGTGTCCATTCCAGAGTATGACCTACTTTGGTAGGCGCATTCTCGCATACAGGCCATTCATTGAGAGTCAGGAACTGACGCTCGATCTCCACACCACCTTCGTTAAGGAAGATGATGGTGTAAGTACGCGGTTTTTGAGTATAAGTAGCCGTATAGGTAACGTCACTCTTAACCGAGTCAAGAGCCGGAGACCAACCTGTGAAGTCATAGGTATAGTCAACCTTTGCTTCGCGGGTCGGGTTGGTACCCAAGAACTCTGCCACTGTGCCGTAGGGCACTTTGTAACTGTCATGCAGGGTTCCATCTTCATCAGCCGTTTCGATAATAGTACCATCCCAGTTTTTCCAAGTGATGTTAAAGCGTTTTTCTTTCCATTCGCCTTCATCAACACCTGTCTCTTCGTTAATATTCGATTCCCATTCGTAATAAGTATCGTTTTGCGGATGGATGCAGTGGTAGAGGTTATCTTTTTTCTCCACTTCCCACCATTGGCAGTTATCACCAACACGAATAAAGAGTCTTCCTGCTCCGTCAGCATCAGAATAGGTATGATCGGCATTGCCTTCGACACTCTCTGCATAGGGGTGAGTTAACTGAGCCGAGAAATACTCTCCGTATGCGGTTACTGCTTCTTCGCAGAGGTCGTAGTTTCCCTCCTTTACTCCTTGCGCATATTGTTCTCCAAACTCATCCACAAACATATCAAATTTCGCATGTACTGTGCCTGCTATCTCCACCCACTCTTGCGGTTTGATTAATAGTTTCTGTACAGCCGGCCCTAAATCGTAACCTGCTTCTTGGAGAGCAGTAACTTCTTTTGCTATGCTATACTCCTCATCATAATGCGCTTTATTCGACTCATAAGTTTCAATACTTATTTCCTCATCAGAGCTTGCAGCCACAACCGAAGCCATCAGATACTCGGCGATATTATCCGGCGCATGGTAGATGGCTATTTTCAGCTGGTTTTCCTGATGTTCCTCATCTCCTATAATCTCCTGATATGCAGCCATACTGATCTCCGCCGTATAGCAATCCATATTAAACGTAGCGGTTCCTGCTTCCTCGTTTACCGGCTCTTGCCATTTGCCATCGCGATAGATGAATGCAAAGCCCGGAATAGCACTCGTTGTTGCCGTATAAGAAATATCGCTATCATCGCTGTTCTTCAATTTGGCGCAAGTGAAAGTCAGGGGTTTATAATGGCTGGTACTATTTCCTAATCCTTTTATTTGATACACAGTTCTTTCACCTGCTTCGCTTGCTGCATTATTGAAGATGAAAGTTCCAGCGTCTTCGTTATTAGAGAAGATGTTTGCGCCTGTTTCAGAGGTATATACATAGCCGTCTTTGGTATTGAATGTACCATGCACATTGATTTTAGCAGAAGCAGGTTTTGAGTCCTCTTTCCTTATGGCAGGTTGTCCTTTGGCACTCGGCGTATATCGAACGACTTTGGTGTATGCAGGCGTACCCGGACTTTTTGCCGATCCGCAGAACGCGTATTGTTCCCATTGCGCTTGATCGTACACATACACTGCACCGGTATGCTCCGGATCAGAACTATCTTTGGAGATGGAGACCGTAGATTCTTTATCCACTTCTACTTCCGCTCCCGGTAACAAACTCGTATTTTGTTCAAAGTCCATTCCGCCTGTCAACAAGTGGATCTTCATATTGGAAGTGATAGGCAGGTCAAATTTAGCCGAATTGAGTTTTACAGGAACAGAGATGTTGCCCAAACTCAATCCTCCCATATCCAGTTCCATCGAACCGATATGTGCACCGGAGTTAATATCATATACTTGAACATCATTCTCTGCGTCGTACCATTTGCGCACCCATGTGTTATCCGCATCGGCAGCAATATCCATGAGGAAGATAGCCGAATCCTGACCACTGACACCTACGATAGCGATATCCGTTGCTGCCATAGAGATACTCATACCCCCCACACCTTCAGACACTGCTGCTGAGGTTGAGAGCAATGCGCCCGGATGGTACTTGACGGGAGATTCAACATTCTGGATAAAATACTGGGTAACAGGGAATATCTTATAACTACTATAATCAGTAATACCAAGTGGTGTTCCCATTCCGGTAATCATGACAGATGTCATAGCACCTTTCCAGTCGCCCATCTGGAACATCTCGCGGACGGTAGCACCACGGCGTGCGTCCGTCTCTCCCTTACCGGTCATGAATCCCCATGCGCGGAGTTCCGATTTGTCCATTAAGGTCATGTGGCTACCTTCTTCCATCACCAAATGGCCATACGCGCCTACCGGCTGACTGGTGTATGCCTCATTGCTCTGATATTGCGTACAGGTCAATTCAATCTTACCAAACACATCCATGTTCACGCCTTTAGCGAAAGTCAAACAGCGGAACTCAGACGGGATATTGTTGATGTATTTATTGGCTTCTACATCATTTACATCATTGTACACCAAACGCGGTGCTGTCAGGTTAATCTTTGCCTGCTCATCGCTCATCGGCACTACCAGAGTTGCCTTGGCGGGCAAAGTATAATAACCGGCGGGAAGCGTATAGTGATTCGTCATGAAGATAACCAACTCTTCATCCGGTTTGTTGTTCGCATAAGCGAGCGCCGCCTCCAAGGTTGAATAAGACACATCCCCGATGCGGCAGACGCCGACACCGTTAGTCTTACCCGTTTCAGAGTTACCTAAGAAGAAACGATAGCCTTCGTTATACTCCACGCCGTTGGTGAGTTGCATCCAGTCTTTGCCTGCTGCTACATTCGCAGCATGCGCCTTGTCTTTGAAATAACCGGAAGTGAAGTCGATCGTACCGTTCAGCGCCCCATCAAACTTACCGCACTCGATGGTCAATGTACCTCCGGTTTGTTGTGCAGAATATGTTCCTCCCTTGATAGCAGCCAGTTTCTTCACCGTAGCCGTACCGTCGTCAGTGACTTTCAAACCACATGCTGTGCCTTCGATGGTACCGCGGTTGATCGCAGCCGTTCCACCGGAGATTGTGATGGCAGTCGTTCCTCTAAACTCGCCGCCATTAAGGACTAAGCTATTCGTAGAAGTCAGACCTGCGTTGAACAGACCTTCATTGGTAGTCAATATACCATTATTGGTTGCGACACCGGTAAAGGTAGCACCATTCTGCTCTACCTCGCCGTCTGTACCGATATTCAGAGTACCGAACTCTCCGCCATTGAGAACCAGCTTACCTCCGGTTACAGAAACTGCAGCTGCACCTCCATTATATTTGTCGTAGATAAACGTAACAGTTCCTCCGGTTACGTTCAGAGAACTGATGCTATAACCATTGGTAAAGATAGTTACATTTTTGCTTATTGTTAATGCCTTATTATAGTCTGCATTAAGAGCAATTATTTGGTTAGTCGTAGCCTCTTCAAGCAGTTTGGTTAAATCATCGGACTTAACCAGATTCGTCTCTAATACTTTGGTGTCATAGAGGCTCGCTTCTTTATCGCTTGTTCCACCGACACGGGCATATACTGCCGCCGTCAGTTGCGAGCAGCCGGATTTGGACGCCAGCGTCACATTGCCGCGAAACTCACCATTAGCAGAGCCGCTATAAGTCACTGTTACAGTTACTTTATTATTCTCACAAGAAGTGATTGCAGCCGAGAAATTAGCATCCGGAACAGATACTGTGAAGTCTGATGCAGAAACGCGTTCACCTACTGCGTCAAAGATAACCGTTGTTGAATTGCCGGTACCATTGATCAGACCGGTTACTTTATAGTCCGAAACCATGACCGGCTTGAAGGTGGCATAGGCATATACTTTGGATTTATTGTTCCAGCCTTGCAAATCACTCGGGAATATCTTAAACAGATAGCCCTTATCTTCTTCAGTATCTGTATCTACATGTCCGCCGAGGTCGCTCTCTCCTTCGGTATAAGACCAGCCAGTGAAATACCATCCGTCATTTTCTTTAACTTTTGCTTCGAAATAAGCATAGGAAGACATTAGATCCAAATCCATTCCATCCATATGAATCATGGCATAGCCATTTAACGAAGCGGAAGTGCCCCAGTCGGTAGGACTTGTCTCGTTTAAAGGATAACCGGATTTATACCAGTTGTACCCCGCCATACAACCTTCATTACGGTATTGGTTACCATATTTGTCGGGAACATAATTAATCCACTGGTTAGTGTAAATCGAATCATAAATACTCGTTGTATAGTCATATACTTGAGGTGAATTTCCATTTTCTGCAGCATTTTTTCCGCTTGCAAAACCATCTTCCCAATAACCATATTCTCCAATAACGTTAGGATTATATGGGCATAACGGGTAATTCATCATCATCTCCTGCTGTTCTTCTTCTGTTGCAGCCGCTTTATAATACGTTGCGTACCACTCCCACGCGGCATCGTAGCCGTTGATGTATATGGTTGATTCATATTTTTCGGGAACGCCACTACTTTTGGTAGTATATTGGGCATTGCCGTTTTTCTTATCCCATACAGCGTCCCGGATGCCATACTCCCAGGCATTGGAAGCTTCCCAGTCCATAAATTCCTCCCTCTCCGCATATGGATTAGTCGGCTTTGCTTCCGAAATGATCCACGGATTATCCGGATTTCCGCTATTGTCTGTGTAATTCAGTTTAACCAGACCGGGAACCGTGTTACCACAGGAAGGAGTGGAAACTTTTGTTTCAAAGTTCACATAATACCAATCAGCGGGTCCTCCGATTGATAATTGCGCCCACGCTGCATTCACGCTCATCATGAGCACGAACAACAGCATCATCTTAATTGTTAAAAAACTTTTCTTTGTCATTTTCATATCTTTTGTTTTTAAATTAGCATTTCGTTTATCATTTATCATTAAATATTGCCAATTCGTTTTCCCATGTATGCGCAAGCATGGATGCGGGCGCAGCACAGAAAAAGCGGTGCAAAGGTACTGCTTTTTTTTCAATCGTGCAAGAAAATCGTGACTTTTTACACAAAAAATATCGTTTTTTTTGGCAATTTCAGAAATTTGTAGTATCTTCGCAGCCAAATTTAGGCACTATGAATCCATACATTCAATCATTACGTTTGCGGACATTGCCGCTATCGGTAGCAGGTATCATCTTAGGCGCAGGACTTGCCGGCGCAGAGTTAGGATTTGAGAACTGCGACAGTCATTTCCTGCTCGTCTTCGGGCTGGCAGTCCTGACGGCGCTGAGTCTGCAGATACTGAGCAACCTGAGCAACGAGTTAGGCGACGCGCAGAAAGGGACGGACACCGACCAACAGGAGCGCGCCGCATACGGATTGCAGAGCGGAAAGATAACTATCCGGCAAATGAAAGGCATGATCGGGCTGTTTTTGGGGCTGTCCATACTATTCGGCAGTGCGTTGATTTACAGCGCGTTCGGCACTCTTTGGAGTATACAAAGTCTAGGATTCCTCTTTCTTGGTCTGCTGGCGGTCTGCGGAGCGGTCTTTTACACCCTCGGAAAGCACAACTACGGGTACATCGGATTGGGCGATTTAGGGGTGTTTCTGTTCTTCGGATTGCTGAGTACGGCAGGTGCCTATTATCTGGAGATGCAGAAGGTGAGTTGGGAGGTCCTATGGTGCGGCGCGGCTATCGGTGCTCCGTGCGTGGGTGTGCTGAATCTCAATAACATACGCGACATGGCGAACGACCGCGCACACGGCAAACGCACCTTCGCAAGTTTGCTCGGACCCACCGGTGCACGGGTGTATCACTACTCCCTGTTGCTGTTCAGCCTGACGACCTTTATCTGCCTCGGTCACTACTGGGTAGGACTGATCGTACCTGTCTGGGCATGGCATGTACGGTATGTCGGCACGCATACCGAGAAGCTGGACAGACAGATGCCGGTACTGATGTTCTCCACGCTGGCGGTAGCGATACTGGCGCTCATTTAGCAGAAAATACACATGAATGTGTAAAAATTGACACTTTTATTTGCGAGTGTCAATTTTTTGTTGTATATTTGCAGCCGATAACGCAAATAACGCCATCCCGATAACGCAAGCAACACAAACATTGACAGATATGAAAGGAATCATTTTAGCGGGCGGAAGTGCCACGCGTCTGTATCCACTGAGCAAAGCTATCAGCAAACAAATCATGCCGGTTTACGACAAGCCGATGATTTATTATCCGTTGAGCACCCTGATGTTAGCCGGTATCCGCGAGGTGCTGGTGATCAGTACGCCGCGGGACCTGCCGATGTTCGAAGAATTGCTGGGCGACGGCAGCCGGATAGGTATGAAACTGAGCTACAAAGTGCAGGAGGTACCCAACGGGCTGGCGCAGGCTTTTGTATTAGGCAAGGACTTCCTGAACGGCGAGCCGGGATGCCTGATATTGGGCGACAACATGTTCTACGGCCAACATTTCGGCAGAATGCTGAAAGAGGCGGTAGCGATAGTCGAAAGCGGAAAGTCGAAAGTCGAAAGTCAAAAGTCGAAAGTCGAAAGTCAAAAGTCGAAAGATAAAAGCAGAGGCGGAGCGGTTATCTTCGGATACGAAGTAGCGGATCCGAGAGCCTACGGCGTAGTGGAGTTCAAAGAGGTTACGGGTTACGGGTTACAGGTTATCGGGTTAGAGGAGAAACCGGCAGAGCCGAAGAGCAACTATGCGGTGCCGGGACTTTATTTCTACGACGAGACGGTATGCGAGAAAGCCGCCTACCTGCAACCCAGCGCCCGCGGAGAATACGAGATCACGGACCTGAACAAACTCTATTTAGAGGAAGGCACGCTGAGAGTGAAACTCTTCAGCCGCGGGTTCGCATGGCTGGACACGGGCAACTGCGACAGTCTGCTGGAGGCGGGCAATTTTATCGCTACCATCCAGAACCGGCAAGGATTCTACGTCAGCTGTATCGAAGAGATAGCCTGGCGCAACGGCTGGATCAGCACAGAGCAGCTGAGCCGACTGGGCAAAGAGATGAAGACCGCCTACGGACGCTATCTGGAGCGGCTGGCGGCGAAGGGGAGTTGAAAGGTGAAAGGTGAAAGGTGAAAGGTGAAAGGTGAAAGTTGATAGTTGAGAGTTGAAAGTCGAAAGTGTTAAACCGTTAAATAATTACAGTACCCGGATGAAACGCTTCTTACTATTTCTCCCATTGTTCTTCGCCACGCTTGGCATGAGCGCGAAAGAACACTATGTAGTACAGCACTACAGTATCAAAGACGGCATGAGCCAGAACACCGTAATGGCGATCATGCAGGACAAGCAGGGGTTCATGTGGTTCGGCACATGGGACGGATTGAACCGGTTTGACGGATACAGGTTTGAGGTCTTTAAGGCGATGAGCCAAGGCGAGGCGGCACAGGTAAACAACCGCGTGACGCTGATCTACGAAGACGAGGCGGAGCGCATATGGTGGAGCACCTATGACGGCCATTATTACCGTATCTCCGCCGACCGCAAGAGCACGGTAGAGCAGCCTTTCGACAGTCTGCCGGAGGGAATGCTGGTGAAGATGAACGAGACGGAGAAGCGGACGAAAGTGGACTCCCGCGGCGTGATATGGCAGGCCGACGACTCCAACGGCATCATGCGGTACCGCTACGGTCAATGGAAACGGTTCACCCCGCCGTTAGACAGCCGCTACGCCGGAGGACTGCGGTGGAATTTCTTCCTGCTGGAAGACAACCAGGGCCGCACATGGGTCAACCCGACAGGCGGCGGATGGAGTTATTACGACCCGGAGAAAGACGAACTGGTCTATCCGATAGAGGGATTGACCAATATGATCCACACCGCTTATCTGGACCGCGACGGCCAGATGTGGATAGCCACCTACGACGGCGGCGTGGATTGCGTGAACATGGACCCCACCCCTTATCAGCTGCACGACATGCGGAAGAGCGCGCGCAATAATGGAGAGGTACGCGCGTTCGCGCTGAAGAAGGACGGCGAGATCGTGACGCTGGTGAAATCCGAGACCGCTATCTACTGCGCTATGGAGACCAGCCACGGGATGCTATACGGCACAAAAGGACGCGGACTCATCAACGCCAACGGAAAGACCATTCCTACCAGCCATCCGGATATATATGATATAGAAGAAGGAGAGGACGGCAGTCTGTACGTAGCCACCTACGGCGACGGCGTCAATATCCTGAAATGGAACGGAACAGGATGGAGCCAGCCGGAGGTGATCGGTCAGGGTATGAAAGTACGCGACATAGAGATGGTGGACGACGACCTATGGTGCGGAACGACAACCGGTATCCTGCTCGTGAACACCAGCACCATGCGGAGTACCGTTATCCCGAGTTATGACATCCGCGCCATCTATTATGACGGACATGAGCGCTTATGGCTCGGTTCGTTCGGCGGAGGGTTGTTCACCCTTGCCCCCAAGGATCCCAAACTGGAGCTCACCCGTGTACAGACATTCCATGATATCATCCTGAGCTTGACGGGTGACGGCAAGAACCTGTGGTTCACCTCGGAGAGCAATATCGCCCAGCTGAACCTGGAGACAGGCAACCTCTATTACTACGACGCGCTGGACGGCGAGCAGAACACCTATTTCACGGAAGCGGAAGCGCTCCGTACGCCGGACGGACAGATCCTATTCGGCTATTCGAACGGTTACTGTTCGTTCGACCCCACACGCATCCGCCGCTCCACCTCCGTGCCGCCGATGCGGATCACACGTATCGAGGCGCAGGACGAAGAGTTGAGCGGTGACACCATCACCATCGCGCACGGAAGCAACGTGACGATCGAATATGCGGCAATGGATCTGACCGGGTCGCATAAGATCGTATATGCCTACAAGATGGACGGCATCGACAAAGAGTGGCTATACGCCAAGGAAGTGCGCCGCGTGACATACAACAACATGCGGCACGGGAGATATGTCTTCCATGTACGCTCCACCAACCGCGAAGGCAGCGACGTGGACAACGAGAAAACGCTGGTGATTTACGTCGAGAAACCGGCATGGATGTCCTGGTGGGCGATCATGCTGTATATACTCGGACTGCTGCTCATCATCGGTATTACGGCATACAGCGTAAGCATATACAATGAGTTGCGCCAGAAAGTGCTGGTAGAGCAGCAGGTGACGGATATCAAACTGCGGTTCTTCACCAATATCAGCCATGAGCTGCGCACGCCGCTGACCCTCATCGTAGCGCCGATAGAGAACATCCTGCAGAACGAGCGTATCAGCCAGAGCGTACGCAGCCAGCTGGAGATCGTGCAGAGCAACGGCCAGCGGATGTTGAGGATGGTGAACCAGTTGCTGGAATTCCGCAAGGTGCAGAACCAGAAGATGAAACTCAAACTGAGGCAGACGCTGCTGAGCGAACTGGTGGAAGAGACCAGCGCCAATTTCCGCAAAGAAGCCTACGACAAACATATCCATTTCGAGATAAAGAACCGCGCAGAAGACTCGACCGTATGGGTGGACCGCGAAAGGATGGATACCATCCTCTGGAACCTGCTGAGCAATGCCTTCAAGTTCACTCCGGCAGGCAAGTCCATCCGCGTGATCGTAGATTCCAAACCGGGTTTTGTTACACTCGCCGTACAGGACGAAGGCGTAGGTATCGCCCCGGACAAACGGAACGTACTGTTCGAGCGCTTCTCCAGCAATAACGAACTCAACAACACCGGCGTGACCGGTACCGGCATCGGTATGAACCTGACCAAGGAACTGGTGGACCTCCATCACGGATATATCGAGGTAGAGAGCGAGTTAGGCAAGGGTACCACTATCACGATCCTGCTTCATACCGGCAAGGAGCATTTCGGCAATGACGTGGAGTTTATCGCCGACGACGCCTCTACCGCGCAGACGGACACTCCGCCTACCTTCGAGGACAAACTGGAACAACTGGAGCAGGAGCAGCAGGATAACACCCGTACTATTCTGGTAGTGGACGACAGCGCGGATATGCGCAATTTCCTGGCTAAGATACTGAGCCATGACTACCACGTGGAGACCGCTGCGGACGGAGAAGAAGCAGAACATATCATCCGCACCAAGCCTATCGACCTGGTGGTAACGGACCTGATGATGCCTAAGATAGACGGGTTGGAACTCACCCAGTTCATCAAGAAGAACCTGGACTTCGATTTCATACCCGTTATCCTGCTGACCGCCAAGACGGCTATCGAGAGCCGCCTGCAGGCGCTGGAATACGGAGCAGACGACTACGTGACCAAGCCTTTCGAACCGGAATACCTGCGCGCACGGGTACATAATATCCTTATCCAGCGCGAACAGCTGGAGCACAGCTACCGCCAGCGTCTGATGAGGCTGGAATCGCCCAAGACGGAAGAACCGATCCACGGAGACACATTCCTCGCCAAACTGCTGGATGTGATGGAGCGGCAGATGGACAACAACACCCTGACCGTGGACGAACTGGTAGAAGAGATGGGCATGGGCAGGACGGTCTTCTTCAACAAACTGAAGAACATGACCGGTCTCAGTCCCGTGGAGTTCATCCGCGAGATGCGTATCAAACGGGCGGCGCAGCTGCTCGAAGAACGGCAATACAACATCACGGAGGTCACCTACATGGTAGGTATGAACGACAGCCGCTATTTCGCCAAATGTTTCAAGAACACCTACGGCGTCACACCGAGCGAATACCGCCGCGCCGCGCAGGAAAAAGGAGGCAAATAGAAGCGTATGAAAAGCGGAAAAATCATCCTGTGGGGTATCGCTATGCTGATAGCGGGATGCGGACACCAGAACCCGCAGATCCCGAGCCAGCGCAAGAGTCGTCCGCCTGAGCCGGACAGCACCCAGTTGGCGGTCATGGAGCTGAACATGCAGTTAGCCCAGGCGGCGGACGAGCAGTTAGCCGCCCTGGTGCAGAAGCAAGAGGAGGCATACGCGCTGTATAACGGCGGCGCATGGGCTGCCATCATCGATCGCGGAGACATAGACCGGCCTATGCCGGGAATGGGAGAGGAATGCACCGTGCATCTGAAGGTCTTCGCGCTGGACGGACGGATGCTGGAGGACAGCGAAGGAACCTATTGTATCGGGAAGATGGAACTGCCTGCCGCCGTTGACACCAACATACGCGAATGGCACCACGGATGCCGGGTGAAGATGTATGCGCCCTGGTATTCCGCTTACGGGATAAGGGGGACCAGAAACATCCCTCCATATGAAAACGTACTAATTGAAATAGAGTTAAGATAAATGAAAAAGAGTATTTTATTATGGCTGATAGGGGTCGTGATCATCGCTGCGGGATGCAACAGCAACACCTATTCCAGGCTTCGCGACAAAGAAGACAGACTGATTGCGAACTATCTCAGCCGGAACAACTACACGATTGTGACGGAAGAACCGGACGACAACCATGGATGGGGAGAAAAAGAGTTCTACAAAGTGAAGGGAGTGGATAACCTCTATTTCCGCCTCATCTCGCGCGGCGACTCGGTGCTGGTTGACACCCTGAGCGACGGCAAAAAGGACACACTGGACCTGAGTATCGTAGCGAACGATGTTATTATCGCGCGGTACAAACGGTGGGAACTGACTGAAAACGCCGATACACTCAGTTACTGGACCACCCTGGAGCAGGCTTATCCGTATGAATTCCATTATCTGAACACCACCGAATGCGAGGCTGTGGCATGGCATCTGGCTGTAGGACTGATGGAATATCCTAACTCCGTATGCGAGATTATCGTACCCAGCAAATTAGGTTTCTCTGCGGAGCAGAGCACCGTAACACCATATGCATATATTTTAAAAATCAACGTAAAACCATGAGTTTAGTAAAAAGTATTTCCGGTATCCGCGGTACTATCGGCGGTCGTGTAGGAGAGGGTCTCAACCCGGTAGATATTGTACGTTTCACCGCCGCTTATGCTACGCAGCGCCGCGCTGCCATGCCGGAGAACAATAAGATTGTAGTAGGACGCGATGCGCGGTTGAGCGGACAGATGGTAGAACAGATCGTTTGCGGCACCCTCATGGGAATGGGATATGACGTAGTGAACATCGGACTGGCAACCACGCCGACGACCGAACTGGCTGTTACCGGCGAAAAAGCAGCGGGAGGTATCATCCTGACTGCCAGCCATAACCCCAAGCAATGGAACGCGCTCAAACTGCTCAACGAGAAAGGCGAGTTCCTGAATGATGCAGAAGGCAAAGGCGTATTAGCCATCGCAGAGAAAGAGGATTTCTGTTTCGCGGAAGTGGATGACCTGGGGCATATGACGAACAAAGACTATCTGCCATACCATATAGAGCAGGTGCTGAAACTGAAACTGGTGGACACAGAGGCTATCAAAAAACATCATTTCACCGTAGCTGTTGATTGCGTCAACTCAGTGGGAGGATTAGCTATTCCGGCTATCTTACGAGCCGTAGGAGTGGAGAATATCATCGAACTGAACTGTACGCCTGACGGACGTTTCCCGCATAACCCGGAACCGCTGCCGCAGCATCTGACCCAGATCAGCGATTTGCTCAAGAGCGGCAAAGCCGATGTCGGGTTTGTAGTGGATCCCGATGTGGACCGGTTAGCGATCATATGCGAGAACGGAGATATGTTCGGCGAAGAATACACGCTGGTCAGCGTGGCCGATTATGTCCTGCGCCATACGCCGGGTAACACCGTCAGCAACATGTCTTCCACCCGTGCACTGAGTGATGTGACTAAATCGCACGGCGGCGAATACAGCGCCAGCGCGGTAGGGGAAGTAAACGTAGTGGCGGAGATGAAACGCGTAGGTGCAGTCATCGGAGGAGAAGGAAACGGAGGAGTGATCTATCCCGAATGCCATTATGGAAGAGACGCCCTGGTAGGTATCGCACTCTTCCTGAGCTATCTGGCACAACTCAACATCAAAGTGAGTGAACTCAGACGGACATTACCCGATTACTGCATCAGCAAGAACCGCATAGACCTGACTCCTGATACAGATGTAGATGCTATTCTGGCGAAGGTCAAAGAGCTGTATAAGAACGAGCGTGTGAATGACCGCGACGGAGTGAAGATTGATTTCGCGGACGGATGGGTTCATCTGCGCAAATCGAATACAGAGCCGATCATTCGTGTCTATTCCGAGGCGGCGACGATGGAAGAGGCAAACAGACTGGCACAGAGTGTAATGAAAGTAATCAGAGAGTAAGCAAAGAGTAGAGCGGCTAACCTGTCTCTCAATGCTAGACAATAGCTAGACCATACCTAGACAATACCTATACTCTGCAGCATGGCTAAGTATTACCTCATAGCAGGTGAAGCGTCCGGCGAGATGCACGCTGCCGCACTGATAAAACAGATAGCGGAGAGTGACCGTGAAGCGGTGTTCGCCGGAATGGGAGGAGACAGGATGAGTGCCGCCGGATGCCGCCTGTACCGGCATATCCGGAACATGGCGTTTATGGGTTTCGCCGCGGTAATCAGCCATTGGCGCGAGGTGAGAGAGAACTTCCGCATCGCGCGGCAATCATTGGTGGAGGAAAAGCCGGATGTACTGATTCTCATTGATTACCCTTCCTTCAACCTGCGGATGGCGAAGTTCTGCCGATGCCATCTGCCGCAAACAAAAATATACTATTATATTCCGCCCAAAGTATGGGCATGGAAACGAAGGAGAATCCATTCGATAGCACGCTTATGCGACGAGGTGCTCGGTATCTTCCCCTTTGAGCCAGGCTTCTATGCCCGATACGGCTATCGCTGCACTTATGTGGGCAACCCGACGGCAGAGGCCATTGACAGCCTCATGCAAAGGAGAAAGGGTGAAAAGGAAGAAAGACAAAAGATCATCGCCCTTCTCCCCGGCTCCCGTCCTACAGAGATCAGCCATTGCCTGCCGCGGATGACAGATGCCGCAAGGCGGTTCCGGGAATACAAGATTGTGGTATGCGCCGCACCGAACATAGAGGATAGTTTCTATACTCCTTATTTACGCGCGGGCGAAACACTCACGCGCGAGACCTACGAGACTCTGACACATGCCTCTGCGGCTGTCGTCAATTCCGGTACGGCTACGCTCGAAACGGCATTGCTGGGTTGCCCGCAAGTAGCGGTATATCATTTAGCTTGCTCGAAAGGGATAGGTCTGATCCGCTCATGGGCGCAACCCCTGCTCTTCTCTATTCGTCATTTCACGCTGGTGAACATCATCTCCGGCAGGGAGGTCATCAGGGAATTTATAGCGGATGAGTTCACCGTAGAGAATATCACCCGTGAAATAGCACATATCTTAACCGACGAGAACTATAAAAAAGAGATGCTCGCTTCTTACGAACATCTCCATTCTCTCTTGGGGTCTCTGCCCGCCTCTGCCACTGCAGCCCGGATCATCACATCGAGACCATAAGCGCCGCCAGTACATACGGCATAGCTCCGACAAGCACTCCTTTGCTGAGTCTCCATGTATCTGTGGTATAGAAGACGAAGATCAGAGCCAGATCGGGAAAAACACTCACCAACAGCAGTTTGGCCAATACCCCGCCTGCTTGGAACTGCAATGTCTGCAGCGGATACCAGAGATTCATCACCTCGATATAGGTCAGTCCGAAAGCCGCCGGCAGCAGCAAGCCTATAAGGATTCCTATCCAATATCTGTCAAAGCGATCCATAATCTGTCCAGTCCAAAGAAAGCGGCGTGATCGCCAGCAACTGGTGCTCCATCGCCCATATATCCGTATCCGTGGCGGACGGTTCGTCATTCACAAAACAACCGCCGAGTTTCCACCCTTTCAGTACTCCTTCCGGCACCCGGTCCAGCGGAACCAACTCGTTCGCCCAATGCCCCACGCATTGACGCGTCCACCGGATTCCCTCTATTTCCCCTTCCGGGGCGTTGATATTGAAAACCGTACGGGGAGCTATGCCCTCTTCATACAAATGCTGCGTCACTTCTACCAGGAAAGGCTGCAACCAATGCAGATCGACATCCATAGCATGGCTGTCTATCGACCATCCTATTGCCGGAATACCTTTCTCCGCTGCTACGAAACAAGCGCCGATGGTACCGGAATACATTGCATTGACTGCCGCATTGGACCCGTGGTTGATACCGGAAACGACCAGATCTATCTGCGTGTCCGGGAAGATATATTCCCGGGCTATTTTGATACAGTCAGCCGGCGTGCCGTTCGTCACATAGACATCCGCCCCGTTTAGATCATGATCCTCTATACGCCGCACATAGATAGGGCTCTCCACAGTGATAGAAACAGCCTTACCGCTTCGCGGACCATCGGGACAGATAACGGTTACTTGCCCCAGTTTGGTCATTTCCTTGGCTAAGAGACGGATTCCGGCAGTGCCCCAACCGTCATCGTTAACTACTACGATGTTCATCTGTCATCCATCAGTTTTCGGGAAACATTACTATTTCCAGTACGTTACCGGCTTTCACCAGTTCCTTGAGCGTGGATTGAACCGTCTCGGCGGTGATCGCCTCTACCGCTGCTTTATAATTGCGGATATTATTCTCGCCGTACATATAGTACATATAAAGCGACTGGCGCCAATAACCGTTCTTCTCCAGATCTTCCTGAAAATCCTTCAGCATTGATTCCTTCTCTTTCTGCAGGTCTGACGCCAGCGGACCGTTGGCGATAATCGTATCTACTTCCTCATAGATAATCTCCATCAGCCGCGCCTGTTTTTTAGGATCCGTATCGAACTGCATCAGCAGACCTGCCTCAGGAGCAGGCAATATATTCATATAGCCGTAGGTTCCTACGCCGTACGAACCGCCTTCACGCTCACGGATAGACTCCAGATAACGCGTAGAGAGGATACGGCCGATCATCTCCATATTCAGATCGTTCGCCATCGAATAAGGCATGTCGTATGAGGTGAACTGGATACGGTTTGAAGCCGTTGTTGTCTCCATCGGACGGGTGAAATAGTTCTTCTGTCTGCCGGGCGCTACTGTCACATGATGGTCGATTATCTCTTCAGGCCGGCATTTCTTGGTCTTCAATCCGCCCAGCCACTGACAGATCAGATCCTTCACTTTCTGATCGTTCGGATTGATGTTTCCTACAAAGATGAAGGTGAAGTCAGCGGGGTTGGCAAAGCGTGCCTTATATACCTCAAGTGCCTTGTCCAGCGATATTTTCTCCAGCATCTCGTTATTCACCAGCACGGTACGCTCCGAATGGTTGGTACTCATCAGCTGGATCGAATCCGAGAAAGCCGTCTTGGGATTCTTGTCACGGTTCGCCAGCTGGTTCTTCAGCAGACCCATCATGGTCTCATAGGCTTGTTCATCGCGGCGCGGGGAAGTGAAATAGAGATATGTCAATTGCAGCATCGTCTCCAGATCCTTCACGGACGAAGAACCGTGCATCCGCTCTATATTCTCTGATATCTCGGGGTGGACGGACACCGTCTTACCTGTCAATGCTTTCTCCAACTGGGTGGCGTTGAACCGGCCTATACCGGACATACCGATGACCGATGTAGCCACTTGTGCCGAAGGCAGATCGGCGGTCTTAACCTGCGACAAACCGCCCTTCGAGAAGCCTTGCATCAAGATCTCGTCCGCCTTGAAATCCGTAGGATGGAAGACTACTTTGATACCGTTGGAAAGCACCCATTCCGTAGCCTCTATATCCTCGTTGTAACGGAACGATTTGATTTTCCCTTTGTGCGGCAGTTTCTTCACCAGTTCGCTGTCAAAAGCCTCCTCTACCGGAGCTTCTATAGCCAGTTCGCTCTGGTGCGCCAGCGAAGCAAGGATCGTTTCCTCGGAAGGGATATTCACGCCCTCTTTCTCGGGACCGGAGATCGCTACGGTGGGGTTGGCATGAATCAGCGATTTTGCCACGTTGTTCACCGTTTCGAGCGATACCATCGGCAGCACCGCCTGGGTGAATTCATATTCCCACTGTGCACCGGGCATGGATTCGCCATCCTCGAAATGGCGTATGCACTCGCGCGCCAAAGCGATGTTCTTGCGGGTGTTGCGCTCGTTGTAATACTTGTCCATCGCGTTCATCTTCTCGCTCCTCACGCGGTCTAACTCGCTCTGCGTAAAGCCGTAACGGTGCATCTTCTCCAACTGCAGCAACAGGTCATTATAGGCTTCCGTCTCGCGACCCTCTTTAGGAATGGACACTCCATAGAAAGCATCCATCTTTTTAGCCGCGGAGCCGTAATAACACCCGGCTCCCGCAAAAGAAGCCTTCGGGTCAAGCGCCAACTCCGTGAAACGGTTGTCCAGCATGTCGCACACCAGTCCGCGCACAAGATTAAGCATATATTCCTGTGCCGTCCCTTGCAGTACCTGCGGTAATTGGTCGAACTTGTACTCTATCGTGATGCGGCTGCCCTGAGCCTCTTTGTCCGTCACGATAGCCACCAGAGGCTTGTCGTTATGATTCACCGTATAGATAGGACGCTCGCCGTAATTCGCACGACGCGGCACATCCGCCCACAGCGATTTGATCTTCGCCTCGATGCTGTCCACGTTGATATCACCTACTACGATGATAGCCTGGTTATCCGGGCCGTACCATTTATGATAATAGTCACGGAGTGCCTGATAATCAAAGTTATTGATTACGGCTGTATCCCCTATGACATCGCGTTTGGCATACTGTGTACCGGGGTACATCTTGGCGTTCATCTCTTTCCAGATACGGCGCTGCGCCGTGCGGCCCGTACGCCATTCCTCAAGAATCACTCCGCGTTCGGCATCTATCTCCTCCGGCAGAAGCAGCAAGCCGCAGCTCCAGTCGTGCATCACGAGCAAGGCGCTATCCACAATCCCGCTGCGATAAGTAGGCACATCCGAGAGACGATAGACCGTCTCGTCGATAGAGGTGTACGCGTTGATGTTACCTCCGAAATTGACACCTACTGATTCAAAATAATTGATAATCCCTTTACCCGGGAAATGCTGCGTACCGTTAAACGCCATATGTTCCAGGAAATGGGCAAGACCGTTCTGATGGTCCTCTTCGAGGATAGCACCTACAGCTTGCGCGATATGGAACTCCGCGCGTTGTTTGGGTTGTTCGTTGTGACGGATGTAGTAAGTCAATCCATTGTCCAGTTTGCCGTAGCGGACATCAGGATCCATCGGCAATTTCTCCGGTGTCTCTTGGGCGGACACCATTATTGCTGCGCTGAGCAGTAATAAGTTAAGCAGTAGTTTCTTCTTAGCCATAAAGGCACGATTAACTTTGTTCTTCATTATTCTCTGTTGTTTGTGGTTTCTTCTTGCGCGGTGCGCGTTTCTTGGGTTTGGCAGCCTGCTCTGCCTCTGCGAGAGCGGCATTTGCCTCCAGCAGTTCGTCTCCGCGGCTTTTCCACGGCCGGGGTCCTAAGATACGCTCTACATCTTCAGAGGTGATTACCTCGCGTTCGATGAGCAACCGGGCTATCTCGTGATGACCGTCCGCATAGTCGGTCAGGATCTGTTTGGCGCGCGCCATCTGATCGGCTATGATGCGCTGGGTCTCCGTATCTATCTTCGTTGCCGTCTGCTCCGAATAAGGTTTGGTGAATCCATAGTCATAACGGCCGGTAGAATCATAGAAACTGACATCCCTCAGTTTGTCGCTCATGCCGTAATATGCCACCATTGCATATGCCTGCTTGGTTGCGCGCTCCAGATCATTGAGTGCGCCGGTTGAAGTCTGGTTCAGGAACAGTTGTTCTGCCGCACGGCCTCCCAACAAGGAGCATAGTTCGTCGAGTATATGCTCTTCGTTGGTTAACTGCCGCTCTTCGGGCAGGTACCATGCCGCGCCGAGAGCCATACCGCGGGGAACGATCGTCACTTTCACCAGCGGATTTGCCCAACGGAGCATCCAGCTGATAGTAGCATGGCCTGCCTCGTGATAGGCGATGGAGCGTTTCTCCTCTTCCGTCATGATCTTGTTCTTGCGCTCCAGACCTCCTACGATGCGGTCCACCGCGTCCATGAAGTCCTGTTTGGTCACTTTCTTACGTCCGCCGCGGGCTGCTATCAGCGCTGCCTCGTTGCATACGTTCGCTATGTCGGCACCCGAGAAACCGGGGGTTTGTTTGCTCAGGAAATCAACATCTACGCTCTCGTCTAACTTAATCGGGCGCAGATGAACGAGGAAGATCTCTTTGCGCTCCTGCAGGTCCGGCAGTTCCACATGTATCTGGCGGTCGAAACGCCCTGCGCGCAGCAATGCGGCATCCAGTACATCCGCACGGTTGGTTGCCGCCAGAATGATCACGCCGCTATTGGTGCCGAAGCCGTCCATCTCTGTCAGCAACTGGTTCAGCGTACTCTCGCGCTCATCGTTGCCGCCCGTTATCGTATTCTTCCCGCGGGCGCGGCCGATAGCGTCTATCTCATCAATGAAGATGATAGCCGGCGCTTTCTCTTTGGCCTGGCGGAATAGGTCACGCACACGGCTGGCTCCTACGCCCACAAACATCTCTACGAAATCCGATCCGCTCATCGAGAAGAACGGTACGTTCGCTTCGCCGGCTACCGCTTTGGCGAGCAGGGTCTTTCCTGTTCCCGGAGGGCCTACAAGAAGAGCTCCTTTCGGGATCTTGGCTCCTATCTCCGTGTATTTCTTCGGGTTCTTCAGGAATTCGACTATTTCCTGTACTTCTTGTTTCGCCCCGTAGAGACCTGCCACATCCGCGAAGGTCACTTTGTCCTTCTTGTCCTTGTCGAACAGCTGCGCCTGCGCTTTGCCCACGCCGAAGATACCGCCGGGACTGCCGCCTGCGCCAATGCCGCGGCTCATATACACGAAGAACAGCACGATTAGCACAAAAGGAAGGATATTGACCAGGATAAGATACCAATAATCACGCGACTTGCTGTAAGTCACGTCGATCGCTACCTGACCGTTCGCCTTGCGGGTGGCATTCACGCCGTCCATATATTTGGAGAACTCCTCCACGGACGGCACCTGGGTTCTAAGAACTCCGTTCGCTTTCTCGCCGTCTCCCTGCGTGCCGAAAACAAGCGTATAGCTCTGAGGCTTGACCGTCGCCTTTGCCTGCATGTCGTCCGAGACGTCTATCTTCTCTATCGCGCCGGCCTCGATATAAGCTGTCAGTTTGGTATAACTCAGTTCTTTGCTGGCGCCCAGACCCTCTTTGTCTCCGAAGAAATAAAAGCCTATCAGCGCGAACGCCATGGTATAGAACAATATACTCAGCCATCGGCGTCCACCTGACGGCTGTTTCCCTTGTTTGGGGGATTGATTGTTTTTCTTTTCTGCCATAAATTCTCAAATCGTTTAATTCTCCAAACCTCAAATCACCTCCGGCAATTCTGTCACTTTCCCGTCCGCCCAGAGGTGCTCGATGTCATAAAATGCGCGCGGCTCGCGCTGCATCACATGCACAAAAATTGTACCATAGTCCATCGCTATCCATTCGGCATTCTCCTGACCGGACACACTCAGCGGATGAACATGCGTCGTCGTGCGTACATAATCGTCTATTTCATCCGCGATAGCCGACACCTGGGTGTTGCTCTGACCCTCGCAGATAAGCATCATCTCTACCGGAGCCTCTTTGATCTTGCGCAGGTCGATAGTCACGATACGCTGCCCCTTACGATTGCGGATTCCTTCAATAATGGTTTCTAATAATTTCTTGGTTGACACTTCTTTCATATTGGTTTTTCTTTCTGTTTTTCCGTTTTCCTTTTTAGCAAATGCGCACATTACGCAATTTCGGGTGCAAAAATACAAAAATATTTTGATATGTGCAAATTTTGTTGTACCTTTGCGTACTTTTTAATCAAATTAACACATGAAACGATTGTTATTGGGTATCATGTGTCTCGCCCTGATGGCGGGATGTAACAAACCCTCTCGCGTGGAGCAATACAGGGCGGAGAAGCACCGCCAGGATAGTATCCGGCTATCGGAGCAGGTGAGAAGCATGGATTATTACCAGACGACACTGGACAGCCTCACGGCGCAGGCAGACAGTCTGACGGCTCTTTTTACGTACGAGAGAAACGAAAAATATCAGGATCATGGTTACTATGTAACCAGAGGGCGTGGCGGACTGCGTATTCTTGTACGGGATGACGGCAGGGAAATACTGATGTACAAAGACGGTAAAAGAGTGGAAGACACAAGCGACGAAATGCTCCCTCGGGCGCAACATCTGCAGATCGTCATACGGGATATTAACGAACTGGAAAAACGTATCCGGAAAACTTCTCTGGAAATACAAAAATATCAAAAAAGACTGCAATAATTTGCATATATGCAAAAAAAGTAGTACTTTTGTACCGTGAATTAAATTCCGATAAGTATGAGCGAATCGAAATACGAAAGCAAAATCACTTCTGCGCCATGTACAGCCGCGCAGATTTATCGTGTGCTGAGTAATCTGGAGAACCTCGAGCGCGTACGGGACTTGATACCGCAGGACAAGATCCAGGAGATGGAAATCAGCCCGGACCGCGTCCGGATGAAAGTGGACGGACTGGGGCAGAAAATAACCATCGCTATCGTGGACCGGATTGAAAACGATACGGTCAAGTTCGGGGCGGAAGGCATTCCGATGCAGGCTAATTTCTGGATACAACTCAAGGAGCTGAACCCGACGGACACGCGCATCAAACTGACTGTCAAAGCGGACATTCCGATGATGTTCAAGTTTATGATAGAGAAAAAATTGCAACAAGGCCTGGATCAGGCGGCTGACATGCTGGCTCAGTTCCCTTATAGCCAGTGGAATTAATCATATCATTATGAAAAGACCAAGAATACACAGAGAAGGACGCAACATGATTATCATCATCGTGTTGCTCTTGTTTATCATCAACATCCCGGTGTACATGTATTTCTCCCACTGGGTGTTCGGCGTGACGCTGATTCTTACAGCCACGTTGCTGGTGTTTGTATCCTATTTCTTCCGCAATCCCGTACGGGTGCTGGAGATTGATGACCCCAATTTCATCATTGCTCCGGCTGACGGACGGGTAGTGGTGGTTGAGCCGACGGAAGAGAACGAGTATTTCCACGAACCTAAATTGCAGGTGTCTATCTTCATGTCGCCTTTCAATGTACATGCCAACTGGTATCCTGTAGAGGGGAATATTATTGTCTCCGAGCACCAGAAAGGGCGTCATAAAGGAGCATGGCTTCCCAAATCCAGCACGGAGAACGAGCGCTCGCTTGTCGTGATCGAGACGCCGACGAAGGTACAGATCGCCGTGCGTCAGGTTGCCGGAGCGATGGCAAGACGTATCGTCACATACGCCAAACCCGGACATCAGGCGCATCGCAACACCCACCTCGGCTTTATCAAACTCGGATCACGGGTGGATATGTATCTGCCGCTGAATACCGAGATGTACGTCGCGGTGGGAGAGTCCGTCCGGGGAAACGAGACCGTTATAGGACGGCTGCAGGAAGATCCGGCTATCAATACGAATGAAGAATAATTTAACAACTATACAACCATGAATTTTGACGAATTATTTGCGCAGTACCCCTGCCCGTTTACCGATGAGCAAGTGAAGGCTCAAGTAGCAGAAATCGAAGCAAAACACTTCGACGAGAACAACAATGTGGAGGTTTGGAAAGAGTGTCTCCACCAGATCGACTATACCACCCTTTCCGCCGATGACACGATCGCCAAGGTAGAGAAGATGGCGAATGCGGTCAATAATTTCGAGAAAGACTTCCCGGGTATTCCGAATGTAGCGGCTATCTGCGTTTATCCCGCGATGGCGGAATATGTGCGCGGCGCGCTCAAAGACCCCAAATTCAATATCGCGTGCGTCAGCGGCGGTTTTCCCGCTTCCCAGACCTTCCTGGAGGTCAAAGTGGCGGAAACGGCTATGGCTATCAAAGCCGGTGCCACGGAGATTGATATTGTGCTTAGCGTGGGTAAGTTCCTGGAGGGCAACTACCAGGAGTGCTTCGATGAGATAAGCGAACTGAAAGCGGTTTGCGGCGACAAGCACCTCAAAGTGATTCTCGAAACGGGTCTGCTCAAATCCGCAGAGAACATCTGGAAAGCATCCATCCTCTCTATGGCGGCGGGATGCGACTTCATCAAGACTTCTACCGGTAAGATTGCCGTGAACGCAACGCCGGAGGCTACCTTTGTCATGTGTCACGCTATCAAGGCATGGCGCGAGAAAACGGGTATCAAGATGGGTTATAAGCCTGCCGGAGGAGTCTCCACTACCGAAGAGGCGGTGCAGCATTTCACACTCGTCAAAGAGATTCTGGGCGAGGAATGGCTCAACAACGAATCATTCCGTTTCGGCGCTTCACGCCTCGCCAACAACTTACTGTCCTCTATCGTAGGTAAAGAAACTAAATATTTTTAAGACCGCTGCGCTGACAGAATACAGACCGCTGCGCTGACAGAATACAGACCGGATTACGCCATGCGGATAGTAAATCAGTCTGTCAGTGAGCAAAGCGAACGATCTGTACTCTGTCAGTGAGCAAAGCGAACGGTCTAAAATCATATTATCAATGAATAAGATTCTAAGCAAGAGATTTTTCTCTCCCAATGTAGCGGAACTTGTTGTAGAAGCTCCGCTCATTGCGCGTAGTCGGCGCGCCGGCCATTTTGTCATCATCCGCGTGGACGCTATGTCCGAACGCGTGCCTCTGACTATCGCCGGAGCGGATATAGAGAAAGGCACTATTACGCTGGTGGTACAGCAGGTAGGTGCCTCCACCCATAAGTTACTGGCGATGGAGCCGGGCGAATGTCTGCATGACATAGTAGGACCTCTCGGACGCGCTACGCGTATAGAGAAATACGGAACGGTCGTATGCGCCTGCGGAGGCGTGGGAGCGGCTCCCATGCTGCCTATCGCCGAGGCACTCAAGAAAGCCGGAAACAGAGTCATCACGGTTCTTGCGGCGCGCAACAAAGACCTGCTTATCCTTCGGGACGAACTGGCGAAATGGTCCGATGAAGTGATTATCATGACCGATGACGGCTCGATGGGCAAACAGGGTGTCGTCACTGTGGGAGTGGAAGAAGTGATCAACCGCGAGACTGTGAATAAATGTATCACGATCGGTCCGGCTATCATGATGAAGTTCGTTGCGCTCACCACCGCAAAATATAATATCCCTACCGAAGCATCGCTTAACACCATCATGGTGGACGGAACAGGTATGTGCGGCGCGTGCCGCGTGACGGTTGGAGGAAAGACCAAGTTCGTATGCGTGGACGGACCGGAGTTTGACGCCCATCAAGTGGACTGGACGGAGATGCTCAGCCGCATGAAATCCTATAAAGCCGAGGAGACGGAGGCGCTGGAGCAATACCAAATCAGACTGGCGAGACACAATCGAGAGACTATCGGACAGGGAGTAAACCGAGGGGAAACCGAGGGGAACGAGAGTGTAACACCCGACAAACAAAACTCCTCCCTTGAGGGGAGGTCGGGAGGGGTTTCCGTTCCTCCTTTTACCGGCACGGCGAAGGACCGCGTGGCTATTCCGCGCGTACAGATGCCGGAGTTGCGTCCGGAGGTGCGTGTGAAGAGCCTGCGCGAGGAAGTGAACCAGGGTCTGACCTTTGAGCAAGCGATCACAGAGAGCCATCGTTGCCTCAACTGCAAGAACCCGACATGCGTACAAGGCTGTCCGGTGAATATACATATTCCGGGCTTCATCAAGAAACTCGAGGAAGGAGATATCCTCGGTGCAGCTGCCGTCATCAAGGAGAGTTCGTCGCTGCCCGCTGTCTGCGGACGTGTATGCCCGCAGGAGAAACAATGCGAGAGCCAGTGTATCCATCTTAAGATGGGGCATCCGGCGGTTGCTATCGGCTATCTGGAGCGCTTCGTCGCGGACTACGCAAATAACCAAATGGTAAATGACCAAATGGTAAATAAACCTACGGCTGCAACGCGCGTTGCAGTCGTAGGTAGTGGTCCTGCGGGACTCACTTTCGCCGGAGATGCGGCCAAGTACGGATACGAAGTGCATGTGTTCGAAGCATTGCACGAGATCGGCGGTGTGCTCAAATACGGTATTCCGGAGTTCCGTCTGCCGAACGCTATCGTTGATAAAGAGATCGACGGTCTGCGGGCTCTGGGCGTACAGTTCCATACGGATACTATCATCGGCAAGACGATCTCCGTCAAGGAGCTGGAGGAGCAGGGCTTCAAAGGCATCTTCGTCGGTTCGGGAGCCGGTCTGCCGCGATTCATGAATATACCGGGCGAGAACCTCAACGGTGTGCTCTCCTGCAACGAATACCTCACCCGCGTCAACCTCATGGACGCCTCCAACCCTGCTACCGACACGCCGCTCCTGTACGGCAAGAACGTGATTGTCGTTGGCGGAGGTAACACAGCCATGGATGCTGTGCGTACGGCTAAGAGACTCGGAGCGGAGCACGCGATGATCGTTTACCGCCGCAGCGAAGAAGAGATGCCGGCGCGTATCGAAGAGGTCAAGCATGCCAAGGAAGAAGGCATTGAGTTCATGACCCTCCATAACCCGGTGGAGTACCACGCCGACGAGAACGGACGTGTGTGCGAAGCGGTGCTGCAGGTGATGGAGCTGGGAGAACCGGACGAATCGGGTCGCCGCAGTCCTGTCCCCGTAGAGGGAAAGACACTCACGATACCGACCGATCTGGTTATCGTTGCTGTGGGCGTCTCGCCGAACCCGCTTATCCCTTCTTCCGTGGAAGGGCTGGAGATCAGCAAGAAAGGTACGATCGTGGTGAACGAAGGAATGCAGTCCGCTATCCCTACCCTCTTCGCCGGCGGAGACATCGTCCGCGGAGGGGCTACAGTCATTCTGGCTATGTCCGACGGACGCAAAGCCGCCAAAGCCATGCATGAGTACTTGGAGAGTTGATAGTTGATAGTTGAAAGAAGTTGAAAGTTTTAGCAGCGATATTACTGTCGGTTAACTTCCTGACAAGCCACCCTATAACGGGGCAGGCGAATATGTCCGTATTCGTGCAGAACATGAATACGGGGGAAGTGATTGATAGTTATCGTCCGGAGCATGTGGTGCCGCCTGCTTCTGTCATGAAACTGCTCACCACCGGTGCTGCGCTGGAGACGCTCGGGCCCGGATTCCGTTTTCCTACTATTCTCGAATATAACGGAGTGATAGAAAACGGTATTCTCAAAGGGGACCTGTATATCCGCGGAGGTTGTGACCCTTCGCTGGGATGGAAAGGGCGTACCGCGTTTCTGGACAAATGGGTAAAGGTCATTCAGTCTGCCGGCATCCGGCGGATTGACGGAGCGGTCATTGCCGATATGACCATGCTGGACGGCGAGGCGCAGAACCCCAACTGGCTCTGCGAGGACGCAGGAAACTACTACGCTCCCGGTATCTTCGCGCTCAATTACTACGGCAACACGATGAATATCGTGCTGCAGAGCGGTGAACCGGGGTCGGTTGCCAAGGTTATCAAGACCGAACCCGCGGTGGAGGATGTCTATTTCATCAACCATATCCGGTGCGACAAGATCAGTTATGACGGGGCTTTCGTGAGCGGACTGCCTTACAGCCGCGAGCGGTATCTGACAGGGGCCGTCCCGTCCAACCTCGGTACGTTCGGCGTCAAAGGCGACCTGCCTAACCCCGGTCTGCTGCTGGCGCGCCACCTCACGGCAAGACTCAGAGAGGCAGGGATAGCAGTCAAACGCGATGCCTCCTATATGGCGGATTACAACCCGCTCACTCCGGCGCGGAACGAACTGTATATCCATTATTCCGAGCCGCTGTCCGAGATCATCAAGGAGACGAACGTCAACAGCAACAACCTTTATGCGGAGGCGCTCTTCCGTTATTTAGGCACGCGCTATACCTTGCCTGGCTCAATCCATAACAGCCAGGACCTGCTGCGCGACTACTGGCGGAGGAGAGGGGTTAAGATACAGAACGCTATTATCAAAGACGGCTGCGGACTCGCACCGCAGGATGCTGTATCCGCCAAGACCTTTGTGCAACTGCTGACGATCATGTCGCACAGCGAGAACAAAGAGGCATGGATAGCTTCGCTTCCTGTCAGCGGACAGACCGGAACACTCAAGACGCTCTGCCCGGGAACGGAACTGGAGGGACGCATCCACGCCAAGAGCGGAACCATCGCCGGCACGAAGAATTTCGCAGGGTATATTGACATGCCTAACGGCGACACGTGGGTCTTTGCTATCCTCATCAACTCCGCTCCGGGAAAAGCCAAGAACATACAAACCGTAATCCAACAATACCTGTTAGATGTATATAGAGCGCACCGATAGTACCAACACCCTGATGAAGGAGATGATCGCCAAAGGAGAATCGTTCCCTTGCGAATCCGACTGGCTCATGGCAGGTTTCATCCGTGCCGGATACCAGACTGCCGGGCGTGGTCAGACAGGAAACGGCTGGGAGAGTGAGCCGGACAAAAACCTGTTGTGTTCTATCTTGTTGGATATTGGCCGTTTTCACTTATGCTTCCCGCCGTTCAATATAAATCAAGCTGTCTGCGCAGCATTGCATAAGATGATTCAGTCCTTGCTCCCTGACGATAACAAACTGACCATCAAATGGCCGAACGATATCTATTACGGGGACAAGAAACTGGCGGGTATTCTCATTGAGAATTTGTATGACGGCTATGACGTGAAATACATGATAGCGGGTATCGGGCTCAATGTCAACCAAACGACCTTTGTCTCGGATGCACCTAACCCCGTTTCTATCAAGCAGATCACAGGTCTTGACTACGATCTGGAGGAGTTGATGAACAAGTTGCTCAACGAAATGGATCAGGCGCTCTCGACGAGCAACAGGGAGTATTATATGGCGCACCTCTATCGCCGCGAAGGCTTTTGGCCGTTCGTGGAGCGCGAAGTGAGTACAGCCCCCACCATGAATGCCGGCAAAGAGGCCGAAGGGATCTTCCTCGCAAAGATAGAAGATGTGCGGACAGATGGAGAACTTGAGCTTCGGGACAAAGACGGCAATCTGCGTACCTACCACTTCAAAGAAATACGATACGTGCTTTAATTTTTAATTCGTAATTTTTAATTTTTAATTATATGCAAAGCATAATCATCACCGGCGGAGCCGGATTTATCGGAAGCCATGTAGTACGGCTGTTTGTGAACAAATACCCCGACTACCGAATCATCAATGTGGACAAACTGACGTATGCAGGCAACCTCGCTAACCTCAAGGACATCGAGGACAAGCCTAATTACCGCTTCGTGCGCGCCGACATCTGCGATTTCGACACTATCTATGCGCTGATGCAGGAGGAGCATGTGACGGGCGTGATCCATCTGGCGGCGGAGAGCCATGTGGACCGCTCCATCAAGGACCCCTTCACTTTCGCCCGCACGAACGTCATGGGTACGCTCTCTATGCTGCAAGCCGCCAAACTCTATTGGGAGTCGCTGCCGGAGAAATACGAGGGCAAACGGTTCTATCATATCTCCACCGACGAGGTCTATGGTGCGTTGCATATGACCCACCCGGAGGGTATCAAGCCGCCGTTCACCACCAAGGCGTCCTCCTCGGACCACCATCTGGCGTATGGCGAGGATTTCTTCTACGAGACCACCAAATACAACCCCCACTCGCCCTACTCCGCTTCGAAGGCTTCGAGCGACCATTTCGTGCGCGCTTTCCATGACACCTACGGCATGCCGACAATCGTCACCAACTGCTCCAACAACTACGGTCCCTACCAGTTCCCGGAGAAGCTGATTCCGCTCTTTATCAATAATATCCGCCACCGCAAGCCGCTGCCTGTCTATGGCAAGGGTGAGAACGTGCGCGACTGGCTCTACGTGGAAGACCACGCACGGGCGATTGACCTCATCTTCCACAAAGGCACGATCGCCGAGACCTATAATATCGGCGGTTTCAACGAGTGGAAGAATATCGATATCATCAAGACGGTTATCAAGACCGTGGACCGTCTGCTGGGTCGTCCTGAGGGTGCGGACCTCGACCTCATCACTTTCGTCACCGACCGCGCGGGACACGATATGCGCTACGCTATCGATTCCACCAAACTGCAAAAAGAATTGGGCTGGGAGCCGAGCCTGCAGTTCGAAGAAGGTATCGAGAAGACCGTCCGCTGGTATCTGGACAACCAGGCATGGCTGGACAACATCACCTCCGGCGAGTACGAGAAATACTACGAAGAGATGTACAAAAACCGCTGATCAAACAGCGGTTTTTTGTTGCCCTGTCCTCCCGAGATACCCCACCATCTCTCGAAAACGGTTCGAGAATGAGTGCTAAATGAGTGCTAAATGAGTCGTAAATGACCCGTGAGTAAATAACACTCATTCTCGAGTCGGGAACGCGACCATCACATGACCATCACATAACCATCACGCGACCACCCTAGGACGACGTCGGCCCCACGTCGGCTTCGCCGCGGCGCAAAAAAAGACATAGGCTGAAAAAAGGAGCAGGCGAGAGTCACTCCATCGGTTTGATCATCTTTTTTCGATACAAAAAAGGGCGAGACTTGCGTCCCACCCTATTCAAAAGTTGGCGCAAAGGTACTGCTTTTTTTTGAGATATGCAAATAAATTTGCAATTCTATTGAAAATAAGCGTTTTGTAAATTAGTTATCGGAGGCAACACGGATAAAAGAGACCCGCGAAGGCATTTCGCAGGTCTCTTTTGGATGGAATTTGTGTGTTTCGATTTTATGCCTTGAGTTCCTCCGGAAGTGTTGGCATGGCGCCTCGTTGTGTGCAGACGAAGGCAGAGACGGCAACGGCTTTCTCATGCGCCTCGCGGATGGTTTTGCCGAGGAGTAGTTGTGCGACGAAGGTAGCAGTAAAGCTGTCTCCGGCACCGATAGTATCGGCTACTTGCACTTTAGGCGTAGCTACATAACTCTCTTCGGAAGCGGTAAAGACATACGACCCTATCGCGCCACAGGTGAGGATGAGCATATCCAAGTTGTAACGGGCGATGAGTTCACGGCAGATGCGGCGTGTCTTGTCTGCGTCCTCCGCGATGAGTCTGTCGGGAACGGTCGGTTCGCCGAGGAGCATGGTAGCAACGACGTCCAGTTCCTCGTCGTTGATCTTGAGCACATTCGCCCGCTGCAGGGATTCGGCAATCACTTCGGCAGTGTACCAGGACTGACGGAGGTTGATATCGAAGACCTTGAGCGCATCCTCGGGCATAGCGTCAAGGAAAGCCTGAATGGTTTCCCTGCTGGTTTGCGAACGTTGCGCGAGCGAACCGAAACAGACCGCTTGAGCATGGTGAGCAATCTCCAGCATTTCGTTGGTGAGAGGGATGTTATCCCATGCTACTCCGAGACATATCTCGTACTGCGGGATACCTTTCTCGTCCAAAGTGACCTTGACCGTGCCCGTAGGTTGCTCCACCGTTGAGAGTTGAAAGTTAAAAGTTGAAAGACTATTATGGATAGCCGTGAACTTGTCTACGATCTCCTGACCGAGTTCGTCGTCTCCTATAGCGGAGATAGCACATCCGTTGAGCCCGAACTGGGATACATGATATGCAAAATTCGCGGGTGCTCCACCGAGTTTGCGTCCTTCAGGCAGGCAGTCAAAGAGTGCCTCTCCAATTCCGATTACGTATTTCATAGTAATGAATAATTGATTAATGAATAATAAATATTATTTTTTGATTTTAAGGGTAAAGAAGGTGAGGTATGCTGCACCTATCGCCATAACAAGGACAGCACCGAGAGAGCCCATGATATCGGACATAAAGCCCATACAAAGCGGGAAGATAGTACCTCCGAAAAGTCCCATGATCATCAAGCCCGAGATCTCGTTCTTATGCACGGGATCATAGTTAAGCGCCTGCGCGAAGCAGATGGAGAAGATATTGGAGTTACCGAATCCCACAAGGGCGATACCGGTATAGAGCACCCATTGGGCGTCTCCTACCGCCAGAAGGATCATTGCCGCAATGATCATGCATACGGATATTGCAAAGAAGATCTTCTCCGGGATGAGCCGCAGGATGGCAGATCCGGATAGACATCCGATGGTACGGAAGATGAAATAGAGGGAGGTAGCGAATCCCGCCGCCGCGAGGTCCAGTCCCAGACGCTCCATGAGGATCTTCGGCGCAGTGGTGTTGGTACCGACATCGATACCCACATGGCACATGATACCTAAAAAACAAAGGAGAATAAAAGGCTTGCCGAGCAGTTTGAAACAATCCACGAAGGACGAGCCTTTCGCTGCCGGCTCCTCATGAATCGAAGTGAACGCGAGCGCGAGGATAGCGACAATGCCGATAACCGCATAGATTGGGAACAGCACTTTCCATCCCAAGCCCATATGCGGGATAGCCTCCGTTGCTCCCCACATCGCGATATACGGCGCGAGGAAAGAAGCGATCGCCTTGACGAACTGACCGAACGTCAGCGTCGAGGAGAGGTTACCCGTGACGATATTCGACACCAGCGGATTGAGCGAAGTCTGCATGAGGGCGTTACCGATACCGAGGAGCGAGAACGCAACGAGCATCATCGCATAGCTCTCCCCGCAGAGGGGCAAAATCAACGACAGGACGGTCACGAGGATAGAGAGAAGAACGGTCTTCTTTCTGCCGATCTTATTCATCAGCATACCCGTAGGCACGGAGAAGATGAGGAACCAGAAAAAGACGAGCGAAGGCATGATATTCGCCTGCGCATGCGTCAGACCGAGGTCTTGCTGCACATAGTTGGAAGCGATGCCCACGAGGTCCACGAAGCCCATGGTGAAGAAACAGAGCATCACGGGCAAAAGAGCCCATTTATTTACCATTTTGTCATTTTCCATTTGTTCATTTATTTAGACATTTAACAATTTAGATTTTTACATTGTAGATTTTCGCTTCTCCACCTTGAACCTCAAGATGGTTGTACGGCTCGGAGGGGAAGACGAGGTTGGTCATCGCCCAAGCGCCTTCGGCATCAAACGCCTCGATGGAGCAATGGTCGATGAAAAGCAGGACATGATACATGTCGCGTTTGACAAAGAGCGGCGCTACCGTACGTGCTGCGAAATCATGGGAGAAAGAGCAGTCGCCCGAAGCGGTGCGGTCCATGGAGAAGGTGCGCCGGTGTACGTCGAGGTTCATGACCTCTTTCTCACCTTTGTCGTTGGAGAGGGTAATGAGTGCGTCCTGTTTGCCATCCAAAGTCAGTTCGACAATACCGGCATCCGGCAGGTATTTGGTTTCTTCTCCGCGGAGCGCCAAGGTCTCTTTGGAAGGCACGGAACCCAAGCGATATTCGCCTTCGTCATCCGTATAGAGGAAGAGGTCACGCGCAACGGTATTCTGCGACCGGAAAGCCACCGTCGGTAGTACTTCTGCGTACTGCCAGTTACTCATCCATCCCATAGCTACCAAACGACCATCGGGAGAGTTGTGGAAGGTGAAGGTGGAGTAATTATCCTTACCATAATCGAGCCAATTCATTTGTTCATTTTCACATTTACCATTTTCACATCGAAACTCCTTACCGTCCCAGTCTCCTACGAAATACTGGGTTGCAGAGCCGCCAAATGGTCCTCCGGGATTGATGGAAACGAGGAGGACGTATTTGTCGCCGATATGCAACAACTCCGGGCACTCCCATACGCCTCCGTGGGCGCCAAGGTCTTTTCCAAAAGACGAGAGATAGGTCCACTCCTTAAGATTCGGCGAGGCATAGAAACGGATCTCCTGCTGGCAGGCAAGAGTCATCAGCCATTTGTCGCCGTCCCATGTCACCTTCGGGTCTCGGAAATCGGCGATGTCACCCATGAGGACCGGGTTTCCTTCGTATTTGGTGAAGGTATAGCCCCCATCCGTACTATATGCGATAGACTGGTGCTGCCCGATGACTTCCGACTGCGTATAGATCGCTACGATAGCGTTCTCTCCGAAACCGGCGGTGTTGTTCCTATCTATGACTGCCGAGCCGGAGAAGATCGTCCCGATAGAGTCCGGACAAAGAACGATGGGGTGCTCCTCCCATGTCAGAAGGTCGGTTGAAGTAGCATGTCCCCAATGCATTGGTCCCCAAGTGCAGCCAAAGGGGTTGTGCTGGTAGTAGAGATGCCATATGCCGTTGGCCTCATCGTAGAACATACCATTCGGATCATTCATCCAATTGGCAGCAGGTGAGTGGTGATAGACCGACCGGAAAGGTTCGTCGGTCGGGTGATTAGCCGGTTTCTTAGCACAACCTGCTAACAGCACGGTAGCCGACAGTAATCCCAAAAGAATGTGTTTTGTCATAAAGTACTTTTTTAGTTTATTTGTCAGCATAGGCGGTAATCAGCCGCCTATGCCGTAAGGGGATTAGAGTTCAGCCCTAGGCACGATTATAATTGTGCGCCCAGTGCGTTGTATTTGACGCCGTTTTTGATGATGACGAGTTGTCCGTTCTCGAAGAACTTAACAGCCTTGCTCTCAACAGCGGTATTGCTGATAGCGGTTGGGAAATCGCCAACAAGCACGATGTCGGTTACGTTGAAAGCATCACCTGTCTCTTTGTTGAACTGGATCATCCACTTGGAAGCTTCAGCCAATTTGGTACGCAACTCATCAGTCAGAGGCAGTTCCATGTAGCCCTCACCTGCTGTCATGGCCTCCTGGTTGGCTACATTCTCGCCACCTTGATCCGGCCATGCATTGAGGATTACATTGATAACAAAGTCCGAGCGGCCTGCCTCCGAATAGATACGGAGTGCGGTTGCTTTGCTCCAATCGACACCGGCATAGCCGTTCCAGTAGAGTTCGAGGGTTTTCCATTCGTCCGCCCAGAAGAAACCGGTCCAAACGGTGTAACCGTCTTTGAGTGTTTTGCCGTCGAGGAGTTCGACTTTGTTGCAAGTAAAGTTTGCGCCAATGATCTCCAGTCCGTACGCCTTGAGGCTATCCACAGCTGCAATAGTCAAGAATTGCTCAAAAGCACCGTCGCCATTGATCCACGCTGCTTCACGCGAGCCTGCCAGATGGTCGAAATTAGCATTCATCACTTTGAACTCGATACCGTCGGAAGCGCCGGTGAAGGTAACGACAATCTTCTGTCCGGGCAGAGCCTCAGCAAAAGCTTCTTTCTGGATCTGAATACCGCCATCACTCCATGATACATGTTTGGACTCGGTCCAGAGGTCCGTTGCATTGATGGTCATTGCTGCGAAAAGCGCAGCCAAAAGAGTAATTTTTTTCATAAGTTTTAAAAATTTGTGGATAAGGGGCAGGCACATTCCTGCCCCTTATCCGGTTAATAATTAATATTGTTTGATTTGGATGTCTTGAACCATCATACCTCCTTCGTAGCAGTTGACAGACCAGCAGTTGCGCTGAATGCCGTATATACGCTGGGTATAAGCCACTATATCGTTGATGTACATGACGAGGACGGAGTTATCGGTATAGATATCAATCTTATAGGTATTGTCTGCCGGCGTAGCAAAAGCATAACTGCCGCCGCCTTTGAGTTCCCATACACCCTGCTCTTCCTCGAAGCGGATGAAATGTTTGTCTCCGTCCGGGCAGACCATGATGGAATAGTATTTCTCGTAGGTCTTGTCGCCGTCTTTGCGGTCACCGCGCACGAAAGAGATACCGAAACGGTCCGCTTTGTCATCCGTGGTAACGGTCATGGAGAGGTGGTTGTGGTAACCGAGGGTGCTGAACATAACGGAACTGTATGCTTTCATCGTATAGACACCGTCTGCGATCGTGAGATTTCCTTCCTCTTCGCCCCACTTCTTCACTACTTTGACCTCTTTAGCGGCATTGTATTTCTCGCGCATAGCGGGCACTTCGCCGAGGTAGAGAGTACCGTCCTCGCGTTGCAGCAGTTTATGCACAACGAGGGTACCGCCCCATTTGGGTTCAGCCTCAGCAGAGATGTCGGTATTGTCCTTTCCACGTCGCTCAGGGCACCAACCCCACATATAGCGGTCGGTACCGTCGGAAGCGGTGTTTCCGGCATAGAAAGCGCGGCAATCGAGTGCACCCTCTTTGCTATCAGGCCAAGTAGGATTGGTAGCCGCTTTGAGTTCGTCGATCGTGCGTCCCTTAAGGTAGTGTACGCGGCGCTCAAAAGCAGCCATGTCGCTATAAGTGAGATACCACCAATCGCCCATCTGGAAGACGTTCGGACACTCCATGAAGCGATCCCAGATCATTTTGGAGAATTTGCCTTTATGCTCCCATGTCTTGAGGTCGGACGAAATGAACTCGGCAAAGCAGCCGTCTTTCTCCTCTATACGTGCCCCATCCGGCATCGGTTTGGTAGCCACAATCATGTGCCATCCGTCGTCCATGCGCCAGATATACGGGTCGCGGAAATTGAGGGAACTATAGCCGTATTCAGCTCCGCGGAGACGGAAGAGCGGATCTTTGGTCCAGGTCTTGAAATCCGGGCTGGTAGCACGCATAACGACCTGTCTATCCTCATCGGCAGCAGGTTTATACCGCTCGCCGGTGTAATAGATGTAATAGAGTTTCTCGCTCTCGTCATAGACGATACAACCTGTACCGAGCGCAGCGTCCTGCTCTCCAGCGAGCCCGGTCGGCAGTATTTCACCCATCGGGGTGTAAGTAGCTACATCCGTCGTGTGCAGTCCCCAGAGCGGGTGGAAAGTTTGCTCCATATTTTGCTCGAAATTATGGAGATAGAGGATCTTATAGTCCTTCGCCACCGGGTCGTAGAACGGCAGGGGGTCTCCCACCGAACCGATGGAGGGTTTGTAATACGTCGTCGTCACTGTCTCATCCGAGGCATTGAAATAGGCGGTTGTGTTCTCCCAGTCCTTCTGCTCCTGCGGAATGTTCTGCTGGCAGGCTGTCAGCGTGAGAGCTGACAGCGCCATGATCATTACGATATTGTTTGTCTTCATAAGGCGTTATTGTTTCAGATAATTGAACGCATTTTCGGTTATCTTCGCCACATTGTGGTGGTAGTAGTCTTTACCTTCGTCCGAGGTGGTGTACCAGTCGTAGCATCCGGAGCCGATGCAGACGATTGCACCGTGGTCAGCCGTGCGCTTGAACTCCCAAGCCACTACGGCGTCGTTACCTCCGGCGATGTCGTACGCACCGGTCTTCTGGTGGAATACCTCGCGGTCGTCGTAGCCACCCCAATCGGTACCGATATGGTACTGTGCGGTGGAGTTGGTGATCTTGTATCCCTCGTCGCAGGTATAGACGTGGTCGAGAGCCGATGGGTTCATCGTCAGATTCTGCCAGAGGGCATGGTCGGTATGTCCGGTGATAGCGAACTCCCACGGACTGCCTACGCGCTCTGCCTCTGCCTCTTTGCCGCCCCAAGCGTTATTCGGGAAACACTCTGCTTCGCCTAAGAAGAACGGCAGGTTAACGGCATAGCGGGTGAGAAGGAACGAACCGCCTGCTTGGTAGTACGATTTCAGCTTATCCAGCGCCAGCGGATCCATCACTTCGGGAGTAGCCTGAACGAAACGCTCTTTGCCCTCCAGACCACCGTCCACATGGAAATGCCACCAGATGACTTTGCAGTCGGTCAGTACGACTCTATTGGCTGCCAGATCGGTGAACGAAGCATAGTCGGAGTTCTCCACATTAGCCAGCATCCAGTTGACTGCCTCCTGCTCCTCGGGATTGAGTTGCGCTACCGTCTCTGCCAGTCCGAGATAGAGAACAACCGGGTTACCTTTCTCTTTCACCGTAACGGTATAGGTCGTTGAAGCGGTGTTATAGGTAACGGTGAACTCAACGGGGTTGGTAAAGTCGCATGGTACGCCGCTCCGCGGAGTGAGGGTCGCTCCCTCGGTGGTCTTAACCGTCGGAACGAGGTTCTTGATGTCCGTACCGATCGGAACGGAGACACTGATGGTCTTCGCCACTTGGTCAATGATGCCGACGTAGATATCATTCAGCGCGAAAGAGAGGATGCGCGCCTCATCATGCTTGACCGACACTTTGTAGTCCTGGAACACATTGCCGTTCTCCACACGGACTGCAATCGGGGTGGTCATATTGACCTGATCGCCCACTTTGTGGTTCGCCGTAGCTCCGGCGGAGAGCTCCAGCTGCGTGATAGTCATCAGCTGGTCATCGTGGTTCTCGGGCACTCCTACCACCACGGTGCGTGCAGCATGATCCACTACACCCGTGTAGGTATCCAACATCAGGCTCTCTATCTTGCAATCGCCGTTGACTGCAAACGAGTTATCCCATTTGTTACAACCGACCATAGCCAGCAGCATGAGACAAAGGGTTTCTATTTTATATATTGTCTTCTTAGCCACAAGGGCACGATTAACTTCGTTTTTCATAATAATTCCAATCTAAATGATTAAATGGTAAATGAACAAATTGTAAATGTTTTTACCATCCTCCTATGTTTTGTTTATAATGTCCGTTGGAAGCAGCTACCTGCTCATGCGGGATCGGCAGATACTCGTTCTTGTTGGCGGTGAACTTAGCCGTGGTATAGATACGGCAGTCGTTTGCCTCCTCGAGGTAATACCGGTTGATGACCTGTTCTGCTTCGCCCCAGCGCACGAGGTCGAAGAACCGCTCGGACTCCATAGCGAGTTCCAGACGACGCTCCATCTTGACTTTTGCGAGTGCATTGGAAGCGTCGGTGTACGGTTTGACGAAGATACGTGCACCGTAGTTGGTGTCATAACCGGCGAGCATAGCGGTGCTGCGTGCAGCGCGGTTACGGAGTTGGTTAATAAGCGCGATCGCTTCATCGGGGCGGTTCAGTTGAGCCAGCGCCTCAGCGCGCATCAGGAGCACGTCGGCATAGCGTACCACAATGCGGTTCATCGGGCTTCCGAACCACAGGGCGGAACGGATCAGATAGCCGCCATCGGGATCTACATTATGCTTGAGCGTCACGTAATAGCCGTATAGTCCGTTGGAGCGGCTCCAGTTCTGGGTGCGCTTCATCATATAATTCGGATTGAACTCGTACGGGAACTCCGGAATACCAACCGTCAGCCACAGACGCGGATCGGCGGTCTCGGTCTTGGCGTCGAAATCCTGCTGGTTGAAGGTCTCGATATACGGCAGACCGTTGTTGTCCGTACGGAAGGCATTGACGAGGTTCTGGCTCGGCTTATAGAAATCGCAACCGCCCTCGATGCGGGAAGGAACCATCAGACCGTACGACCAGTTGCAGTTACCGAGATTGGTACCGTCGTTGGTCGAATACTGCATTGCCCAGAGGCTCTCTTTGCCGTTCTCGTATTGCGGCTCGGGACGGAAGTTATTATGGAAATCGTCCTCCAGTCCGTAGCCCGCAGAAGTATAGATATTCTCCTCGGTATAGGTGAGCACTTTCTCCAGATCCGCCTGGTTGATCTCGGTCACCGCGTGTGTGTTTGGATCGTCCTGGCGATAAGCCTTATAGAGATATACTTTAGCCAGCATTCCTGCCGCCGAAGCCTGGGTCGGACGACCTTTGTCGGCTTGGGTCTGAGGCAGCACCGAATATGCGTACTCCAGATCGTCTGCGATGAGTTGCCATCCCTCGTCGTTGGTGTACTTGGTATTGCTCAATTCGTTATAGTCTGCTTGCTTCATATTCGGATCTACGACGAACGGGATGTTCTTGTAGAGGCGCTTGAGCAGGAAATGGCCGTAGGCGCGCAGGAATTTCATCTCGCCCAGACGCTGCGCCTTGAGTTCGTACGTGTCCGGCATGGCGTTGAGCGCATCGATTGCTGCGTTCACACGGCTCAGACAGTTATACAGACGCACCCACATATCGTTGATATTCCAGTTGGTGGTCATGATTCCTTGGCTGATCTCCAGTTGGTGGAAGACATCGCCGTCGTTCTCGGTACTTCCGCCCTTGTAAGCGTCGTCCGAACGGACATCGTAGTTCCACATACTGAAGGAGGAGTTGACATCCTCGGCGGAGATGAACACCGCATAAGCGGAGATCACCACATTATCGATATACTGCGGGTCGTTCACTTGCTCCTCGCTCAGGATACCTTGCGGAACATCTTGATTGAGGAAGTTATCGCAGGAAGTACAAAGGAGCAATGCACCGAGTATAAAGGGTATTATCTTATTTGCTTTCATAATATTTTTCCTTTCATCTTTCATTTTTCACCTTTCAACTTAGAATGTCACTTTCGTTCCTAATGTTACGGTCAGCGGTATAGGATAACCGAAGGTCGGGTTCTCGGGATCTACACCGGTGAACTTAGCCGAATGGATGGTGAATACATTCTGAGCGGAAACGAACCAACGCCAGTTTTGCATCAGCATCTTGTCGCACGCTTTCTTAGGCAGGTTGTAACCCAGCTGGATATTACGCAGTTTGAGGAACGAGCCGTCCTCTACGAAATAGGTGCTGACGCGGGTCTCGTTGTTGTTATTATTGGTCGAGAGCGCGGGTATGTCGCTGTTGGGGTTGGAGAGCGACCAAGCGTCCAACACGCGCGTACCTTTATTTAAATTAGGCACATTGATACCTGCCCAGAGGTCGGTCTGCTCCTTGTAATCCTTGGTGATCACTTGCACACCTCCTACGCCTTGGAAGAAGAGGGTGAGGTCGAAACCTTTGTACTCGAAATAGAAGTTCGCGCCGAAGGAGATAGCCGGTACCGGCGAATAGATCCATGTCTGGTCTTTCTCCGTGATCACACCGTCTCCGTCGAGGTCGCGGTAACGGATACGTCCGAGCCCTGCGCCTTCTTGAATAGCGTGGTTGTCTATATCGTCCTGGCTCTTGAAGATACCATCGGCGATGTAACCCACCTGCGATCCCATCGCGTGGCCTACTACGGACTGAACGCCGTTACCGCCGAACCGACCGCTGGCAGCTACCGTCTCCGGCAGTTTGACCACTTTGTTGTCGTAGTGCGAGAGGTTCGCCGTGATGTCGTATTTGAAGCCGGACTTGGTCTGGTTGCGGTAACCCAGCGCGAGCTCCACACCCATGTTATCCATCGCGCCGGCGTTCACCCATTGGGTACCACCCTCGCCCATCGCACCGATTCCGGTCATCTCGACGAGAATGTCCTTGGTCTGCTTGTAGAACCAGTCGAACGAACCGTAGAAGGTCTGCTGGAAGAACGAGAAATCGAGACCGACGTTGGTCTGGGTGGTCGTCTCCCATTTGATATCGTCGTTGCCGACTTGGATACGACGGAAACCGGACGGCAGGATCTGTCCGCCGTTTGTGCCGGCGATGTCGTACGAAGTACCATAACTCTGTCCGCCGTTCTCGGTCACGCCATAGTTGGACTCATAGATCGTATAGCGGGCGGTGGAAGAGATATCTTGGTTACCGGTCTGACCCCACGAAGCACGAAGCTTGAGGTCATTGAGCCAACCGTAAGCGCCGCGCATGAATTTCTCCTCGCTGATACGCCATCCTGCGGATACGGAGGGGAAGGTAGCAAAACGATTGTGCTTACCAAAACGACTTGATCCGTCGTGACGGAGCGTGAAGGAAATGAGGTAACGGTTGTCGTAGCTATAGTTCGCTTTTCCGAAGAACGAAATCAGCGAGTAACTGCCTGCACCGCCGTAAGACTGCGCCTTGCCTGTTCCGGCAGACGGCCACATATAGGTCGGGCTGAGGACGATGAAATCCTCCTTGTAAGCAGAACTCCAGTCATTGATCTCGCGGTTCAACTCGGTACCGAGCATGAAGTCTGCGCGGTGTTTGTTGATGTCGAGGTTATAAGTGATGATGGCGTTCCACATCCATTTGAGCCAGTGCTCCTGCTTGGACTCCACCGCGTTCTTGTCGTTCGCTACCACGCCTTCCGCAATGGGGTATGTGAAGAAACGCTGTTTCTTCTGGGCATAATCGATACCGGCGGTCGTGCGGATATTCAGTCCCTTGACGGGGTTGATGTTGATGAACACGTTTCCGAACACACGCCAATACGTATAGCGGTTGTCCTTGTTGCGCTCCAGGATCGACATCGGGTTCTCGCGTTGCGGGAAACCGCTGGAGGACGGAGCCTGCGCCAAGGTTTCGCCGTCGGACTTATAGACCGGCAGCAAGGGGTTGTATTGCAGCACGCTGTTGATGAATCCGCCCGGGGCACTCACCTCGGAGGTGCGGTTCAAAGTGAAGTTCTCGCCGATCGTCACGTAGTCTTTCAGAATCTTGTAATCGGTGTTGATACGCGCCGAGAAACGGTCGAAGTCCGAGTTCTTGATCACACCCTCGTTCCGGTAGTAACCCAGCGAGAAGAACGAACTACCCTTCTGGCTGCCGTTGGAGACGGATATATTATAATTTTGTATCACGCCCGGACGCGTAGTCTCGCTAAACCAGTCGGTGTTGCTCACCGGCACCGTACCCGCGTCGTCCATGTATTTATTGAGCATGATATTATTGAGGACGGGCTGTCCCTGGGCATTGTAGCCCCAGTCGTAGCGATAACCCAATACGTTGGTGTTCGGATCCGCCACGCCGTCGTTGATGTACGCTTGCCAAAGAGCGCGACCGTACTGCTCGGAGTTGAGCACGTGCATTCGGTTCACATAGGACTGAACGGCTACCGAAGCGTCCAGATCGACGCGGATCTTACCCTCTGCACCTTTCTTGGTCGTGATAATAATGACACCGTTGGCAGCACGGCTACCATAGATAGAAGCGGAAGCGGCATCCTTGAGGACTTGGATCGACTCGATGTCATTGGGGTTCAACTCGTGCATGCCGGATTTGGTAGGCACACCGTCGATGATGTACAGCGGGTCATTGTCATTGAGCGTACCGATACCACGGATACGAACCGTTGCTGCACCGGAAGGGTTACCGTCCGCGGTAATGTTCATTCCCGGGATCTTTCCCTGCAGCGCTTTCATCGGGTTGTTCTCCTGCTGTTTCTCCAGATCCTTGGCGCTCACAGCACTTACCGCACCGGTCAGATCCGCCTTACGCTGGGTCGTATAACCGGTTACTACCACTTCGTCCAACACCTCGCTGTCTTCCGCCAGCTTGATTTGCAGATTGGCGGCAGCAGCCACGTTTTGAGATTTGTAGCCGACATAGGAGATCACCAGTTTCGCTCCCGAAGCCACAGTCAGTTGGAAATTACCATCGAAATCCGTGATGGTACCATTCGTCGTTCCTTCCTCCAGCACAGACGCGCCGATCACGGGTTCACCCGTTGCTTCATCCACAATCACACCCGTCGCAGTAACCTGCGCGTGAGCGAAAGCAATAGACAGCAACACCACGAAGAAGGATGTCAATAGAAGTCTTTTGTTTTTCATGAGATTTATGAATTAAACAATGCAACAGAACTTGGATTTTCCAAATTCCGCTGCAAAAGTACGCGCTTTTTAGCACATGCGCAAATAATTATGTTGCAAAAGATAACACGGATGTTTCGTTGCAACAAATAGCACACATTTTGCAACATATGTGCTATCACATGGATGTTGCATCTTATCGATCAGAAGGTAAATGTCCGAAATATTCCTTATAGCATTTAGTGAAATATCCGGCGGAGGAGAAGCATAGTTCGAGCGCGACTTGCTGGATGGTCATGTCGGTTGTATGGAGGAGTTGGTCGGCGCGGATGAGACGTTGCTCACGGATATAGTCGAGCGGTCCTTTGCCGTAAACGGTCTTGACGCGTCGGAAGAGCTGTGTACGGCTCAGTTGCAGTTTTCCGCCGAGGAACTCCACATTCAGATTCGGGTCCGTCAGATAATCGTCCACAATCTGACGCAGCCGCTCGGCAAAGGCCTCGTCCTTTTTACTGAGCTGGATAGCCTCCTGCATGTCCTCCAGTTGGGGGATAATATCATGCTTGATCTCCGTCTGGATCTTACGCTGCTTGATGAAGACATAGGCTAAGGTGATGACGAACAGGATAAAGAAAAACAGCACAAAGAGGATCAGTACCAATCGCTCGAAGCGTAACTGTCTCCATTTGCTTTCCGTCTGCATCTGCACGATATGCAGGGTCTCCAGATCGCGTGTGATAGCCTCGTCCTGCTTGAGCATAGGGTACGCGGCGGTGATATCCACAAGCGTCGTCTCCAACACCGTGTCCCGCACAAAAGGCTCACCGTGCAGGATCTGCGCTGCCGTTGCAATCACCATGTCACCGCGGGAGGAATAGGTAGCCGAACAGGTGATCTTGCCCTCTACTATGGCCCTCAGGCCGAGTTGGATACCGTCCACGCCCATGATAGGCGGTAAGTTTCCTTTCGTAGGATGAGCACTGAGCGCCTCAGCGGCACCGATCGCCATAAGGTCGTTATGCGCTACGATAACATCCGGCATAGGATGACTGTCCAGATAAGCGGAGACTGCCTCATAAGCGTTCTCTTTATACCAACGCCCCATCACGCTATGCACCTCCACCTTGACCTTTAATCCTTCGCCCTTCGCCTCGTCAATACCTTCCATCATACCCTTATGGCGCAGCGTAGCTGGGGTGGATCCCGGCAGACCGGTCACCTCCAGCACTCGGAACGGTTCGCCTTTCCCTTTTACTCCTTGGGCTGTCGCCTTCCCCGTCACCCATTGCGCCATGAGTCGGCCTACCTTGTAGTTGTCGCCTCCGATGAAGGCGGTCCATTCGTCACCAGTGACACGTCGGTCCGCTACGATCACCGGAATACCGGCGCGGAACGCCCTCGTTACGGCAGGCTTGACCTGCTCCGCCTCGTTAGGACTGACAATGAGCAGATCCACGCGCTCGCGGATGAAACTGTCAATCTGGGCGCACTGCAACTCATTGCTGCCATAGGCGATATGGCGGCTGAGCGTCATATCCGGATGGAGCAGAAGCTCGCGCTCCATCTCGTAGTTCATCTTCTGCCGCCAGGCATCGTCGAGGCATTGACTGACACCGATGCGGTACTGCGGTTCATGCGAAGTACAAGCCGCTACGAGCAGGCACAAAGCCACTATACTAACAATGATGTTTCTCATAATGCAACATTTTTCTGCGTGCAAAGGTACAACAAAAAAATGACACTTACAAATAAAAGTGCCATTTTAACGATTTTTTGGATTTTTATTTCTTTTTCTTTTACTAATGCTTACGCATTCCGGTAGGCTTTCGGGGTGACGCCGACGCGGGATTTGAAGAAGCGGTTGAAGAAAGCCACATTGTCAAAGCCGAGACTGAGGGCGATCTCTTTCACCTGCAGGTTCGTGATCTTGAGCTGCGACTTAGCGTCCGTGATAATAGCCTCGATGATAATATCCCCGGCGGTCCTGTCACCTACCGATTTGATAGTGGAGCAGAGGTGCGGCAGGGTGATGCGCATAGCCTCGGCATACTGGCTGACATGATGCCATTCCTGATAGTGCTTCAGCACCAACTGGCAGTAATCCTGATAGATCTCCGTCTTACGGTCCATCGGCTTCACCAGATACTCCTCCTGCTCATGCGCATATTTGGCATAGCTGGTACGGAGCAGATTGAAGACGTGCACCATCTTCTCGGTGTCCAGCATGGACGGCTCCGCATTGAGCGCAGCGATAATAGTGTCGTACATCGAGCATAACACTTTCGCGTGGTTCTCACTCACGTTCAGCTTTGGAGAGTGCAACTGCAAGGCGGAAAGCGACATCTTATTGTTCACGGTATATTTCTCCAGGAACGAACTGCCGAATACAATCCAATACACCAGCGCATCATCCGAGAACTCGCGTATCAGCAGAAAACTGCCGGGTTCGAGCAATAACACATCGTTCGCCTTGAAATCATATTCGGTCACATTGATCGTAGCATGAGCCGTCCCTCGTACCAAAAGAGCATACACACCGCATTTGATCTTACACGGATACCGTCCGTACTCATTCATCAGTTTACCACTCGCGTCTCCGATCATATAGTCCCCGTAAGGACAGTCAACAATAGGGATATTATTCTCTTTCATCTTAATAAAAGTATTAAAATTCGGTGCAAAGGTACTACTTTTTTTTGAAACACACAAATATTCGTGCATTTTTATAGGACAAAAAAAAGAAGAACCACTGTCGTGATTCTTCCATTGACCTGTTTGCGTTTCCTGAATTACGCCATTTTGTTTACAAAGCGAGCCAATTTGGATTTGAGATTAGCGGCTTTGTTTACATGGATAATGTGGCGCTTAGCCAGTTTATCGAGCATCGAGCTAACCTTAGGCAGAGCAGCAGCTGCAGCAGCTTTGTCGGTAGTCTTGCGCAAGTCACGCACAGCATTACGTGCGGTTTTTGCATAATAATGATTGTGTGCCTTGCGTGCTGCCGTTTGGCGGATACGCTTCAAAGAGCTTTTATGATTTGCCATCTTTGTTGTTTGTTTTTGCCTTCAGCTTCCGGCTATCAGCCTTCAGCCCCGGCGGTTTAGTAATATCCCTTGGCGATGAGAGGAAAAGCCTCGGGACGTGACTTTAGGGAAGGTCTTGTAGTGCCAAGGGGAATCGAACCCCTATTGCAAGAATGAAAATCTTGAGTACTAACCGTTATACGATGGCACCTCGCTATCCCTTACAGGGAAAAAGCGTGCAAAAGTACTGCTTTTTTTTGGAATACGCAAATATTTTTGCATTTTTTTACAAAAAAGCGTTATTTTGTTTAATCCAAGTGGCTAAATACTCTTGTTCCGGCTGTCCGGGAGTAGGAATAAACTCAATGGAAGCCCCACCCGACCTCCCCATAGAGGGGAGGAGAGAGAGTGCCTCCAGATCCATGATGGTGGAATAACCGGAACGGACGATGATATGTTTGGCACCTTTCAGCGCGGCAGCCAATTCGGCATCACTCAGATACGGGACGAGGGTGATTGTACCGCGTTTGATACGGGTATTGGGACGATTCAACAATCCCTGGACGATCAGCACATTCTCTTCCGCATCAGCGTATCGCCGTACCAACTCCCGTTCCAACATCGTCCGCTGCGGCTCCAGCCCGCTGAGGACGGCAACGGTGGCATAAGACCGCTGCGCTGTAGGATCGTTGCGCTGTAAGATCGTTTCACTGTTAGACCGCTGCGCTGTAAGACTAAAGCGGCTCAGGGGACCGATATAAGACAAGGTACAAAGGGACGATGTACGATGTACGAAGGATTTTTGAGGATGCCCCAATTCGCCGCTCAGGCTCTTTTCCGGTTCCTCATAGTCCGGCACCCACACCTTATTATACCGCGTGTATATACGTGCGTGCATGCGTGCGGCGAGCGGTTCCAGCCACCGCCAGCCTTTCGGCAGCATGATATGCAACTGATGGGTGATATAGATGGTGAGGGGAAAGCCCCCCTCAGTCCCCCCATGAAGGGAGGAAGATGTATAGAGCCCGAATCTGTTATCGGAGACGACCATGTCGATCTTTTCTTCGCGCAAGAGAGATTGCAGCATCACATGGTCCTTGTATGCCCATAGAGCGATCTTCGGCAACGCCTTTACCATCGCCCACACCTGACTCCCGCCTTTGCCGTACCGCAGATTCAGGGACGCCAGACAGACGTACCGCTGCTTCGGGAAATGCCGCCGCAGCAGGGTCAGACTCTCGCCGTCACCGCCCAGAATCACTTCGTGCCCCTCGTCCAAAAAGCGCTGGACAAGCGGCACACAACGGCTGGCATGACCCAGTCCCCAATTCAATGGCGCTACGAGAATCTTCATCAGTGAAAAATGAATAATGACTGTTTTTTACGCGCTGATGATAACATCATATCCTTTATTTATCAGCGGCATAGCGATACGCTCCATCTCCTCGCGGGAGATTTTCTCCAGATGCTCCTCCGGCGTCTTGCGGTCGATGACATAGATCATGACCTGTTTCGGCCGCAGTTGCGCAACGGCGCGATACCATGCCTCCAGCTCCTCCGGCGTGGTGTTATCTATGACCTCTCCGTCATGAGAGCCGCGGAGGAAACAGGTCTGCAGCGTAAAATCACCGTTGAACACCGACAGCCATTCTATGATCTTCTCCACCGTCAGTCCGCTGTTGACCGGCCGGTCGATACGCCGCATCATCTCGTCCGTACCGGCATCCAGTTTGAGAATCCTGTTGTCGCACAGCCGCAGGGCCTGCACCACATCCTGTCTGCCCAGTTGGGTGGAATTGGACAGCACACTCACTTTGGCGGACGGACAATAGCGGTCCCGCAAAGCGCAGGTATCCTGGATGATACCCAAGAAATCCGGATGGAGCGTCGGTTCCCCGTTGCCGGAGAAAGTGATGACGTCAAGACCGGTACCATTCGGACAAGTACCGTTTACTATTTGGTTCAATTTCGTCTCCAGCGCCTGGCGCACTTCTTCACGTGCCGGCAGGAGAGGATGGTCCACTCTTTCGTTCCATCCGCACTCGCAATAGACGCAATCGAACGTACATAACTTATGCTCCAGCGGCATGATCTCCATGCCCAGGCTCGTACCTAAACGGCGGCTGTGGATAGGCCCGTATGCAATCTCACCGAATAACATCCCTCTAACCTCTAAACACTAAACACTAATCACCCTGTTCCCCAGAATCTTGCAGATCTCGTTCCGCGCTTTGATAAGCTCCGGCTGATGCGCCAGAATCTGCATCTGACGGTCTATATCATTATTCGCCTGCGCATCCTTCAGCCCCTCCTCCAACTCGGCTATCTGGATATTGATCACCGTCAGCTTGATCTCGTATAACAATTGCGTCACCAGTTCGCCGAGGCGGTCCTCAAAATCCGCTGACGCAAACTGATATTTCTCGGCTATCATATCTATGGCAATAGCGCTTATCAGCGGATCGGGGTGGAACTTGAAGAACTGCTCCGCCTTGAATCCTTCGTCCTTGCAATGCCGTTTGAACTCGTCCATTATCTGCTGGAACACTTCATACGGCGGCTTGATCTCGTCTTGTTCGAGCGTGTAGATAATCACTTCGCCGATACTGTACACCCCCCCTTCTACCTCTATGGGACGCTCGCCATAACGCACCAATAATTGCAGCAGGTTATAATAGTTTTTCTCCAGTTGGCTCTTTGGCGTTATCTGCGGACGCTGCGGATGGACCGGTTTGACCGCCACCTCTGCTACCGGTTCCGGACTTGTGCTCTCCGGTTCCCGGGTCTCCGCCTCTGCCGCCTGCTCTTCCTGCTTACGGTGTTCCTCCATCCGTTTGCGGCGCAGTTTGATCACTTCATTGGTCAGTATCTGTTCTCCTATATGCAGCCTCTCCGCACAATCTTTGATATAGACCTGGCGCGTGATCATATCCGGGATGATAGCAATGGAAGCCGTGATATCCTTTATCAGCGCAGCGCGTTTCTGCGGGTTGTCACCGGCATCCTTGCTGAGCAAGGCGGATTTGAAGCGGATGAAATCAGTCTTGTTCGCCTCTATATATCGGATAAACTCCGTAGAGTCGTGGTTCTGCGCGTAACTGTCCGGGTCTTCTCCGTCCGGCAGCAGCACCACATTGACGTTGAACCCTTCCTCCAGGAACATGTCTATTCCTCGCAGGGCAGCATGAATACCTGCCGCATCGCCGTCATAGAGCACCGTGATATTGGAGGTGAACCGCTGAATGAGGCGTATCTGCGGCTTCGTCAGCGCCGTTCCGCCGCTCGCCACCACATTCTCTATCCCGCTTTGATGCATCGAGATCACGTCCATCTGGCCTTCTACCAGATAGCACATGTCCGCACGGGAGATAGCCTGCTTGGCCTGGAAGAGACCGTACAACTCATTGGTCTTGGAATAGATGATGGAGTCCGGCGAGTTGACGTATTTGCCTACGTTCTCTTTCTTCTTCAAAATACGTCCGGCGAAAGCAACGGGTTTGCCGCTGACGGTGAAGATAGGGAACATCACGCGGTCGCGGAAACGGTCGTACAGACGTCCGTCTTCGCTCTTGCCTACCACTCCTACGCCGATCTTGGTATCTACATCATTGACGATAAACTCCTCCTTGAATCCTTTCTCCTTCAGCGCTTTCGCCAGCGGGTTGCCTTTCTCCGGCGAATAGCCGAGCTGGAACTTGCGGATGATATCGTCCCGCAGACCGCGTTCGCGGAAATAGCCCAGACCGATAGCCTGTCCCTCCGGCGTGTCCCATAACTGGGACTGAAACCATTTGTTGGCGAAATCATTGACTACGAACATGGACTCGCGGTTATCCTGCCGCTGCTGTTCCTCCGCCGTCATCTCGCGTTCCTCCACCTCGATATGATATTTCTTGCCCAGCTGTTTCACCGCCTCGACGAACGTACACTGCTCTATCTCCATGATGAACTTGAGTGCATGTCCGCTGGCTCCGCAGCCGAAACATTTGTATATACCCTTGGAGGGACTGACAGTAAAAGACCCTGTCTTTTCCGTATGGAAAGGACAGAGCCCGATAAGGTTCGCCCCGCGTTTGCGGAGTGTTACATAGTCGCTGACAACCTCTTCTATCTTGGCTGCAGCAAAAATCCTATCTATTGTTTCTCTCGGAATCATTCTGCATACCGGGAGCGTCTTCCCGCTAATCGGGAAGAGCGGCCTCCGCCTAGTAGGGTTATTATTAATTTTGGTACCATAAATAAACACCGACCTTGATATTCCATTGATCCAGCCGGCCGCGGGTATGGTTCCCGTTCTCGAAATCGCGGTTCTTATACGGGTTGAGCAGACCGAAATCATATCCTCCGCGCAGGAAATAACGCTTGTATTGGAATCCGGCACCCACGCCCCATGTCACATTCAGACGGCGCAGGTTCTCGTCGTTGACAGTTGTTTTATAGGCGCTGTTTCGGACACCATAGGTAGTGGTGATATCGCCCGTATAGAGATCCTCTTCCCGCCTGTCCTGACGCATATCGAAAGTCAGACCGCACTGGAGGGTAGGACCGGTATAGAGCATCAGATAGGTCTCTTTGGCTATCTCGAACTTATACTGCCAGTCCACAAACAGTTCCAGCTCCTGATACGTGATCAGCTGGCGTCCCTGCGGGTATTTGCCGTAAGAGGCATTGATTGATTTCCACCCTCCGTTGGAGACGCCGAACGTATAGTTCAAGCCGATAGAGGTTCCGAAACCGGCAATGATACTGCCGTCATAGACCACACCTACCTTGAAACCGTTCATCTTCACCACATGGCTCAGCGAGTCTTTCGCATACGAAGGATTATCCGGGCTGTTGAGACGCAATATCGGCTGCGCCCATCCTATCTGCAGACCGAATCCCTGTTTGGGCAGATCAACGGCGAACACCCCTGCTGCCACACAGGCCAAAATCACTGTTAAAAAAACTTTCTTCATATATCTTTTTCCTTTCATTTTTCTTATTTCGCTCTGCTCGAACGATTATTGCTACGCAATTTTCACCTTTCATTTTTCACCTTCCGGAACACATCCTGCGCATCCGTGGGTCTCACCTCTGCCGCCCAGAAGAAAAGCGCCAGACGGTCGCCTCCGCTCGGGATCTGGTCCATCGGATAGAGCACTCCCGTCGTCTCTTTCGTAAAACGCATATGGTGCATCTGCCGGTCTTCTATATACATCCGGATGAAACTGCTCTCCGTCGTATTCAGCCCCACATAGTCGCCGCCGTCCTCTTTGGCGTAGTAGATGGTCAGCGCATTGCCGCTCATGTCGATGATATCCAGCTCTCCGTCTTTGATATAGGCTGTCACTTCTTTTCCGCTCATCTGGTTGTAATAATCGATCGAGTCCTCCATCACGCATAGTGCCTTCCCCACTCCGTACAGGTGCTCCACTGCGCCGTTGACGATATAGATCGTCATGCTGTCCGCCGATATCTGCTGGTTCTCGTTCCAGCAGATAGGATGGATATACAGATGCATCGTGGAGTCGGATCCCAGATATACCATCGAGTCGCACACCATCTGTGCGTCGTTCCGGTACACCCGTACGCCGTAATGTCCGCGTACGCGGCGGTAGGTGCTGTCCTGCAAGGCGGAATCGGTATAATGCAACTCCTCCGTAAACAGCGTGTCCGCGTGGATATACGTGATATGCGCGGTGTCCGACCAGTCCACCATCAGCGCGCTGTCGGTGGCGTAACCGCGGCTGTTCTCCTCCCACATCTGCCCGTACTCGCCGTAGAGGGTCGCTTCGTGGGTAGAGTCGCGCATCTCCATTCTGCCCAGTATCTCTCCGAAACCGATTCGCTTGTCGTAGTAGATCGTATCGCCGGTCATGAACCTGCCGTCGGAATGGTGTACGACAGACCGGTCAAGCAGCATGGATTGTTCGTTATCGGTGTTGTACCATCCGCGGGAGGAATGGATATCCGTCTCTTCCTCGTAGATGATTTCTGTCGGGCTGATGATATCCGCAATCTTGGTGTCGGTGTTGTAAAGCATCGTGTCGCTCGTCAGCACGAACTTCGGGTTGACCAACTTCACCCCGTCGCTGAACACGGCTTGCTTGGTGTTCGGACGGTAGTTGCCGCGAAGGGATGTCAGGGTGTTGAGCGAGTCCTGCACTTCGCCGCCGGTCCAGTAATACGCAATACCCGCCGCGCGGTCGTAATTCATACTGTCCGTCGTCAGGATCGTTGGATTGCCGTCTTTGCGGCCGTGGATCAGCTTCACACGACGGCGTAATCGCGCAAGTTTGGTGTTCCCGTCGTAAAACAGCTTGTCGCCGAAACCCTCCAGCGTATCGCCTTGCACAAAACGCACATGACCGAAAGCATCCAGCGAATTTGTCTTCTCGTAGAAATAGGCGCTGTCGCAATACATCAGCATCTCGTCATGGCGGAAGAGGACATTGCCCTTCAGAATCTGCGCATCCGATAGCCTCTCTTGGTCAAACTGCAGGTTGTTCGCCCGCTCCAGATACACCATCGTCTGGGAAATTGAAAATTGAAAATTGAAAATTGAAAGGACTACAAGCCCTAACAACATAACACTATGTCTCCTTTCACTTTTCACCTTTCACCTTTCACCTTTCACTTTTCACCTTAGTGTATCCATCCCGGGTATTCGAAATCGCACCCTTGCCATTCCGGGCTGATCTGTACGTACGTCGTCTTCTGTTTCTTCAGAATCCAGTTATGGATAAATTCGCCGCTCAGTTTCTGCTCCAGCATCGATTTGATTGTCTGGAAATCATCCGTCAGGTTGGCGCGGTGGACGTCTGTCTTTTTCTTCACGCGGACGATAGCGCATACCTCACGGTTCTTCGTCTGGTCCATCATCACGAACGGCTGCGACACCTCGCCTTCGTTCAGGCTGTATATCTGTTTCGCTATCTCCGGAGCCAGATCCTGGTATTCGAACTTGCTGCCGCCGGTATTCGGGTTGATCATCAGACCTGCATTCATCGCCGTGTTCTTGTCTTGGGAATAGCGGATCACCGCCTGCTCGAACTGAATGCTGTCCGATGCTATCAGCTGACGGATGGAATCCAGCCGTTCTATCGCGTTCACCTTGTCCGTCGCGCTGATACGCGGGCGGAGAAGGATATGGCGGCAGTTGATGCGTTCGCCTTTCTTCTCTATCAACTGGATGATATGATATCCGTATTCGGTCTGGACGATACGGCTCACGCGTTTCGGGTCGTTCAGGTTGAACGCTACATCCGCAAACTCGGTCACCAACTGGCCGCGGCCTACAAAACCCAGCTCACCGCCTCGCTTGGCGCTCTCCGTGTCCTCCGAATAGAGACGGGCCAACATCCCGAAATCAGCTGTCCCGTTTTGCACGCGTTCCGTAAACTCGCGCAGACGCTGTTTGATACGCTCCGTCTCTTCTACAGGTACAGGAGGTTCGAAACTGAGAATCTGCACCTCCACTTGTGCCGGCATCATCGGCAGAGAATCCAGCGGCAGGGAGTTATAATACCGGCGGATATCTGCCGGAGTGGGTTTGATATCGGAGGTCAGCTTCTGCTGCATCTGCTGGATGATCATCTGGTTGCGGACGGTCGTCATCATCTCCTCGCGGATCTCCGTGGTCGGTTTGCGGAAATACTCCTCCATCTTCTCTTTCGAACCGATCTGGTTGATGTAATAGTTCAGACGCATGTCCACCTGGTGGCTCACACTCGATTCGTTTGCTTCCACGGAGTCGATAATGGCCTGGTGCAGGAATAATTTCTGTACCGCCAGTTGCTCCGGGATGACGCAATAGGGGTCGCCGGAGATGGTCTGACCCTCGTATTGCGCACGCAGACGCTCTTCCTCCACCTCGCTGCGCAAGATAGCCTCGTCGCCTACGACCCATATCACTTCGTCTATCACGCCCTGCGCTTGCACACCCAAACTCATGGCTAACAATAATGCTGTTACTGTCTTCTTTATCATAATCAGTCTTTCTTCTTTAAGCGGCTTTGCCGCGGTCTTTTGTCTTTTAGCGAAGCGGTCTTTTTATTCAATAAAATTTCACTTTCTGTTTTTGTATTGCTTCGTTATAAAGCCGTTCGCGTTCTTTGTTGAGGAACTCCACCTCGCGCGCATTCAGAATGATCTTCACTATCTCCGGCCGCGCGTAATCCATCGGCATCTTTTCGCCGAGCAGATGTTTCTCCGTCACTTGCAGCAGATAGGTCTTCACGCTGTCACTCACCTCTACCTGGTTCTTGCTCTTCATCGCCGCTTCCAGGTCGCTGCGCGCTATCGGGATCTGGTTCAGCAGCGCCGTTGTCGTCATCCAGCGGTCGGAGAACAACTCATATCCGCTGGCACTCTTGTACGCGTATTTCTCTATCTCGTCCAGCATCCCTTTGTCCATCCATCCGCGCAGTTTGGCTATGTCGTGGGCTTCGTTCGGCACTACCACCAGCATTCCTTTCACGATGCTTTCATCCAGGATGAAACGGTCCGACAACTGCTCATATACCTGTGCTACCACCGAATCCGGCACGCCTTTCGGCATCCTGCGCTCCACCAGATATTCCTCATAACTATGCACATATAACGTGCGCCTGTATTCCTCCACGAGCGCCTCTATCTCCTTTGTCCGTTTGCCTTTCATCTTTATACTTCCCTGCGCCGCCTCATACATCAGCGCATCTTTCGCCCACTGGCCCACGTATTGCTGTACGGTCCTCAAACTATCCTCCGGACTCAACCCTACCGTCAGCGAATCCAGAACCGAACGGTACAGATACATACCGTTCACCTCTACCGCCGCACCGCTCTGAGCCTTCTTCTCATAGGCCGCACAACCGCTCAGTAACACCGATGAAACACCTAACAAAAACCCTGCCAAGGATACCAAAAGAATCTTATTCTTTTTCATAACACAAGCACATTATTCCAATTTCGGGCGCAAAGATACATAAAAAAAATGACATACGCAAGCATGTGACCCCAAAAAAGGCAGTTTTCTACGTGGAAAAATTGACACATTGAGCCAAAAACGTCATTTTGTCCGAAAATGATTACTTTTTTGCAAAAAATGATTACTGATATTTGAAAAAAAAGCAGTATCTTTGCACCCGAAAAAATCGTGCCCCTGGCTAAGAAATTTAATAGTTATGAATATCAAACGACCAATAATCCTGCTTTTGACCCTCTGGTTGTGTTTTGCCTCTTGGGCGCAGGCGGATGTTTCTGCCTCTCTGGAACACTATGCCGCGCGGTACGCGCAGACCGCCAAGGCGAATGATCGCATTCCGCTGGCGAATGATTTCTTTGCTTACCTCCTTCAGATTGACTATATCGACGAACCCGTTGCTTTTCCCGCTTCCGCGCATATCGACTCGGTGGATGTGAACGTCTACTACTACCTCGCGGAGTGGTACTACGGCGAGGGGGCGTACCGGCAATCGGCGGACTACTGCATCCGCGCAGCGGAGAGCTGTACGGACCATGTGGATGAGAACTCCAAGGGCGATGTCTATAGCCTGCTCGGCGCGGCATATTTCCGCATGGGCGAGTTTGACAAAGCGGCGGACGCGCTCCACGTATGCTATGAGATAGACAGCAAGAGCGGCAATTATGACCAACTCAGTTCAACGCTCAATAATATCACGAGTGTGTTTGTAGCGGCAGGCAAGCCGGAGGAGGCGGAGAAATACATCTTGGAGGCTATCGCCGCCAACAGTCTGACGGACAACCTTGCCCGCAGAGCGGTGCTCTTCGGTACGGCTTCGGAGATGTACCGAGCGAAGGGTGATGACGAGCAGTCATTAGCGTATGCTCTGAAAGCGTTAGAGATAGAGCGGCAGCGAGGCGACAGCGCCAAGATAGGTGTGCGTCTCTCGCAGGTGGCCAACGCCCAGTTGGGCATGGGCAGGATCAAGGACGCCAAACAGTCCTTAGAGGAAGCCATGCCGCTTCTGGAGGCTTCGGGCAACAGGCACTCGCTGGGTATCTGCATGAACCAGACGGGCGACATCCTCTCTTCGGAAGGCAAGGACAGCGAAGCGGAGTATTACTACCGCGAGGCGGCGAAGATCTTCTTCGACCAGCGGGACATGTATAACGAGCAGCACGCGCGCGAGGGTTTATATAAGGTGCTCAAATCCACTTCTCCCGATGAGGCGATGCTGCATCTGGAGCGGGCGAAGCTTCTGCACGACTCCGTCTATCAGCAGGAGACCGCCGAAGCCATCAGCCGCTACAACGCCATCTACGGCATCGATAAGCTGCAACAGGAGGCGGACCGTGCCCGGAAGCAGCGGCACACGTTTCTGATGGTAGCCCTTGGGCTGCTGGCGGTAGTGGTGCTTTTTTGTATCGGTGCATGGATAACCTACCGCCGCAACCAGCGTAAGACAGAGGACTACGAGCAGGAACGGCGTTCATTGCAGCACCGGTATGACGAGATCAGCCGCCAGTACCGCAATATCGTCATGGAGAGCCTGCCGGACAGGAACACCCTGACGGACGAAGACCGGTCTTTCCTGGAGGAACTGACCAAGGTCATTGACGAGGAGATGGAGAAGGGCAACGCGGATGTCGAGTCCGTGGCGGAGCGTATGCATGTCACTCCGCGTACGCTCCAGCGGCGCATGAACCAGACGCTCTCCCTCTCGCCGCAGGCGTATCTGACCCGGGTGCGGATGCAGAAAGCGAAGTTCCTGCTCCTCAACTACCGCGACATCACCGTCAACGAGGTGGCGGAGAAATGCGGCTATACGCTGATGACCAATTTCACCCGCGCTTTTGTCCGTTTCTACGGCATCAAACCGAGCGAACTGCGTCTGCAAAAACTGAATTCTGATTTTACCCCCCCCGACTGCGAAGAGCGGCATAACGGGCGAGAATATGCCTTCGCAAACCCCATAGACGGTGTGCATGAATAATGCGCCCCGCCTTTTGGCGTATATATCTACGATCTTTGACATATTGGATTACCGTAAAAAGTGTACTTTTTTGCAGATTTATTTGCACATGTCATAGAAAAGTTGTACCTTTGCAGCGGATTTTGAATAAAAACGGTCGGATTTACGACTAAAGTTATCATACAAGCAGACGTTATGGATATCTTACGGAATGATTACATCAAGCAACTTGAAGCCAAAAGTTGGAACGGGAAAGTGAAGATTATCACCGGTATACGTCGGTGTGGTAAATCATATCTTCTATCTCATTTGTACAAGCAACATTTGCTTCAACAAGGAGTTGAAGAAGATAGTTTTGTGGAGATAGACTTGGAAAAGGACTATAATAAAGCTTATCGCAATCCTATTACCTTGTATGAGTATGTTATGTCGCTGTGCAACGACAAAAAGCGAAGATACTATGTCTTTATAGATGAAATACAACGTTGTTATAAAGTCAAAAATACCGATACGGACGAATCGCTTGTGCCGGAGGAAGATAGAGAATTGCTATATACAACATTCTACGATATTTTAAATAGTTTGCGGGGCGAGGAGTATATAGATGTTTATGTTACCGGTAGTAATTCCAAAATGCTATCTACGGATGTAGTGACTTATTTCCGCGATCGAGGAAGTGAGATTAAGGTTTATCCTCTTTCTTTTGCTGAATACTATGCGTTTGCTGGTCTTGAAAAGGTTGAGGCATTGGATCAATATCTGAATTTTGGAGGAATGCCGCTGGCTGTGCTTGAAGCCGATGAAATAGCAAAGCAAAAATACCTGACCGACTTACATCAGAATGTGTATATAAAGGATATTGTAGAAAGGTATAAATTACATGATGATGTCGTAATAGATGCGTTGACAGACACACTGTATTCAGCGGTTGGCTCTCTTTCTAACCCACATAAGTTGGCTAACGCGGTTAGTACCATGATGGCGCAAAAGACCTATGATCCAACAATAAAAAAGTACCTAAGTTATTTGGAAGATGCCTATCTGTTTTCTGCTGCCCAAAGATATGATGTAAAAGGGAAACGTTACTTCGAGAATATCAAGAAATATTATGCCATGGATCTAGGACTTCGCAATGCACGGCTTAATTTCCGTCAGCAAGAACGTAGCCATCTGATGGAAAACATGATCTACAACGAGTTGATACGAAGAGGTTATCGAGTAGATGTAGGTGTAGTAGAAGTGGAACGTGTGATTGACGGCAAACGTCAACAAGCGCAATACGAAATAGATTTTATTGTCAATACATGGAATGAAAAAATCTATATCCAGTCGGCGCTTCATGTAGATACACCGGAAAAAAAAGCACAAGAAACATTCTCGCTATGTCACGTGCGTGATTCGTTCCGAAAGATAGTCATCTTAGATGGTATTTCACGTTCATGGACAGATGAAAATGGCGTTACTTATATAGGTGTAATACCTTTCTTACTCAATACAGACAAGATGTTGATATAACATATATACTTAAAATACTATTAAAAGCGGTAATCCTATAAAAGCGGACTACCGCTTTTTTATGCTCGGGGGTCCCCGACGAGCGCTAACAGAGTGCACTCGATGGGGAGAGCGGAGGCAATAGTCGTTCTTTCCTTTATTAGGGCTCCCGCAGATTTTAATCTGTGGGAAGAGGAGGAAACACAACCATTACATTTGTTGCAGGGCAACTTAATCATGGATTGTCGTTTCCGACGAAGCGTAAGCGGTCTAGGACGACTAGTAAACCAGTAAACTAGAAAACTAGTAACAACAAACTAACAATACAAACAATCTTTAAAACCGATGGGGGCGATGGGATAAAACCGCCAACAAAGCGTCTATAAAAACTGCGGGCATGACGCACCCGCAACGATCTTTGACATATTGGATTACCGTAATTAAAGCAGCCCGGTCATATAGACAGGGAGATAAATAGTTTCTCCGTCTTTATGGTAATCTTTGGTATATACAAGATACCGTTCGCCGATACGGGATGAAAATTTCTCGCAGAACTTATCAAGCGATTTGTGGGTTTTGTAGCCGGAAGACTTCACCTCAATGGGCAGCAATTTGTTGCCGCGTGAAAGGAGGAAATCTATTTCGTAGTTGTGGTTGTTATCATCCGGGAATGTATGATAAAACAGCTCGTTTCCTGACGTCCGTAACATTTGTGCCACCAGATTTTCGTACACATAGCCAAGGTTGGCGTCTAACTTATCGGAGAGCAGTTTGCTGTATATGATATTTTCCGTGTAATCTTTATCCCAGAAAGCAAGTGTTACAAACAATCCTGTATCAGCAACGAACATTTTATACCGGTAGATATTTCGTGAGAGAGGCATACCTACGTTCGGATCATTGACATGGTACGATAAAGAAACAGTCATGCTGTCTGCCATGTCCGCTACGACAGCAGCCACTCTTTGTGCATCTTGGTTCTCAATGACTCCGGAAACTTGATAGCGTCCGGCGTTACTTGAAAGTTGTGCAGGAATAGCAGCAAATAACAATGAGGCTCTGCCTGTTGGGTCTATCTTATTAAAATCGTCCTTGTATAATTCGATGATTTCTCTTTTCTGTGCATCTACGAATTGCATGTTATTGGTTTTGAGATAGGTATCAACTGCTTGCGGCATACCGCCCACCAACATATACAATCGTAGATCACGCATCAGTTTGCGGTGTGACTCCTCAAGTGGACGTTTCATCTCCCAGAACTTTCGGAGAATAGTAAACGTGGTTTTATTCCCCAATGCCCAGTAAAACTCTTCAAAATCCATGGGATAGAGCGTCACACGTGTTTCTTCTGAAGGGATGACGATGTTTTGTACATTCTTTTTTATAGAGAGCAATGAACCTGTTTCGATGTAATCATATCTACCGTCCTTGACAAGATATTTAATTGCCTGCCGTGCTGCCGGTTTTAATTGAACCTCGTCGAATATAATGACTGATTCGCGTTCATATAAAGTAATACCTGTTTCCACTTGAAGACGCATGAAGAAGAAATCCAAGTCGCTCATATCATCCAACAGATCATTGATTTGCTTGTTTATGTGCGCAAAGTCAATCAGAATATACGTTTTGTATTCGTTCTTTGCAAACTCTTCAGCAAGTGTTGACTTACCTACACGGCGTGCCCCTTTGATAAGGAGAGCGGTCGAACCATTGCGCACATGCTTCCATTGGAGCATCTTTTCGTAAAGCTTTCTTTTGAAAATCATATATCTATATTTAAAATCCGCTGCAAAGATACAACAAAAAAACGGAATCGCAAAATTTATTTCAAGAAAAATGCGTAAAATCGCAAAATTTATTTCACGAGAAATGCGTAAAATCGCAAAATTTGGTAATCCAATGTCAATAATAGCCTATGGGTATAGCAAGGGTATAGTAACCCTATAGGATTAAAAGGAAAAAACAAACAACAACTAACCAACCATATTAACAAACAATCTTTAAAACCGATGGGGCGATGGGATAAAACCGCCAACAAAGCGTCTATAAAAACTGCGGGCGCGACGGCCCGCAACGATCTTTGACATATTCGGACATCTGCCTGATTGCATTGCAATCATTCCCCCGAATGTAGGAGGGAGGTGCTTTGCACATTTTTGCAAGGCTGACGTCTGAATATATACTTTCGCCGAATACTAATTGTATGCAAGCATCCTTTTATTATTCTGCGAAACCATATTGCCGGATAAATCCTCCGGCAAAAATGTGTTCTTTGACTTATTGGATTACCGAAACAGGAGACGCAAGTCCGTTTGCAGGAAATCTGCCAGAGGCATTCCCTCGTTTCCTACGACAAAGGCTTGCAGCGGCTTGTATTTGCTGCTGAAGAGATGCAGTCCGGCGTTGGTGCGGGCGTTGTTGCTTTTCACCTCTATCGCCACCACGGACAGACCGCGCTGGAGGATAAAATCCACCTCGGCGTTATTCTCCCGCCAGTAGTAAACCTGCATGCGGTGTTTCTCCGCCTGGGATAGCAGATAACTGCCTACTGCCGATTCCACTTGCCGTCCCCACAGGGCGGCATCGGTCCGGACGGAACCAAAAGTGGTCTGGTTATAGACATTCATCAGCGCGTTGTCAAACACCTGCAGTTTCGGTGTGCTGCTGTACTTGCGTGCTTTGTCGCGTGCGTATTTCTGCAACCCCGATACCAGATTGGCTTCCGCGAGCAGTTGCAGATAGTTGGCGAGCGTGGTGGCATTGCCTGCTTCCTGCAGGTTGCCTAACATCTTCCTGAATGACAACTCTTCACCGGAGTAGGCGCAGCACATCGTGAACAACTGGCGCAGCAAAGCGGGTTTGTAGATATTGCTGGTTTGCAGAACGTCTTTGTTGATAGAGGCCTCTAGAATGGCATTCTCGACATACGCCCGCCATCGGTCTTCGTCTGCAATCATCTCTGCCGCACCGGGGTAGCCGCCATAATAGATATAGGTGTCGAGATCCCAACCGAACGCCTCGTGCATCTCGGAGTAGGTCCAGTGCGTCATGCGGATGAGTTCAAACCGTCCGGCTAAGGACTCTGTCAGTCCGTTCATGATCATCAGACGGGACGAACCCAGAAGCACCAGTTTGATGGGCATACGGTTGAATGTATCCAGATCCCATTCCTTCTTGACGCGTTCGGACCAGTTGGGGATTTTCTGCACTTCGTCAATGACCAGAATCAGTTGCTCCGGTTGGCGGGATTGTACCATCAACCGCGCAGACTGCCACTTCTCCGCCAGCCATTCGTCAGAGGCGTAGATATTATCCGCCGAAAAGAACAGATGAGGAATGTTCAGCTGCTCCATAGCTTGGGTCACCATCGTTGTTTTGCCTACCTGACGGGGACCAACGATCACTTGAATGAACTTTCTCGGCTCTTTCAACCTTGCTGTAAGTTCCTTAATTTCAGACCTTTGTATCATATTGAATAAAAAATGTTCAAAAGTAAATTAAAAAATGTTCAGTTGTTGCAACATTTTGCATTTCCGGCTGCAAAAGTAGTAAAAATAAATGATATATGCAAATATTTTAATGAAAAATGTTCCCTGAGCGCAAAATTTGGTAATCCAATGTCAATAATAGCCTATGGGTATAGCAAGGGTATAGTAACCCTATAGGATTAAAAGGAAAAAACAAAACAACAACAAACTAACATAACAAACAAACTTTATTAACAATGCTCTTATCCCTCTCCCTTGAGGGGAGAGACGGAGAGGGGTTTAAAAACCGATGGGGCGATGGGATATAACAGCCAAAAATGCTTATGAAAAAATTATTAACATTAGTCGTCTGTAGCCTGTTGGCTATATGGACGGTGAGTGCAAAGGACATTGCGTCCGGAACGTTCTCAAATGGAGGCACATGGAAAATCTCCGACCAAGGAACGCTTACGGTGTATGCTTCCGAAATACCCGGTTATGAATCATATGATTTCGGGCGAGTAAAGTGCACAAGTGCGCCGTGGGGTGCATATAAAAATGCTGTTAGAAAAATAGAGTTGCACGGCGTCGATCGTATAGGTTATAATGCATTTGCTTACTTGATTTGGGTTCAGGAAGTAAAGATTTATGATAAGAGCGATGCAAATATCGTTATTGAGAGAAAAGCCTTTTATGGGTGTTATAACCTCCCCCATTTTGATTTTACATACGTAAAGGAAATCGGGGAGATGGCATTTGCGCAATGTATTCATCTTAAAGATATTGTGCTTCCCAATGTGCAGACAATTCATAGAGAGCCTTTCAGGTATTGCGGTCAACTTTACCGAAAGCGGTTCGACCGCCCGTCTATTTGTATCACCACAACCACGGCACCTGTTATTGAAGAAACGCTTTGTGGCTCATGGGGACCTATATATAATGAATATGGAGATAATATAACTGCATATCCCTATCACGATCAGGCAAAACATGTTCTTATTTATGTTTCTGATCCTACTGTTAGCGCAAATCTGAACGCACAACTCGCAGGTTCATACAATCTTGTTTATAATGGAGGAAATCTTTCAGCATCTTCGGAGAACGATTATTGGTACTTTAGTAATGGGTCATTAACTGTCACTTCGCAACAATTACCGTATAACTCAGCCTCTGATGCTCCATGGTATGCCAAGAGGAATGATGTAACTTATTTGTCTCTAAATGCACGAAATATTCCTGCAAATCTTTTTATGAACTACACAGCTTTACAAACTGTAAATCTGCCGGAAGATGTTATATCTATTGGTGACAATGCCTTCAATGGATGTACGAATCTTACCAAAGTAGTAAATTTGGATAAAGTAAAAAGCATTGGAGCAGTAGCATTTTCCAATACGAAGCTTGGTCCGGTTCTTATCCTTAATTCAGCTGAGACTATCGGAAATAACGCGTTTGACAACGTGACCACAATGAGCCAGTTAATTTTGGGAGAAAATCTAACTTCAATAGGTGCTTACGCGTTCCGTAATACATTGCAGTCGCAAGCGGGTTCTTATTGGATAAAAGTAGCAGGAGAAGCTCCGAATACTGTGTCCAATGCTTTTGATGGTGTACTGACCCGAAATCTTGCTGTTCCGGCAGGCGTATATGCCTCTTATAACGGAAAATCACCATGGACGCAATTTAACATCGAAACGATAGTTGATTTTCCTGTAACAGGTACTAATCCTACTTGGGAACTAACGTGGGATGGTACACTGACTATTCTTGGTAGTGTGCCTAACTATACCAATGAGAGCGACCAGCCTTGGTTCCCATATAAAAATTATATCAAGAAAGTTGTATTTGGTTCTAATGTAACGATAGTAGGTAATAATGCTTTGTCATATACCAATGAGAATGAATCAAAGATTACCAATGTAGAAATCCCCGCTTCCGTGACTGAAATCGGCGAGAATGCGTTTAAGAACAATGACCAGATAGAGGAGGTAAAAGCCGAAGGCGTGCAGACTATCGGCAACCAAGCCTTTGAGAACTGCTCTGCGTTGGAGAAAGTGAACTTCGGTAAGGATCTGAGCAGTATCGGCAACAAGGCCTTCAATTATTGCGGTCTGATGGACGCCATGGCAGTGAAAGCGGCTGTACCGCCTACGGTAACTGCACAGACTTTCGTCGGTCTCGGTCGCGTATCCAACAACGCTCCTGCCAAAGTAAAAGCCAAAGCCGCCCGCAGAGCGACATCTGCCACAGGTCAGAAAGCCGTTAATCTCGACGTGCCGGAAGACTATATCGCCAAATACCTTGCGGCGCAATACTGGAACCTCTTTTCGTTCGAGTATATCGGCGAGCACGGCGGTATCGTCCGCAGCGGTCAGTACTACGACGGCGTCTGGGTGATCTACGAGGACGGCACACTCATTGCCAGCTCGGAGACTTCCACCGGAACCATCGACGGTTTCTATAACCAACCGGGCGTGAAGCGCGTTGAGCTCATGGGCGGTGCTACCGAACTGAACTGGACCGGCTTCGGTCCTGCCGACCTTCCGAATCTCGAAGAGGTGGTACTCTCGCCGGCTATGCACAAACTCGGCGACGAGGTCTTCAAGAACTCTACCAAGCTCAAATCCATCAATCTGGAGAATGTGGACAGCATCGGTCAGAACTGCTTCAAGGGCTGTACGGCTCTGACGAGCGTCAACCTGCCGGCTATCAAGTACCTTGCCAACAACGCTTTCGAGAACTGTACCTCTCTGGCATCGGCAACGGTCAGCGGCGACAGTTTCTATATGAGTTATCAGGTGTTCAAAGGCTGTACGGCTTTGAAGAGCATTGACCTGAGCGGTATGAGTATCAACTCCGTGCCGACGGGTGCTTTCTCGGGCTGCACGGCGCTGGAGCATGTGAAGATGGACGGTACGGCGTTGAGTGTGAGCTCGTCGATGTTCAGCGGCTGTTCCGCACTCTCTGTAGTGGAACTGGGCAGCGACTGCCGTTATGTCTATGCCAATGCGTTCGCCAACACGGGGCTGGAAACCATCTATAGTGCCAGTCCGACACCGGCTACGCTGGATGCTACGGCGTTCACGGGGCTGACATTAGCCGATATAACCGCATCCGTTCCGTCGGACTACATGCGTATCTACAAGAAAGCGGATGTCTGGAAAGATATGAATGTCGTTGCCGATACAGCGTACGGCGAGCCGTTGCTGCCTATAGGCGGAATGATGAACTCCAATGCCGGAACGGTCTTCTGGACGCTGGAGCAGGACGGTACGATGACTTTCTCGGGTGAGGGCGGCTGCTCCACCACCGGCGAAGCGATGGCAATGCACCACCAGTTGGCTGTCTATATGGAGAACATCATCTATTCCGACGAGATTACCGAGATCGGTTCGGACATCACCAGTCAGTATGCCAACTATGCGTATGTGAAGACGGTGGAGATAGGTGCGGATGTGAAACATATCTACGCCAATGCCATGCTCTATCCACACGTGACGGATGTCTATTGCTTCGCGGCAGACCTGCCGACGCTCAACGCCAATGCGTTCAACAAGACTGCGCTGATAGCCAACGATGCTACGCTGCACGTGGTGGACTTCTCCGGCACACTCGCCAAATACCAGAACAGCAGCTCGTGGAACTGGTTCCCGCATATCGTAGCCGACCTGCCTACCCGCAAGCCCGGCACCATCAAAGTGACGAAAGTGATTGTTGACCCTAGCACCCGCAATATACCGCTGACCACCGACGAGTTAGGCAGCAAGACTGTCCAGCTGACGGCAGTCGTCTATCCGGCTAACGCCACCAACCGGGAGCTGAAATGGACATCGTCCGACGAGACGGTTGCTACCGTGGACCAGAACGGCTTAGTGACCATCGTGGGCTTTGACGGGAGCGGAGAAGGTGTCACCATCACCGCTACCGCCAAGGACGGCTCGAACAGGAAAGGCAGCTGCACGATGAGCGTATGGGATTCGTCCTACCCGGATGAGATCCCTGCTACGGGCATTGATGTGAACCGCAAGTCGCTGACGCTGATGAAGAGTGAAGAGGGCGTAGTCCGCGTATCGCTCACGCCTGCCAACTCCAACGCTTGGGTGGACGGTTCGTTCGTGACCCTCGGTGATACACCTGCTACCATCAATGTGATGCCGGTTAATGACCCGGAAAGCGGTCAGCGTACAGGCGAGTTCACCATCACTCCGATGGAGCTCGGTTCGTTCGAGGTGACCTTTACCGTCCGCAATATGGATGCCACGGAATATTCCACGAGCATGACCGTCAATGTGGTGGAAGATGTCTTCTTCACCGAGAACACCAAAGAGGGTGTGCCCGTTACCTACCGTCTGATCAAGACCGACGACAAACTGGTAGAGGTCTATGGCGACGAGGAGCAGAAGATCACCGTGGATCCGAACACCGGCATCCCGTCGGTTGAGTATATCTACCATACCGCTGTCGATCCTTCCACCGCAGGCACTATCACCATCCCGTCCGTCGTACGCGGCTACAACGTGGTCGGCACCGGCGAGATTGCCTTCCGCAACTGCACGCAGCTGGAGCGCGTGGACTTCTGTCCGGGTATCCAGTACGTAGGCGACCGCGCTTTCGAGGGCTGTACAAGTCTTAACGAGGTACGCCTGCCGGCTTCGCTCAAGGGCCTGGGTGTGAACAGCTTCGCTATGCTGACGACGCTGAAGAACGTCCATCTGATGGCTACCACGGCACCCGAAGGACTGAACGGTTCGGACATCTGGGGTACTTCCGCGTTCATGGGTCTGAGCGAAGGCGAGGACGGCGCGACCCTCCATGTGGCACAAGGCTGCTACAGCGTCTATAACGTAAGCCCGTGGACCGAGTGGTTCACCTCGATAGTAGAGGACGGCGAGGCGGTGGACAACTATATCGTTTCCTATACCTGCGACTTTACCGCGGCGGCTTCCAAGCACTCCGCTTACGGCGACACATGGACCTACGACACCGACTGGAGCATCTTCGGCGGCGCCAACAACAACGGCGGTTGGGCTTATGCCAAGTTCGGCGGCAAGAGCACTACGCTCGCCAATGCCAACCCTGTCTATGTGGCTAACCAATATGCTTTCGGACGCGAGATCAAGGCAATCCGCGTGACCTTCCCGTCCGGCTCGTTCTCCAAGTCCGGCATGAGTTGCAACGATTGGGGCGTGAAAGTCTATTCCGACCTCGCTTGCACCAACCTCCTCTATACCGTCACGGGCGAGGCGATTGCTGCCGGCGGCTGCACCCTGACCCTCGCACCCGAAGCGGGACAGGTATGGAAGGCAGGCTACGGCTTCCGCGTTTACTGGAACCTCGCCAACACCTCCTCCACCAACGGTATCGTGCTCGTGGACAAGATCGAGTACCTGACCGACGCGGAGGACAGCCGTCCTGTATGGCCGATGTACACCGTCCGTTTCCTCGACTGGAACGGCAACGTACTCCAGGAAGGCGAGATCCGCGAGGGCTTCATGCCGGCATACGCAGGCGAGACACCCGTCCGCCCGATGGATACCGAGTATATCTATACCTTCACCGGTTGGGATCCGACGCTCGTCGCTGCCACCGCTGACGCGGACTACACCGCCCAGTACAGCACCGAAGAACGCTTCCCGAACAGCGGAACCGGCATAGAGGAGATCTTCACCCGTCCCGACGCTCCGGCAGCCGTGAAGATCCTGCAAGACGGCACGCTCTATATCATCCGTCCGGATGGCACAATCTACAATGCTCAAGGCGCAGAGGTGAAATAATCGCGCTGCTATCCTCGTCAGCCCGATCTTTCTAGGTTTTCTAGGATAGCGTAAGCGGTCTAGGTCGTCTAGGATATCTAGCCAATCAGAAGGAGTCCTTCGGGGCTCCTTTTTTGATGTCAAATAACCAACTAAATTTTACAACAATGACCAAGTATCAATTTTTGCTCAAAAAAAAGAAGAAGGAGAACTGAGCATTCTCATCAAAGAGTACGGTTTGCCATCCTACTACCTGCAATGGATGGCGTATTATGAGTTTTATTGCCAAAATAGCACGATGAGTTATACCGAACTGTCGTGCTATTTTCATGTTACGAGAAGCACTATTTACCGCGCTGTTCAGTTCATGAAATCCCCTCATCCGGAGATCGTTCCAAAACTGCGGAACGCATAATCCGAATAAAAGCAGTACCTTTGTCGCCGGATTCCTAACCACTGGGGTCCCCATCGAGTGCTAACACGGAGGATTGCCAGTGGCTATCCGAATCGAGCAAGCACTCGGTGGGGAGAGCGGAGGCAGAAGTTGCCCGTTTATTAAGCGGAGTGGTATAAACCTTGCAATCTTCTTGCCGAACGCGACAAAAGAAAGCCGATAAAAGCATACGGCGTAAGCAGATCGTTAGAGGCTTGCTTTGAAAAAGAAAGCCGATAAAAGAAAAGAAGCAAAAGAAAATTAACAAAGAAAAGGTGTTACGTAAAGGTGTTACGTAACACGTACCACCACCTTATGTACCACCAATAATATTAAATTTTAAGTTTATGAGTTTATTTGACGATTTATGGCAGCTGCTCCGGGCGCACGGATCGAGTGCCAAACGCGAAACGGAATGCGCAGCATTATGGTCCACCTATCCGCCGGAAACGCAGCAACGGATTTACAACACCATCCGTACCAAATTGGAGCAGAACAAGTTTGTGCACTATGATCCCTTGCGGGCCATAGAGGAGAACGCCCGG